>ERZ1022756.156-NODE-156-length-23095-cov-8.820877_pt1 | contig 23095 bp, 19 predicted proteins | sample MGYA00520902_ERZ1022756 | MGnify/ENA primary metagenome ERZ1022756 (study PRJEB33162, sample SAMN09537601) | freshwater metagenome | isolation source: freshwater | place: Canada:Alberta | collected 2017-07 | study: EMG produced TPA metagenomics assembly of the...
ATCTGCTTTCCACAATTCTCACATGCGCCGTAGGTACCGGCTTCAATTCGTTCTAGTGCGCGATTTGTTTGATCAAGTAGATCCTTCTTATTTGAAAGAATCGAGATTTCGTGTTCGCGCTCAAAAGTCTTAGTTCCCGCATCAGCCTGGTCATCACCAGCGCCTTCGCCGCTTTCCATAATCAAGGCATGGAAGCTTTCTTCGGCTTGTGCAATTTCAACTGCTAGTTCTTGTGCTTCGGTAGTTAGCATTTTGCGTACTGCATTTAATTCGGTCTTGGTCCAGTTTGATTCATCTTCTTGAACTACCGGATGCTTCGGCGCTGCTTTCTTTCCAGGAACTGCTTTACGCACTGAAGGTAGACCAACTGAACCAATTGGATTAATAACTTGAACCGGAGGACCCGCTAGCGCCGCTGCGGCGGCGGCTTCAGCTTTTGCAATTGCAGCAAGTTGAGCTTTGGTGACCTTTGGTTCTTTAACGACTACTGGCTTTGGCTCAGCAACTTTCTTGGCAGGTTTAACTGGTGCAACTTTCTTGGCAGGTACCTTCTTGGCGGCCTTTACCGGAGCAGCTTTCTTCGCAGACTTTGCAGGGGCTTTCTTAGCCGGAGCCTTCTTGGCTGGCGCTTTTTTGGCTGCAGCCTTCTTTGCTACTGGGGCTTTCTTTGCAGGGGCTTTCTTAGCCGGAGCCTTCTTGGCAGCACTTGCCTTTGTTGGCGTCTTCTTAGCTGGTTTCGCAGCCATGGTATTCCCCTTTAGTTAAAGCCTAAGTTTTATCGACTAAGTCCCTAGACTCTACCGAGTCGAGTTCATAATGCTCGCTAGAAGGTACGTTAAAACACGAATTACCGCAATTTTTGGACAAGTTTTGGATAGTTAAGGCTCCAATTGCGTTTTTGGCGGCGGATTTTGCGCTTTACGAAATGGGAATAATCAATCTTTCCCACTAATCTTTACTAGTAGTCGGCAAAACGATGATGAAGACACATTGCGCAGCCAACAGCACCAAATCAGCGAATTGGGGACGGTGTAAGCCCAAATAGGTGGTGTTTTGCGCAATATCACTTCTGAGTTGCCTCGAAGAACAGCGGCCCAAGGAAATTCGGATCGCCTAGTAGAACGAGTCAGTCGGCTGTAACTTAAGTGGATTTTGCGTCGCAAAGGCAAAGTCAACAAGGGTGGTACCGCGGGAATGGCCTAAAAATCATCTCGTCCCTTGAAATCTAAGTCACCAAAAGGTGGCCGTGATTATTGGCCAAAAGCCAATTGACTGTAAGCGACGAGGAAACCTGATGGCATACCGCGATGTACCCGCGAAGATTGATCTTCCAGCGATGGAGCACGATGTGCTCTCGTTTTGGAAAGACAATGACATCTTTCATAAATCTTTAGCACGTACTAGCGATGGCCCACGTTGGGTGTTTTACGAAGGTCCCCCTACTGCAAACGGTATGCCTGGAACGCATCACGTAGAGGCGCGGGTATTCAAAGATATCTTCCCTCGCTATCGAACTATGAAGGGTTACAACGTTCCACGCAAGGCTGGATGGGATTGCCATGGCCTGCCAGTTGAACTTGCAGTTGAAAAAGAATTAGGTTTCACCGGAAAGCAAGACATCGAAAAGTACGGCATTGCAGAGTTCAACGCTCGCTGTAAAGAATCTGTGCTGCGTCACGTGGATGAATTTGAGAACATGACTTCTCGCATGGGCTACTGGGTTGATATGGATCAGGCCTACTGGACTATGGATGAGAAATACATTGACAGTGTTTGGTGGAGCTTAAAGCGAATCTTTGACAAAGGCCTTCTGGTTCAAGATCACCGAGTTTCGCCATACTGCCCACGCTGTGGCACCGGACTTTCGGATCATGAATTAGCACAAGGCTATGAAGATGTCGTAGATGCATCGGTTTATGTTCGATTCCCAATCACGACAGGATCCTTACCAACAAAGTACTCAGGTATCTCACTACTTGTTTGGACCACTACTCCTTGGACCTTGATTTCAAATACAGCTGCTGCAGTTAATGCTGAGGTTGATTATGTTGTGGCGCAAACTGCTAATGGTGAGTTCTTAGTTGTCGCTGATGCGCTTCGAGAAAAAGTACTTGGTGAAGATTCAAAGGTTTTAGAAACCATCAAGGGCCGTGATCTTGAAGGCACTGGTTACCAGCGTCCATTTGACTGGGTAACTTTCCCAGAAACTGATGCACCAGTACACACCGTGCTGTTGGCAGACTTTGTAACTACTGAGGACGGTACTGGTGTGGTTCACGAAGCACCTGCTTTTGGCGCTGAGGATCTTGCGCTTTGTCGTTCCTACGGCTTGCCTGTCGTAAATCCAGTTTTGCCAAATGGAACTTTTGAATCAGACATTCCTGAAGTTGCAGGCGTATTTTTCAAGGCAGCAGACCCACGGTTAGTTGAACTACTTGAAGAAAAAGGCTTGCTGTTTAGACACTTGCCATACGAGCACTCATATCCTCACTGCTGGAGATGTCACACTGCGTTGATCTATTACGCGCAACCATCTTGGTACATCAAGACCACCGAGATAAAGGATCAGCTCTTAGCCCAGAACGAAAAAACAAACTGGTTCCCAGAAACCATTAAGAACGGTCGATTTGGTGACTGGCTTAACAACAACGTTGACTGGGCGCTTTCTCGTAATCGCTATTGGGGTACACCACTTCCAATTTGGCGCTGTGAAGAAAACCATCTGACTTGTATCGGTGGCCGTGCTGAGCTTGCGCAGCTCGCTGGCGATGAAACTCTAGCTATTGATCCGCATCGACCATTCGTCGATGACGTGACTTTTGCTTGCCCCGAGTGCAGCGGTACTGCAACTCGAGTTCCAGAAGTTATTGACTGTTGGTATGACTCAGGTGCAATGCCATTTGCACAGTGGGGCTACCCAGAAAACAATAAGGAAACTTTTGAAGCAAGTTATCCAGCAGATTTCATCTGTGAAGCCATCGATCAAACTCGTGGCTGGTTCTACACACTTATGGCTATCGGAACTTTAGTATTTGAAGAATCTTCATACGAAAATGTGCTTTGCCTGGGTCATATCCTTGATGAAGATGGCCGCAAGATGAGTAAGCACTTAGGCAACGTGCTGGAACCTATCGGTTTGATGGATGAGCATGGCGCTGACGCCCTTCGCTGGTTCATGCTCGTTAGTGGCTCACCATGGAGTGCACGTCGCGTTGGTCACGGCACGATCGCAGAAGTAGTTCGTAAAACTCTCCTTACTTACTGGAACACTGTGGCTTTCCAAAGTCTTTATGCTCGTGCTGGTGATTGGGATAGCAGTGCTGCATCACTTGAAAACCTGACCGATCTGGATCAATGGGCAGTTTCACAAGCCACTCGCCTAGCTCGAGATGTTGACCAAGCACTGGAACAGTTTGATACTCAACGCGCAGGACGATTCATTGCTGAGTATGTAGATGACTTAAGCAACTGGTACGTTCGTCGCTCGCGTCGTCGTTTCTGGGATGCCGATCATGCTGCACTAAGCACGCTGCATCATTGCCTAAAGGTAGTAACTCAAGTTATGGCGCCGTTTACTCCGTTTATCACTGAACGGGTTTGGCAAGACTTGTACACAACTTCAGACACCGAATCCGTGCACTTGAGTGCCTGGCCAGCCTGGACAGATGATCAGATCAGCGACACTTTGCGGGATCAAGTCGATCTAACTCGTCGCTTGGTTGAACTTGGTAGATCAGCGCGCGCTGCATCAGGAGTTAAAACGCGTCAGCCACTTCAGCGAGCACTGGTTGCAGCACCTGGCTGGGATTCTTTGCCAGAAGGTTTGCAAGCGCAGATTAGAGATGAAGTTAACGTACTTACTTTGGAAAGCCTTGCTGGTACTGGCGAGCTAGTTGATGTCAGCCTGAAAGCTAACTTCAAGACGTTGGGCGCCAGATACGGCAAGAGCACGCCAGACATTGCTGCGGCAATTGCGGCCGCAGACGCTAACTCACTAGTCGAGTCACTTAGGTCTGGGTCAGCAACAGTTCTCGTTGCCGGAGTTGAACACGAGATTGGTCCGGACGATGTTGTAGTAACTGAGGTTCCTCGGGAAGGCTGGACAGTTGCTAGTGACTCTGGTGAATCACTAGCGCTTGATTTAGCGCTGACTCCGGAATTGATTGGACAAGGTATTGCGCGTGACGTAACTCGTTTGATTCAAGATGCCCGAAAGACTTCCGGTCTAGACATTAGCGATCGAATTGTCGTTGCCTGGGAATCAGCAAATGAAACTACAGTTTCAGCGTTAACTTCCCATGCCGAGATGATCGCTAGTGAAGTACTGGCTACCACTTGGTCGCAGGCGCAGGTTACAGATCCAACTGCAAGTGATGACGAACTTGAACTTAAGGTTTCAATCACAAAAGCCTAAAGACAAAAAAATAGGCCTGGGATTTCCCAGGCCTATTTTTTATTTAATTCTTAATCTTCAGTTACCTGACGGTCACCGCTGATGTTCTTGGATTCAAGTTCACGAAGCTGTCCCTCAAGGTAACTACGTAGGCGACCGCGGTACTCGCGTTCGTAAGCCCGAAGCTCTTCAACTCGACGTTCCATGGCCACACGCTGTGTCTCAAACTCACGAGTGATGTTTGCAACGTTGGCCTTTGCCTCAGAAACAAGTTCATCTGATGTTGACTTTGCAGCACTTAGAAGCTGCTCAGACTCGATACGAGCTGAAGCTACGGCTTCGTCAGCAGTGCGCTGTGCTAATTCAAGAATGCGAACTGATGCAAGACCTTGGTCAGCTGGTGAGGAGGTCGCTGCTGCAGTTGCTGCTGCGGCAACACCTTCAGACTGGGAAGCAGCAAGCTGTTCCTTCAGTTCTGAAATTGCAGCCAGGCTGGCGGTTAGTTCATCTTTAGCCGACGAAAGTTCTGATTCAAGTTCGTTAACGCGAGCTTGAGAATTCTTTAGTGCTTCATCACTTGCTGCGCTGTCTTCAGAAACAACAACTCGAGCCTGGGAATCTTCAAGTGCTTTTGCAGATTGATCTAGTTCACTCTTTAGACGAGCGTTCTCGTCACCTAGAGAACGAATCTCATCGCGGATGGATTCTGGAACTTCACCCTTGGCGGTGGCGCGTAGGTCTTCGGCTTCACGGGTTACCGCAGCTAGTGACTCTTCGATTTCATCAAGGAAGTTATCTACCTCATCAAGGTCATAGCCTTCTTTGAATCGAACTGTGGTGAACTGCTTGTTGCGCACGTCTTCAGGCGTTAAAGCCATGGTGAAAACCTTCCGTCTTGATTAGTGTCTGAGAAATCTGTTACTGATCAACCCCGTGACCTCTAGATTAGGGATATTTCCACAGAAAGTGAAACCCAAGCCTATTTTTTGTGGGTTTTTAGGGGTTATTTAACTGCCGAAAAATCGGACATTTACAGCCTTATATAGTGGCCAGAATTCCTCGGGTGATTGAAATTGCTATCAACAAAATAATGAAGGAAAGGTCTAGGGAAACGCTTCCAATTCGAAGGCTTGGCACTACTTTGCGGATTGCCTTAAGTGGTGGGTCAGTAAGCGTAAAAACCATTTCTGAAAGCAATAGAAGTGGGCCTTTAGGGCGCCAGTCTCGAGCGAAAATTGCCACATATTCCAGAACTAACCTGGCAATCAAAATCAGAACATAGAGATTTAAAAGTGAGGATATTAGTGAAGCAATTGATGACACTGTGAAAACTTTTAGCTCTGGTTGAAGAATGGATCTTCACGCAGTTGCGCGCGGGCAGCTGCACCAATGTCAACATTTGCTGGTGACAAAAGGAATACGCCCTTTGTTACCTTTTCGATGCTGCCATGCAAACCAAATGCCAGACCGGCTGAGAAATCTACGATACGTCGAGCATCTGCTTCGTCCATGTCACTTAAGTTCATGATTACTGGAGTGCCAGAACGGAACTCTTCGCCAATGCGACGAGCATCGTTGTAAGTGATTGGGTGCAAAGTTGTAATGCGGTAAACGTCTGCAAGTGGCGCAGCAGTACGAACTGGCGCGGAATATGAAGTCTGGGTGTGCTCGCTTACGTGGTCGTAAGAAGAGCTGTTTGTCACTGGGCGCAATGGCGCCTGATCTTCGTATCCCTGCAGGTCAGCATCAGCATATGTGCCAAATTCATCGCGGTATTCGCCGCCGTCGACAAGGCCAAGGTATTCAGCCATTTTTCGCATTGCGTTAGCCATTTGGTTCGCTCCTTGCAGGGGTAAGTAATACGAACTTACCCTTGAAAAGCCCGATTTCCGAGGATAGATGAGCCAATTCGTAGGTGTGTCGCGCCATATTTCAAGGCAGTTGCGAAGTCACCGCTCATGCCGGCAGAGATCCAATTTGCCTCCGGGAAGGAGCCTCGGATCTGGGTAGCAAACTCCTGCAGTCTGGCAAAAGCTACGTCGTCGTCTCCGCCTAGTGGCGCAACTCCCATAACGCCTTGCAACTTTAAGCCGCTGCAATTGGAGATCGCCTCAGCGAGAGCCATAAGTTCATTGGGCAAAGCACCGCCGCGGTTATCAGTTGGTTCTGGATCAAGATTGGCTTGAATCAATACGCCTAGCGGAGACTCGCGATTGGAAACTGCTTTTGTGAGCGCGGTAACTAAGTCCATTCGATCCACGCTGTGAACTACGTCAGCCCAAGCAGCGACACTTTTAGCTTTATTGGTTTGCAATTGACCGATTGCGTGCCAAGTTAATTCTGTCGCCTTCACTTCATCATGCTTTGGCTTGGCTTCTTGGTCTCTATTTTCGCCAACATCTGTAACGCCCAGCCCTGCTAACAAATCAACATCGCTAGCTGGCCAAGTTTTTGTAACAGCAATCAAAGTTACGTCATCACGACTTCGGTTTGCAGCTACGCATGCTTGCGAGATATCGCGCTCGACATCCTGCAAATTTGCTTGCAGCTCCTGCAATCGATCCATGTTTCCTACTCTATGAGGTAGTTGGCAAAGCGATTACTAAGCCACCGCGACCAGTTGGCTCGCCTGCTGCGCGACGGTATGAAAACAATTCAGAACTTTCAAATGTGCACCCAGAGATTTCATGGATTTGGGTGACTCGTTTTGCAAGAACTGATGCAACTCCTGCTACTAAATCTAGATTTCTACTAGATGAGATTGCTTCTGGGCGCACATCCTGAAATTGTTCGACTCTTTCTGCTGGCACTTCATAACATTTGGCACAAATTGCCGGGCCAATGATTGCCTGAGTGTGATTGAGCTGCGCCCCACTTGCAACAAATTCATCCAGCAGTGCTTGCATGACATTGGCCAGCACTCCCCGCCAGCCCGCATGGCCAACTGCAATGACGCCATTAACTGGATCCACCAATCCAAAGGGAACGCAATCTGCAGCTAGCGCGACTATTGCCAGACCTTTTTGTTTGGTAATCAGGCCATCGCCTGGCAAAGCCAATCCAGGTTCGGTAACAACTCGAACGGTTTTCCCATGTTCGGCATTCATCGCTGTTATCGATTGGGCACAAACCAATTCCTGTGCAATCGCAAGGTTTGAAGCAACATTTTCGGCATCATCACCCACATAAGAGGCAAGGTTTAACGAATCAAATGGGGACGAACTAGTTCCGCCATGTCGACTCAGCGCAATTACCTGAATTCCTTCAATTGAAACGCGGCCAAAGACCTGCGCATTCATTTTGAAATGTGGTCTCTAGCGAAGGAAATCAGGAACGTCGAGGTCGCCGTCATCTTCGCCATCGTTATCGACGTCGCCATGACCTGAGCTTGCTGGTGCATCACCAAATAAGTTCTCGAAGTTATCATCCTCATCAGCCACAGCTGCGTTGCCAAAGGCACCGTCAGAGAATGAATCTGGTGTTACTGGAATTGAAGGGGATTCACCGTCACGAGCCAAATCAACGGCTACTGCTGCTGCCAGCGGAGTCTCGTCTAAAACTTTTTTGGACATTGGTGATGTCGAACGATTTGATGGCGGCGCTCCACCATCAAAGCCAGCGGCAATAACTGTGACCTTTACCTGGTCACCCTGGGTGTCATCAATTACTGCGCCGAAGATGATGTTTGCATCTGGGTGCACAGCACTTTGAACCATGCGAGCTGCTTCGTTAATTTCGAACAAACCTAGATCGCTACCGCCAGCAATGGACATAAGAACGCCGCGTGCACCTTCGATGCTGGCTTCAAGTAACGGACTTGAGATTGCCTGACGAGCTGCTTCAATTGCACGGTCAGCTCCACGAGCTGAACCAATACCCATAAGCGCGCTACCGGCATCCTTCATAACGCTACGAACATCTGCGTAATCAAGGTTGATGAGTCCTGGAGTAGTAATCAAATCTGTAATTCCACTTACACCTTGCAATAGCACTGAGTCAGCGTGACGGAAAGCATCAATAACGCTGATGCCGTTGTCAGCAAGTTCAAGCAGTCGATCATTTGGAATGACGATCAAAGTATCGACTTCGGTGCGAAGTGAATCGACGCCTTCATCTGCTTGGGATGAACGACGCTTGCCTTCGAAACTAAATGGTCGAGTGACCACACCAATAGTTAGTGCGCCCATGTCGCGTGCAATCTTGGCAACGATTGGTGCACCGCCAGTTCCGGTTCCACCACCTTCGCCTGCAGTAACGAAAACCATGTCTGCGCCACGTAAAACTTCTTCGATTTCCTCGCGATGATCCTCGGCTGCCTGGCGACCAACTTCTGGGTCCGCACCTGCACCAAGTCCACGAGTTAAGTCGCGGCCAATGTCTAACTTCACATCTGCGTCACTCATTAACAGCGCTTGCGCATCAGTATTAATAGCGACGAACTCAACGCCCTTTAGGCCGGCTTCAATCATGCGATTGATCGCGTTAACGCCACCGCCGCCAATGCCAACAACTTTGATAACTGCTAAGTAATTCTGTGGTGCGGCCATGGTGTTTGCCTTTCTCGACAAGCTCAGTTTTTGCTAAAGGTGCAAACTCTCAACCTCTTCTAGAGCGTTAAAGATTTGGCACCTTTGGGCAGGTATAAGTTACGGGCAAAAGTCAATGAATATCGGGATTGACGCTTGGCGTGTCGAGTTAAGCGGGAAGGTTTCTGTTCGCCGTATAGATGGCCATTAAGACAGGTTTTTACTTGATGGTCGGTGCATCGGGCGCACTTACATTAATAACTGTGTAACCCTTCTCCATTAGAGCTTGCGCAACTTCTACTTTGTCAGCAGCGCGCTCCCCCGATCCAAATGTGATGACGACGCCATTGCCCAATGTCGCAGTGACGCTGTCTTGAGTAGCAGCGCTCAAGCCAGTAATCGCCCACTCAGCTGGGATTGCAGCCAAAGCTTGGATTGCATTTGTCATTGCCAGGCTGTCTGGTTGTGCCGCAATAACTAGCAAGCCTGCTGGTGGCGCAGCTACTACTCCAGCATTCATGCCATCTGAATCGATCAAGTTGTATCCAGCTGCAGTTGCTGCAACTGCAATTGGGGTGCGCTCAGTAACGGTAATCAAAATTGCATGTGGCCAGCCACGCTCTACTGTTGCCACTTTCACTTCAGGTAGTGTCTGCAACTGTTCGGAGATCAATTGCGGATTGATTGACATCAACGAGTTCCCAATTGGTACAGCTGCTACCGCAGTGATTTGCTCTGCGGTCAATCTTGAATTTCCAGTGATAGTTACTTCTTGAGCAATGAACCACTTTGATTGATAAAGGCTCCACCAAGTAACTGCGGCAAGGATCACCAGCAGCCAAACTAACCACGGTCCTTTAGATTTGCGCTTCTTCTTCGGAGTAGCAGAACGAACGGTTTGTGACATTACTTAGATTCCAAAAGCGTAAGAATTTCTGGACACATCATGCCAATATCTCCAGCGCCAAGCGTTAGCACGATATCGCCAGCCTTTGCATGTTCAACAAGGTGACCAGGAACCTTTGACCAAGATGGCTCGAACACAACTTGCTCAGGTGGCAATGGAACGTTGTTAGCCATTGTGCTACCTGATGCACCAGGAATTGGTACCTCACCTGGCGCAAAAACTTCAAGGACCACTACAAAATCTGCCAGTCCTAGTGCTTGACCAAACTCTTTTGAAAATAGTGCTGTGCGGTAATAGTGATGTGCTTGAAAAGCGGCAAGTACCCGACCGTCACCAACTACGGTTCTGGCAGCCCGCAATACTGCATCGATTTCAGTTGGATGATGCGCGTAGTCGTCAAAAACGCGGACACCTGAAACTTCTCCACGAAACTCGAATCTGCGATGCGTTCCAGTGAAACTCTGTAAACCGTCGACACCTTGCTGTGAAGTGCAGCCCTGCGTTAAGGCTGCGATAAAGGCAGCCGTTGCGTTCAGTGCATTGTGAACTCCAGGGACCAACAACTTAATTGGTCCATGAGTTTGGCCTTGATAAGAAATGGTGAATTCAGAACCGACAGATCCCGAAGGTAACAATGTCAAAACCGCATCGTTATCTTTTCCTTGGCCATAAGTTATGACTTTTGCACCAAGTTCACGAGCACGCTTTGTTACTGCAATTGCGCCCTTATCATCGCCACAAACAATGGCGCAACCATTACGAGATCCAGTTGCAACAATGAAGTCCACGAACGCTTGCTCGACTGCCTCGTAAGTTCCCCAATAGTTAAGGTGATCGGCCTCAACGTTGGTAACAATTCCAAGTGTTGTTGGTAAAACCAAAAAGGTGCCATCACTTTCATCAGCTTCAACAACAAAAAGTTCGCCAGAACCTTGGTGGGCGTTACTGCCGGACTCGTTCATCTCGGAACCAATTACGAAGGAAGGATCTTTCCCGGCATTTTGCAGAATTACAGTGACCATAGAAGTAGTCGTAGTTTTTCCATGAGTGCCAGCAACTGAAATTGCTGTTGTGCCCTGCAATAGTTCTGCTAGAGCTATTGCTCTGCTGACAACCGGAATTCCTAGTTCGTTAGCTTTCGTAACTTCTGGGTTATCTTGGCCAATTGCCGTGGAAATCACAACGCATGATGGCTGGCCACCGGGTGTCAAAAGGTTTTCCGAATCATGTCCCACAAAAACATTTGCACCCAATGGCTTTAGTGCCTGAAGACGTCGAGAATCTTTTGCGTCACTTCCCGAAACTTCAATTCCTCTGGCTAACAAAACTCGAGCAATGCCGCTCATGCCTGCACCGCCGATGCCGACAATGTGAACGCGACCATTCAGGTAACTCAAGATTTAGCCTTCCCTGCAACAGACAAGACTAATTTAGCAAGGTCAGCCGCAGAATCTTTATGTCCAAGCGAAGAACTTCGTACCGACATTTCATGAAGCTTTGCTGAACTAGAAACAATCGGCAAAATCTGGTCACGGACATAATCTGCATTGAATTCAAGATCTGAAATCATGATCGCCCCACCGGCTTCAACCACTGGAGTTGCATTAAGACTTTGTTCGCCGTTACCTATTGGAAGCGGCACGAAGCAAGCTGGCAACCCAACTGCGGTGAGTTCAGCGACCGTCATTGCTCCGGCTCTGCCAATGACAAAATCGGCAGCTGCATAGGCAAGGTCCATGCGATCAATGTAGTTAAGCGGTCGATAGCTATCTGTTGCTGCTTGCGGAAATTCATTCTTTAGACCTACTGAATGCAAAACAACAATGTCACCAAAAACGTTTGACTTAAGACAGTCGTCAATAACTGAGTTAAGTTTCACTGAACCTTGTGATCCACCAAAGACTAAAACGCAGGTGGAACTGTCGTTGATTCCAAAATGCTTTCTAGCTTCATTTCGTGATGCACTGCGATCAAGAGTTTCTATGGATTTGCGAAGTGGAATTCCAATCAACTGCGCACGTGGCAAACTGTCAGGAACTGTTTCTGCGACTGCATCAGCAAAACGTGCGCCAACTCGATTGGCAAGGCCTGCTCTAGCATTAGCTTCGTGCACAACAATTGGCACTTCGCCACGAGCTGCAAGATAAGCCGGTATCGAAACGTAGCCACCAAAGCCAACAACTACATCGGCTTGCAAAGTCTCAAGTAAATCGCGCGTTTGCTTAATAGCTGAACGCAATCGAGTTGGAAGTGTTACTAGGTCACCACTTAACTTGCGAGGAAGTGGCACGGCTGGAATCAATTCAAGTTTGTAGCCACGGGCTGGCACTAGATCCACTTCAAGTCCACGGGATGTTCCAAGAACTGTGATCTTAATCGTTGGATCAATGGCCACCAATTGATCAGCCAAGTTAAGTGCAGGTTCAATATGGCCAGCAGTTCCGCCACCAGCCAGAACTATGTTCACACTAACTTCCAAGTCATTATCTTTGTTCCTGCATGTATGCCTCATGTTTAGCAAACGCCATCAAAATACCCATGGCAAGCAAGGTTGGAATCAAAGATGAGCCACCGTAGGAAACCAATGGCAATGGCACACCCGTAATTGGAAGAATACCTAGAACTGCCCCGATGTTAACCAAGGCCTGCGTCACTATCCAGGCAACAATTCCAAGCGCAGCTATCTGAATGAACGCTTCGTTAGTTCCGCGAGCAATGCGAAGGCCAACGATTGCAATTGCAGTGAATATAAACAGCACCGTTATGGTTCCAAGAATGCCGAGTTCTTCACCGAGTACTGCATATATAAAGTCAGTATGTGCTTCAGGCAAAGTTCCCCATTTTTCGCGAGAGCCGCCAAGGCCTACGCCCCACCAGCCACCGGAACCTAGAGCGTGCTGACCCTGAATTACTTGAAAGCCAGTGCCTTGCGCATCTGCATATGGATCTAACCAAGAGGTAAACCTTGCCATGCGATATGGAGCTGCAATCGATAGCGCTGCAATGCCCGCGAGGCCAGCGGCTCCCATAATCATGAACCATTTCCTTGGCGCCCCAACGAAGTAAAGCAGCGATGCCATGATTGGCATCATTACCATCGCAGTTCCCAAGTCGCCTTGCATCACAACGAGCAGCAGGACAGTTAGCGAAACTGGAAGTACAGGAATTAACAAATGGTTGCGCTGCTCAAGTAAGTGATACTTTTTGTCCAGAATATCTGCGCCCCACATTACGATTGCGAGTTTGGCAAATTCTGACGGTTGGATTCTAAATGGACCACCAAAGTCGATCCAGTTCTTTTGACCATGAACTGCAGTACCGACCAACAAAACGATCACAAGCAAGGCGCCGACAACCACCATGAAAAGCGGAGCCCAGCGTCGAATTGAGTCAACATGCATTTTCGAAACTGTGATCATCAAGAAGACACCGATTGCGGCGAAGATCAATTGCCTAGTTGCTAGCGCCCAAGAATTACCGTTGTTCTGCTGATAAGAAAAAACGCTTGATGCTGAAGCAACCATGACTATGCCAAGTGCCAATAGGAATCCGGTAGCGCCAAGCAAAATTTGGTAATGCACCATTGGGTGCTCCAGGCGAGCTGAAAGTCCGCCATTGGGACTGTTTCGCTTTACTGGTCTGGTTGTTGTCATGGCATTAGTCGCTTCACTGCCGCAGCAAATTCTTCGCCACGATGCGAGTAGTCCCTAAACATGTCCCATGAAGCGCAGCCTGGTGCCAATAGAACGGTATCTCCCGGTTGTGCCGCCTCGGCTGCGAGCGCCACAACTAACTCCATTGCATTAGTTTCCTTGGTTGTAACCCTATGAATTGGGACATTCGGAGCGTGTCGTTCTAGGGCGGCAGCGATCAATTCCTGATCTACGCCCAAAAGCACTGCCGCTCGCATCCGATGGGCATTATCAAGGACTAACTCATCAAAATCCTGACCTTTTGCCATGCCGCCGGCAATCCAAACAATTGACTCGTATGCAGTCAAAGACGTTGCGGCCGCATGGGTATTTGTCGCTTTTGAATCATCAATAAAGTCAACACCAGCAATCTGACCAACATGAGCAATGCGATGTGGCGCGGGTTGCCAAGAACGAAGTCCGTCGCGAATTGCGCGAGCATCAACACCGTGTGCTCGCGCTAGTGCACTAGCGGCTAAGGCATTTGAAATGTTGTGTACAGCTGGAATCGCTAGGTCGGAAATCTCGGCAAGTTCTAATGCTGCTTCTCTTCGGTTATCTAGAAACGCGCGGTCTACTAAAAATTCTTCGACAACCCCCAGCATTGAAATGTCAGGTATCGCCGTTGAAAAACCTATTGCCCGACAACCTTCAACAACTTCGGCTTCTTCAACCATGCGAATGGTTTCCGCATCGGCAACATTGAAAATTGCTGCCACTTGGCAGCGCTCATATATCTTTGCCTTTGCATCGCGATAAGCCTCAAAAGTTCCGAAGATATCTAGATGATCCTGTGCAAGATTTAAACAAACTGCAGCCTGTGGCGATATTGAATGCACAAATGGCAACTGAGGCGCTCCAACTTCAATTGCTAAGACATCCCATGGAGTTGGATCCATAACAACCTCAACAAGTGAACGTCCGATGTTGCCAGCGGCAACAGTCCGCTTGCCAGCAGCCAACAGAATAGATTCCAACATCAAAGTTGTGGTGGTTTTTCCATTCGTTCCAGTTACCAATAACCAAGGTGCAAGGTGTTCTGGGTCGCGGAGTCGCCAAGCTAGTTCTAACTCTCCCCAAATTTCAACTCCGGCGGCTTGAGCTGCCGCAACTATTGGAGATAGCGGCGATACTCCCGGGGAAAGAACAAGTAAGTCAATATCGTTTGGAAGTTGAGTGTCATCCCCCATGCGAATTTCCGCGCCAAGAATTTCCAAAATCGTGGCGCGCTCTTTTTGACGCTCACCAGAATCCGCATCCAGCACAATCACTTTTGCATCTAAATTGACTAATGCATCCGCTGCTGCAAATCCAGCAACTCCCAGGCCAACCACGCAAACTCGAACATTTGACCAGTCACTGGTCCGATTTAACTCATCAAGATTCAGGGAAGCCATAATTTTTACTGCCGAACCCATTCCGCATAGAACAGAGCCATGCCGGCTCCAACGCAAAGACCTTGAATAATCCAGAAGCGAACCACAATCAATACTTCTGGCCAGCCCTTCATTTCAAAATGGTGATGCAATGGAGCCATGCGTAAGACGCGACGTCCCGTTAACTTGTAGGAACCAACTTGGGCGATGACTGAGAGTGTAATCAACACGAACAATCCACCAATTAGACCTAGAAGTAATTCAGTTCTTGTCATCAATGCAAGAGCGGCAAGTCCGCCGCCTAGTGCAAGTGATCCGGTGTCACCCATGAATATGCGAGCTGGACTGGAGTTCCACCACAAAAAGCCAAAGCAAGCGCCGGCAGTTGCTGCCGCAAACACTGCGAGGTCAAGTGGATCACGAACTGTGTAGCAGCGAGGAATGTCTCCCCAGAAACAGCTTTGTCCGTATTGCCAAATCGACATCACGGTATAGGCAACAAAGGAAAGCAGGGCCGCTCCAATAGCTAAGCCATCCAAACCATCAGTTAAGTTCACGCCATTGGTAATACCTGTAACTATGAACCAGATCCAAAGCAAAACTAATGCCGAAGGCAGAATCCAGTCAGTATCTCTAACCCATGAGATGGCATTACTTACTGGAACATTGCCACCTTCATCTGGGAATTGCATAGCAAGGTACCCGAATGAAAGAGCTGCGACTGCTTGTCCTAGAAGTTTTGTTCGAGCCCGAATTCCAGTGCTTCGCTGCTTAAAGATCTTTAGGTAATCATCAGCTAAACCGACCAAACTTAAAGCGAACATCAAATAAATCGCTAACAGTCCAGACACTGTTGGAGTGCGCATCATGATTAAGTGCGCCAAGAAATATGCCAAAATCACAGAGCCGACAATTGCCACACCACCCATAGACGGAGTACCGCGCTTGCTGCCGTGTTCTGGGTAATGAACGTCTTCGGTAGATTCTCGAATTGCCTGAGCGATGCCACGCTTACGTAGCAAATTAATTAATAGAGGGGTACCAATCAGGGAGAACATTGTTGCTAACGCGCCAGCTAGCACTACAAGCTTCACTGTTGGCCCCACTTCGCGCGCAAAACAACTTCAATTCGATCGGCAAGCACTTCAAATTGTTCAGCTCTTGAAGCCTTGAACAACAAAATGTCACCAGAACTAACTTCATTAACAATGTAGTCGCATGCGCTATCAAAATCGGGTAACCACACCGTTTTTTGGACCCTGCTCTCTGATGTTGCTGCGCTCTCTGAGTTAGTGGCAAGAGCTGGTAGGCCGTATGCCTTAGCTGGCTCCCCTACGGCTACAACTTCCGTTACACCTAATTCACTCGCCAGTTTCGCGATTTGAGCGTGAATGGCATCACTGTCATTGCCCAATTCGTGCATCTTGCCCAGAATCGAAAACGTTTTTCCAGTTGCCGGAATTGCCGTCAAAGTTTCCAAGGCAGCAGTCATGGATTCAGGATTTGCGTTGTAAGCGTCATTAATGATGGTTACGTTTCCTGGAATCTGATGAACTTCCATTCGCCATTTACTCATTAACTTAAGAGTTGTTAGCGCTCGTGCGATGTCTGTAACTTCCATTCCGACTGCGATTCCAACAGCTGCAGCAGCCAAAGCATTAAGTACGTTGTGTTCACCAAGCATTGGAATTGATGCTGAAATCCGTTCACCACGGTAAACCAGATCAAAGTTGTAGCTGCCATAAGGAGACAGGTGTAGGTTTTCTGCTCTGACATCCGCTGTGTCAGAGAACCCATAGGTAAACACTGTCGCTTCAGTTAGCGCACGCATAGCAATCACGCGTTCATCATCGGCATTTAGGACTACTACACCAGAAGACTGAATCGCTCTAACCAATTCTGATTTGGCTTTTGCAATTCCTTCAATGCTTCCAACTTCACCAATATGAGCGCGTCCAACATTTGTAATGACTCCGATAGTTGGCTTAGCTAATTCGCAAAGATACGTAATGTGACCAAGTCCGCGCATTCCCATTTCGGCAACAAGGTACTTCACATCTCGCGGCGCTGAAAGCAAAGTTAACGGCAGGCCAAGTTCATTATTTTGGGAACCAGCGGGTGCATGGGTAGTTGCAGCATGAGAAAGAACTTGACCAATCATGTCTTTGGTGGATGTCTTACCAGATGACCCAGTAATGCCGATTACTTCTACACCTCGCATCAAGGACCTGACATGTGATGAAAGTTTTGCAATTGCATAAATTACTGGGTCCAGCGCATCAGAGGACGCTGGAACCATAACGTGTGGTCCGTCAACTTGCTTCGAAGTTAATAGTGCGCTGGCACCGTTGCTGAAAGCTTGTGCTGCGTAGTCATGCCCATCCACGCGTTCACCAACAATTGCTGCAAACAGGTCGCCAGGTGAGCTTGTTCGTGAATCAATTGAGATTCCTGATACTCGAATCGCCGGATCACCAATTAACTCGCCGCCGACGATGTCACAAATTTGTCCAAGAGTTAAGTCATACATTCTTGGACTCCTCTCTTATGACGACTCGATCATCAAATGGAAAGACTTGGCCGGATATCTCTTGGCCAGTTTCATGGCCTTTTCCAAGTACCGCAATAACATCTCCAGGCTCAGAGAGTTTAAGGGCTTGAAGTATTGCTACCCTGCGATCGCCAACCTCAAGCACTTGAGCTGGGCAATCCTTTGTGCCAGCTAAAACAGCCTTGCGGATTGCTTCGGGGTCTTCAGATCTTGGGTTGTCATCGGTGACTATTACGATGTCTGAAAGTTGTGCTGCTACTTTGCCCATCAGTGGTCGCTTTAGAGAATCCCGATCACCACCACAGCCAATAACTGTAATAATCCGTTTTGGATTTGCGTCCTTAACAACCGTTAAAACAGTGGCAACAGCATCAGGTGTGTGAGCGTAATCGACAATCGCAGTGCCAGGACTTTCGATAGAAACTTTCTCTAATCTACCTGGGATTGATCTAACCTTCTTCAGTGATTCGAGACTTGCGGCAATTGGCAGTCCAAGCAGTTGAGTAGCAGCAAGAGCGCAAGCTGCGTTGGTGGCGTTATAAGAACCAAGCATGTTTACGGATACCAAAATTGAATCCGCATTATTTATATCAATTTGCTGAGTGGTAATTCCATCAGCGCTTGAATTCGCTTTGGTTGTTTTCCACTCGCCTTTTGCACCAATCGTTACTGTCGGTATCTTCACTTTCGCTGCAAGCTTTACTCCCCAATCATCATCCGTGCAGATTATTGCCTGCTTGGAGTATTCGGGAGTAAACAAAAGTGCTTTAGCCGCAAAGTAGTTGTCCATTGAGCCATGGAAATCTAGGTGATCTTGTGTCAGGTTGGTAAAGATAGCCACATCAAACTTGATTCCAGATACTCGGCTGAGGGCAAGTGCGTGACTAGACACTTCCATAAATACGTGAGTTATTCCTCGCTCTGCCATGACTGCCAAAGTTGCATATAGATCAGTGGACTCAGGTGTTGTTCTAGCGCCAGGTAAGTGCTCTTCATCCAAATAGGTTCCAAGGGTTCCAATTACTCCAACGTGCTTCTGTGCATCAAGAAAGATTGAGCGCAAAATGTGTGTCGTGGTAGTTTTTCCGTTGGTTCCAGTCACGCCAGTAAGAGTTAACCTCGTCTCAGGATGCCCATAAATTTCAGCTGCAAGTTTTGCCATGTCTTCTCTTGCATTAACTAGTTCAATGACTGGAAAACCTTTTTGCTTGGCAACTTGTGTTCCGTGTGAATCTGATGCAACTGCCACTGCACCATTTGCAATGGCTTCATCAAGAAAATCAATTCCGTGGTTATTCGCGCCAAGTAAGGCTACGTATAGGTCGCCAGTTTGCACAGATCTGGAATCATGCGTAATTCCAAAAACTGTTGCTTCACCTGAGTGCAATCCCGATACTAAAGTGGCAAGTTGCGAGATCGCGGAACCATCAGTTTTCGGTCGGATCATCGCGCTTACCACTCAACTGGAAGCTTGGGAGGCTTGGTTGTTGAAGGTGGAACCTTCTTGTGCGCAAGCGCGTAAGTCATAACTTTCTTGAATACTGGTCCAGCAATTACGCTTCCGTACGTGCTGGTCTTTGGATTGTGAATGCTAACGCTCATAACAAGCGCTGGCTTTTCTGCTGGTGCCATTCCTATGAATGAGGATGTGTATCCGCTGTATCCACCACTTGCTTCGTCATATCTATTTGCAGTGCCGGTCTTGCCGCCAACTCGATAGCCCGGTATCTGTAAATTCTTAGCGGTTCCGTCTGCCGAAACAACGCTCTCAAGCATTTCTCGAACAGTCTTTGCGGTATCTGCACTTACGACTCGAACGCCTTCATCAACTCTGCTTGGCTCGTAAACACCTTCGCTGTTTGAGTAGCCCGAGATGAGTCTAGGCAGCATGCGAACGCCATCATTTGCAATCGTTGCAAACACACTTGTTGCCTGAACTGCATTCACCGAAAGACCTTGGCCAAATGCCAAAGTTGGGAATGTGGTGGCAGACCACTCATTTTCGTTATTGATATCTGGAAGCTTTCCAGGACTTTCACCGGGGAAATTCATGCCAGTGGTTTGGCCAACTCCAAACTTCTGAAGATACTGATACAACTTCTTTTCGCCAATGGACTCAGCAGCCAAAATCGTTCCGATGTTACTTGACTTAGCAAGCACGCCAGCCAGAGTAAGTCTCAAAGTTGGATGATCAACGTAATCCTTAAAGGAAGTTCCACCTCTGCTTAGACGATTTTCAACCGTGTACTGGGTGCCAGCGTTGGCTCCACCTTCTTCAACTACTGAAGCAAGTGTCATGACTTTACTTGTCGAGCCCGGTTCGAATACGTCAGTTACTGCGGTGTTTCGCTTTGACTTATCGTCTGTTGCAAATGGGTTGTTTGGATCAAAAGTTGGATACGTAGCCATTGCCAAAATGTTGCCAGTTCCTGGCTCCATGATCACAGCCTCGCCGCCTTCAGCGCCTGTAGCTATAACTTGATCCGCCAAAGATTTTTCCAACATTGCTTGCAGATTTGAATCGAGTGTTAGTCGCACTGAAAGGCCATTAACTGGATCAATGCTCTGGCGTTCACTGGCTGGAATCTCCCGACCATTTACTCGCTCAACTGTGAGCTTGCCATCTTGTCCCATTAATTGTTCGTTGAGACCAAATTCAAGGCCGCCAAGTCCAGTACCTTCGGCGCCAACATATCCGATGACGCTGGCTGCAAGGTTTCCATTTGGATAGACCCGATTAGTTGTCGGTTCACTAAACACGCCTGGGATACCAAGTTCAGAAACCTGTTTCCAAGTTTCTGGTGTGATTCGCTTTGCTACATATGAAAATCTTGAATCCACTGTTAGGGAAGCAACAATTGTCTCGACTGGAATTCCAAGAATTGGCGACAATGCAGCTGCAGTTCCTGCTGGATCAGTAATCAACTTTGGATCAACAGTTACATTTCGCGCCATAACTGTTGTTGCAATTGGCACACCTTGGTTGTCGGTAAAGTTTCCACGAAGTGCTGGCAAAGTTAAAGTTTGTAATCTGGAATTTTGAGCATTAGCTGCAAGTTCAGGTCCACGGACTACTTGAAGTTCAACCAGTCTGGCCATGTACAGCGACATTACGACTAGAAAAATTACCGTTACAAAGCGAATTCGCTTTCTTGGACTTTCAAGTGGAACCATTACCGGGCCAGTTGGAACATACCCTTGCTTTGAGTTCGGCCGTCCTTGAGGTTCTTGTCGACTTGGGCGCTGCGAGGTTGGAGTGCTCATTGTGCCGCCGGTACAACAGGTGCTGCAGGAACGGCCGGCGCTACTGCAGGAACTGGCTTACCCAGAATTTCACGATCAGAGAGTCGAAGGAAGACTGGAGTTTGCGCCGGAACCATTCCCATATTTTGTGCAGTGATAATCAAGTTACCTGGAGATTCACCTGCGGCGACTACGCTTGCGATTCTTTGCTCTTCTGCAGTCATCTGACTTAGTTGAATCTGAAGTGCATATTTTTGAAATGAAGCTTGGGCGGCAAGAGTATTAATGTAAAGAAGCATCATCATTCCCGAGATGATCATTCCGATAATGACAAATATAAAGGTTCGGCTACTTGCACGGCCTTGCGGAACTCCAACCGGAATTGCCTGCGCAATTGGTGAGACGATCGGTTTCATCATCGGCTTTACTAATGAAAGTTTTCGCAATGTGCGAGACTTGCGACGAATTGGAGCTAGCGCTGGGGTACGTGCTGGTACTGCACTCATGCTGCCACCCCAATTCTTTGAGCAGCGCGCAAGCGCACCGAAGTTGCGCGGGAGTTCTCAGTAATCTCGTCATCACTTGCAGGTTCAGATCCGCGAGTCAACAACTGAAGCCAAGGCTTATCTGATTCCGGAATGATTGGCATTTCGATTGGAGTTTTTGATTCAGTACCGATGCGAAGCGCATTCTTTACGATGCGATCTTCAAGTGAGTGATATGACAAGACCACGATGCGGCCATCTAGAGCTAGACACTCAAGTGCAGCAGGGATTGCGCGCTCCAAAACTGCTAGCTCATCATTAACTTCAATGCGCAGTGCTTGGAAAGTGCGTTTTGCTGGATTACCACCAGTGCGACGAGTTGCAGCTGGAATCGCATCGCGAACCACTGTTACTAATTGGTCGCTGTTTGTAAATGGCTTTATCGCTCGCTCGCGAATAATTGCATTTGCAACACGTGCAGCAAATCTTTCTTCGCCATATTCACGAAGGATTCGAGCCAAGTTTGCAAAATCATAATTGTTTACGATGTCAGCTGCGGTCTGACCAGTTGTGCCATCCATGCGCATATCTAGTGGGGCATTTCGAGAATAAGTAAATCCACGCTGATCTTTATCAAGTTGCATTGATGAAACACCTAGATCAAACAAAATTCCTTGAACATGTTCGATGTTTAGGTTCGCCAGAACTTCAGGGATTTCGTCATAAACAGCGAGTGCAAAATCTACGCGAGGTGCGAATCTTGCTAACCGTTCTTGCGACATTGCTAAGGCTTCTGGGTCACGATCGATTCCAATAACCCGCAAGTTAGGAAACTCAGTTAGAGCAGATTCGGTATGTCCACCAAGCCCTAAAGTCGCATCAACTAAAACTGCGTTGTCAGCACTTATTGCTGGTGCTAACAAATCGAGGCAACGTTGGCGCAGAACTGGTTCGTGAGTGAACGTAGTCATTACGCCACATCAGATCTTGTTACTGCCTTTAGTCCCTGGCCGTTGGAGAGCCTGGCACCGGGGAAGGTGCGCCAGGATCGAGTCAACGGCCAGAGGCCAAAAGCAGCATCAATGTTTGTTGCTGCCGGATTAGTAGCTAAAGATTGAGTTGAGGTATTGCTCATGGCATTACGTCTTCATCAAGTGCGGCGAAGCCTGGTTCTTGCTCGGCCAAGTATTGGTTCCAGGCAACGGTGGCCCAAACTTCAATTCGAGTATCAGCGCCAACGACCACAAGTTCGCGATCGAGTCCTGCCCATTCGCGCAATGGAGCCGGAATCGTAATTCGACCTTGCTTGTCTGCTGAATCATCAAATGCTGAGGAGAAAAACACGCGGGTGTAAGCCCGAACCTTTTCATTGTTCTGCGAGCGACGACGCAAGCTTTCGGCGTATTCATCAAACTGTTCGGTTGGCCAAACAACTACACATCGTTCTTGGCCTTTAGTCATAACTAGGCCATCAGTTAATGGTTCGCGGAATTTAGCCGGCAGAATCAGGCGGCCTTTTTCGTCCAGTTTCGGGGTGTGGGTACCTAAAAACACCTAAATCACCACCTGAACCAATGGCAACCCTTCCCCAGGTCACCTCGTTGTCCCAGATTACTCCCTTTCCCTCCACTGTCAACCCAATTTAGACACCAAATTTCTCATCTTTAACAAATATTGACTATTTATCCAATGTTTTAAGGGTGGAGGAAAATGGGGTAATTTTTAGAAATATCTGATTTTCAAGGATATCCCCCGCTTTCCGCCAGAAAATCGACCTTTATAGAGTCAAGTAAGGCATCCCGCGCCCAGGAATCCATAGGAGCTGAAATGACCACCGCAGTACAACAGCGAATGCGCGACCTGTCGGGGCATAACTATATAGCCAACAAATGGCAGCCAAGTTCTGGAAGTCTCGTTGACTT
>ERZ1022756.157-NODE-157-length-23056-cov-28.264119_pt1 | contig 23056 bp, 16 predicted proteins | sample MGYA00520902_ERZ1022756 | MGnify/ENA primary metagenome ERZ1022756 (study PRJEB33162, sample SAMN09537601) | freshwater metagenome | isolation source: freshwater | place: Canada:Alberta | collected 2017-07 | study: EMG produced TPA metagenomics assembly of the...
GTGTATAAGAGACAGAATATCAACTGTTTAAATCAGAATAGATTTAAACAACATAAATATTAAACATAATCTACGTCTAAATTCATATTAAATTGGTATGGAGTGTGGTCGTACGCGCTCCATACATCTGACTTATATATATTGTATGTCACTCTGGAAAATCAGATCTATTGATTACCCAGAGTGAAGCCCCCACAGTATCGCAGTAAGTTTTGAAAGCTTGTTCAGCGATCTTATTGGTGAAGTAAATAGCAACCCTCCAGTTATTAAATTGGTCAGCGGTGCAGTCTATGTCATAAACTTCAAACAATATACTTTTTGGTTCCCTCTTAATAAATTGGACTCGTTGGGTATATTTAGCGGTACCGGTCTGGTCTTCTAAAAATATTTGAGGCGTGTTTTCTGGTTTGAGCGGATGCACGAAAATACCTTCATAGTCTTTATTGTAATCAGCATTACTTTTCACAATTGGTGGGTGCAGTATGGTGTACAAGACTGTGATGTTATACAGGCCTGTGGTTGGGTTTGGAGTCAACGCAGACGCATCTCCTGCCCATATCTTGCCGTCTACAGCTGCCAAGGTATTAATAGCGGCCAGAGTACTGTAGGCATAACGAGAGTACGGGCTTAGGTTTGTAGCACGTGTTTCTGTAAGCTCAATACCAAAAGTGACTGTACCACCTCCAAGGGCTCTACTTTGGTAATCAGTGGGTGATATTGGTACTGCAGAATCTGGAAGCTTAATACAGAACCCAAAGACGATGTTTTTATTGGTGTCTGGGGTATTACTGAAGTCATGAAAAAAGCTGGTGCTGCTAGAATCAAAAGTAAATTCTTTGTTTACATTGTATGTTGTTATAGCGTTAGGTACATTACCTTGGTTCATATCGAGTATAACGTCACTTCTAGTAAGCGTTGTAGATGATGTAACGAAAAATGATATACCGATCTCAGGACGGAAATCAGCAACAGCACCAGCATTAGTCGAAGCTTTAATATCTACCTTCTTAATTGTAATCTTACCTTTAATTTGTTTGCCAGCTGGTAGATTAATAGATGCAAATATGTGTTGAGTATAAAAGGTTTCCCGCGCCGGAAATGGCTGATTATTTACTGCGCGATAACTATAGGTTATAGCACCCGTATCTATTCCAAAACTATATTCATATGGTGTAACGCGCAATATATCAATGTCAGGACTACCTACCCCACCGTATATATTCATTTGATTAGAACCATTTGGAGTTTGGGTTTGGTCTACCTGCCCACTATCTTGCACAACATATTCATTAGTGGCGGCATTATATATTAATGCGTTAGTAGCATTATTTGGCAACCATTTATAATAAGTGTCAAGCGTTCCTAAAGAACATAACCCGAAACCTGCTGGGAACACAGGCGGACTAGCACCCCAAACCATTCTTTTATTGGTAGCTAAGTCAGCAATCTTTAGTGGGAAATCACCTGGAGTATTTAGACCGCCCCCATCATCATTGCGAGTAAATTCGGAAATCAAGATACCTTTGCGGCTTGTATGTAAGTAGATTGGCTCTGGTATGTAATATTCATAACCATCAAAGCTGTGCAGTGTAGGGGTAGGGAAATCAGTTTTATTGGTGAATGCAAACAACCTACCAGCTTTAACACCAACGAGATAAGTACCACCTAGATTTTTGCTTGTTGGTTCTAAATCAGGTTTATGAGTTAGGTCGGTAAGTCTCAGGAACGTCCCAGTTGGGTCGTAGACAAGTGATTTCTCACTGAAATTAACTGCATCACTACCGTCAGCTTTCGGCTGAGGCAATGGGACACCGAGCCCTATAGCTCCTGTTTCTGTGACGGTAACTATTCTACTGATATCGGCCTGAGTAGTTTGTATCAGAGGCAGAGCTCCACTACTGGACGAGATGGGGGAGTTAATAGGAATGAATGCGTTACCATCATCATATGTCAGTCCGTTTTGCCATTTCACAAACCCTATTAGGACAGCTATTTGATCTAATATAGGGTTGCGCTTATAAGTTAGGAAATAATCGGCAGGTGATGGGGCTTGGGTTGGGTCGAATTCTTGATGCGCATACTCAATAAATGTCTTACCGTTTTGGTACATCCAAACGGCATAATACGCGACTTGTCCACCGGTAAGAGTAGTCAAGTTACCACTAGCATCTTCAATGAATGGATCGCCTGGGAACTCAGTAGTCTGAGCGCTTACATCTCCATCAAATCTTTTAATGAATTTAAATGGTAGTGGGTCTTGGGCTGGCATTTGGAATGCATGAGGCTGTAAGAGATCTAATTGCGCGCCAGCATCAAACCCGTAGAACATAGCGGACGATATCCGTAGAGTGAGTTTATTAACGTAACTCACTTCGAAGTTTCTAATTGCCTTACCGATGAAGGTATAAATTTCTTTTATTTGGTTAGGTAGTACGCTCAACACGTTGTAGATGGGCTGGACATCTTCGATGTTGACGTTATCGAAGTGCTCCACCCTGAACATAGGAATAGAATCTCCTCTTGGGGAATCATTTAAACTTCCAGAATCAGTAAATACTCCACCAATACTCAAATGAATGTACGATAAATCACGAGCTCCAATACTGGCTATTGTGTATGTTATAGCGTCAGGCTTCACTATTGTGATGGTTGGTACTTCTCCAGGTGTATTGTTATTACAAAACAATGCCCGACCACTTGTAATATTTATACTTGCGCCGGTAGTAAATGTCGCGTTAAATCCTTCAAGCACACCATTAGCCAACCACGTTCTAGCAGTTGGGTCTATAGGGCTAGCAAGAGATAGACTTGTTGTTGTTCCGTTGGTAACGAGAGCTCTACCAGCCGGCGCACCAGCTGGGATTGTAGTAGGCAAAGCGTAGCTACCTACAACCCAATTCGATGTGGGGGAGACAATGAGCGGTTTACCTGCATCTGCTACTGAAGCAAAAGGCAGTCTATCTCCCTGTGCGCCGGCTATACCCGTAGCACTAAAGCCGGAAATAGGAGTTATGAATGTGTTCGCTGTATCATTAAATGTCGTGCCCTGTTTCATTTGTAACACTGCAAAAGGAGCCAAATATCTCAGAGCAGCAGGGCTTTTTTCTACTTTAGTTAAGAAGTCTGATACTGTAGGAACAGCAGAAAGTGAAGTATATGAAGTACGAGGATACTGGAGAATTAGCTCCCCAGTAGGTGACACCCAGACCAACACCTGAACAAAGTTATTGTTTGGTATAGTCGATAATACACCAAAACCATTATCTATTATGGCCGCTGTTGTTGAAAGTGTTGTCTGTGGTGCGCTATCAGCATCTAACCCGTTACGCCATCTGAATGAGGCTGGGCTTTGACCTGGTATATTAGTTACTACATGTGGGTTAAGGGCATCATTTGCTGCGTTAACGCTGCAACCTATAAATATCCCTCCGCCAGGAAACCTCATTTGAAGATTGGCAGGACTGGCACCTCCCGTACTATTAGGAACTAATGCGGTGTTTGTAATCTTGGAACCCAAGAAAGATGTAACTATTTCCCGAAGCTGGCTAGGAATCGCCGCCACAACTGTGTAATTTTGGTGAATAGCGGTAATCTGGTTGCCGCTTGCATAGCGCACCTCACCGATGTAAATCTTGGATCCTCGCGGTAGATTCTCAAAAGTTGATTGAACAACAACAGCAGGGACAGGAATACCAGCATTGATATAGATATAACTCGACAAACCAACTGACGTAGGAATTGCAACATTTGTGGCACCGGAGAAGTTAACTAGGGATACCTTAGGAACCCCAGTAATGTTTTCAACAACTTCCAGTATCCCTGACCCGATATTGATACTAGTTGTACTCGCTTGCGTAATCTTTAAGCCACGAACAACACCGGAAGACATTGCTATATTGTCGAATCCGTCATCAAGCCATTCCGTAGTACCGTCAGCTTTAGAATGTAGGACTAATCCTGCTGCAGTTGGGAATGGAGTGGTGGGGTTTGATACTCCAGTCCCAAGAATTCCTATATATTTGGTGCCGTTCCAAATAGCAATTTTACCGCCGTCTAATGGTCCGAACGTAGGAATCTCTGGTCCGATTTGGTAGGAACCATCTTTGATACCAACAAGTTTAAATGCTGTACCTGGTGTTGGCTGGGGAATAACTGGGTTGGCTATAGATGGGGCGGACTGGTACCGTATGCGCTTATTGGGAATATCAATGAGCAGTATTTTACCATCGTCACCAGACGTAGGGTTGTCCAACCGCAAAGGGAAAAAATCCCATCCATCTATACCGTTACTGACAATGAACTTACCAAAGGCCTGAAATAGTGGAGTAGGGAACCTCCCTATTAGGGTTTGTAGATCCTGAGACTCTGCGTATAACTCCTGAAGTATCCTAACTATTTTATCGAAATCAAACTCTACATCTACAGGTGCTACTGTCCCTGTGCCTATGTAATCTATGTCTCTAGAAATGGCCGTTGAGCGCGAAAATCTTAGTATATCTGTTACTTGTGGGGTGATAGTAACAAATTCAACCGTTGCCCCTGCAAAAGGTGGATTGTTAGGGGTTAAGGTATATTCTGTTGGCGCTAAAAATCTACCATTTCCCCCGTCAGGAGTATAATAGATAGTTATTTGGCTGGCATCAGTATACGAGAATGCGAATGAATAACCGGTTTGAGTCCCGTTACCATTTACTTCTAAAATTGGATTTTCTACAACAACAGTCATTCTTAATCCTAGAAAAGTGATACCGAATTATATCATGACGTGAAAACTAAATAAAATTTATTTCGATGAGTTCGCCTGAAAAGCCCGCAGGGATCGCAACAATTATGTAATTTAGATACTTTCTTTCTACAGCCGGCATTTCAACAGCATCTATCATGTGCCTGAAGATTGTGCGCACCTTGTTTTTGCGATTAGCGCCCTCAATGGTAAAGGCAGTCATCTCCATGCACTCACAAGCAAAATAACTTAGCATCAATGGATGCACTATATCAGTCTTATGCGTTTCTTCTGGGGTTTTATGGACAACAGCTAACTCAGCTGACCCATTATACCCAAACCCAGCAAGCAAGAAAAATGACGATAACTTTATGTCGGCAGAATATCTAACCGTGTGCATCCTAAATGGGAAAAAGTTCATGTCCGCATACGTCACATACAAATCTGAACTGCCAGCAATGGCGGTAAGCGGTAATACATTCAAATCACTCTCTGTCTTAACCTTGCCCAGTATGACAATTTCTTGAACTGTTTTTGTGATGGTTACCAATTGCTTACGTACCGATGCAACTTGAAATATATCGTATTTTTCCCCTATAACATCCCAGTAATAATACCTTTCACCCACAGCAAGAGAGTTAAGGGGCACTTTTATAATATGTGTTGGGTTGTTACTTCTAGCCTTAATCAGCTTGAGCTCAGAAGTATTTTGGAAACAATCTAAAAACCCAAATTGTCCCAATGTCTCGAGGGTATCATGCCAAGAAAACACAAGCTTGTTGTCATTTAAATATGGAAACATCCTGTGAAATTCAACGAAATATCGACCATTCCATTGAGTGACAAAAGCCCTACCAACATGATCAAGACTGATATATGTCCTGCGGTCATCCATAGATATACCGGCAACATATCTAGTAAATAGTGGAGTACGTTTGTCACCATCCCTAGATACAGCGCACTTGAATATAACCCCATCATTACGTAACGCAAAGAACACATTCTCTCGAGCATAATAGGCACAAATAGCTGTGATACTTTGCCCATCTTCAGCAGTTATATGCTCATTAGCATAGGATAGTTCGGTCGTATATATTCTGTATTGATCAAAGGCACTGCTAGAAGCTCCCCCAACTTCAATGCCATATATTCCGCGTTCGTTAGCAAATATTACAAAGTCACCTATATCAGTAAAGGTCTTAAACTCAATCCCAACATTGTAAATCTTCTCTATCCTCTGCAATGAGGTTGTCTTCGCCACAGCATCAGCAAACGGGTTTAACTGTAAGTATTCAACTCTGTAAATCGCTTCAGTAGTGCCTATAATAATATTATTCTTATAGTAAATTATATCGATGATATCACCATCGAGCCCAACAGAATAACTAATCTGATACCCCTGAGTTGGTGCCTCGATAGTTGACGGGTCAGTGAACTGGGTAAAGTCATAAATGTTGTTGAATGCAGAGAAGTACAGCGTATTGCCATTGGCTATCAAACCTTTCGCTGGTAATGCTATAAATAGCATAGTTGGGGTATTAGCTGGCAATCCCGTGACTGTGACTTCAGAGAAAACATAAGCCACATCTGCGGAGAAGATACCTTTTGTTGTAGGTATCAATATTCTTTTTTCCCCGGTAGGTAACGCTATTACTTGTATTGTTGATTTTTTGATATCTACGAATTCCATATCGGTTGGGTTAGGTGTTTCAGCCTTGAGCACTGAGAAGTCCGAGATATTTAGTACTGTATATTTATCATCAGAGTAGAACAAGTACAGGGCTTCGCTTGTAGAGAACACGCGTATTTCTCTAGTATCTGTCAGTACCAGTTTAGTTCCTGCGCGTTTAGCCAATGCCCCTGAGTTAGTTGGCGCCATATTTTCTACACGTCTGTACGCTGTAGTTACATGGAAATTATAAGATGTCTCGGTACTCAATAGAATCCTCCAGGAGGGACTAATGAATATAGCGCAGAATAGGGATTTTGTACAGCTCTGTGCTCCAATCCGGAGTGTTTCTTCGCGCTGTTTAGGACTTCATCACGTCTTTGTCTAAGATACTCGGTGAGGCTTTCGCTTTTCGTCAGTCTCATACAACTGATGTAGGCCAAATGGTATGCAATAGACTCCAACAAATCTGTTGGCATATCAGTATAATTTTGGTTATTATAGGAATAGTGTATATATTCATAACAATAGTTCGAACAACATGTATTAATATACAATCGGCTGTTAACCTCACGGACACTTGCAGTATGAGTATATACACTTAAATTTTTATATCCATCAGCGCAACAACAGAACTGATCACATGTACCAAGTCCTATAAAATTTATATAATCCGCTGGCTTTTGATATCCGCCATTAGGATCAGCAAATTGTATTAGCTTTTCTGCTTTATGCGCCCAATCGAACACGTATGTGCGCAGTATACTTTCTTTAGCGATTTGGAAGTCACGCCTCATTTCGTCCGCTATTTTAGTGTTTTCGTTGATAGAGGGTATAGGGTCTATCGACAATTGTGAAAGAGCGAAGTTTATAATACCTATCTCATTCTTAATACTAAATAAACCTTGGTTACCACTCATATCAACCTCAACTTAACACTTATATACTATGTAGACTAAGCTCTACCTATTAAAGTGTATTCGAATGTAACATTATAGTTAGCTGGAACATCGGCTCCAGTAATTTGGAATGCTAAATCTAACACATTAAAGTCTGGTAACACTGCTGCAACTGCTGGGGTATTAGCAACAACATCACCAAAAGTAAACCTATTTAACTTAAAGTTTGCTGTGAACATAGTACCAGGCGTAAGCGCTTGATCTGTTATTGCTGTAGCAACCGATTGGTCTGCATAAGCAGCTGTTATAGCTACAGCTCCACCACGTCTAAGAACGACCTTGAGGGATGCCCCTGTCAGGACAGCCGATGTTGTCGCCTTTACTTCGTATATCAAGTACTCTTTGTAAACTGGTCCTATTGTGTAGTATGTATCTCTTACTAGTGGTGTACCGTAAGTTGTTCCGTAAGCTGGGAACCCCTTTTTTATTGGCCCTAAAAAGTAATCATCGTAACGTAAATCATTTCCCATGGTAAAAACTCCTTTTTATATATTCTAATATTAGGCTGATGCTGGGGTTGCTTCAACTAATACTCTGTACATTGCTGGGGCTGGTAGACGGCCTGTAACAATGGTTGTAAATCCTGCTAGTTCAGAATTGTAATTTAGGGCTGGATTTTCCCCAGATAACAACAACCTTATAGCGCTTTGACCTAAGAATTCAGTATTACCAGACTCAAATTGTTGCTGAGATAGAGCCATGATATCGATAGGGGCTGCCATTTCATTAGGCAAATTCAGCCTTGATGGGGCTTTAATAGTCCAAGCTACAGCTCCTTTAGGGATTAATGCTGTAATGATTTTACCGGCACCATTAACAGGGAAAGAGTCTTTTGGTAGTGGGAATATTTTGATATATGACAATGGACTTAACTGCATTCCATCAGGGATAACAGTTGGCACGCCGTTCATATTCAACACTGCGTTATCTAACAGGGAGCAACATTGTATATTAGCTCTTAGGCCTGCGAACACTCCGTAATAGTCTTGAGGTACAAACCAGTAGAATTCTGTAGGAGATCTCAAAGTATTTACTGTTGCGGCTAGTTTAGCGATAACAGTTTGTAGCACTACTGTACCCGTCAAATCTATTTCTGTTGTATCATCAGTGAATGTTACAGTCTTGGATACTCCGTTTTGCATTTGGGTAACTGGTGCAAAAATAGACTTAATGATCTTGTCGACAATTAAGTTTGCAAGAGATTCTATAAGATTTGTGGTTATACCATCGAGCATACCAGAAAGATCCATGTTATTATATTGGGTATTACAACACATGCTATTTAATACTATACGGGTCTGTAATGGGTCTCCCATGTATCCACGGATACGTTCTTGTGGTCTTGTCAAGTGGTTGTCTGTTGAACCGCAAATGCGTTTATCCCACGACACACCAGAGAAATCACGGTATAAAAACATACATGGGTTTTCATCCATTCCTGGCTTCTCAACTTTGTAATTTGTTTGACCTTTAGTGACCATGCCATTGACAACTGGGGCTGGCATAGTTGGGGTTGCTTCAAACTGAGTGCTCTTTACAGATGTACAAAAATTCATGAAAAACGGGAGTCCACCCAATTTCATCATTTTTGCAATTTTCAGTTGGGACATTTTATACAGATCTGCGGTGAACAAATCATTCATTGTTAGGGCTTGTGTGGTTGTATTATAAGGATTGTACATAAATAATTACCTATTTTCGTGAATCTATCCGACTAATTATTGCTAATATTTCGTCAGGGCTTGGGTCTAAATTTTTTGCTTGATGTTGCGCATTAGTACCTGTATTAAAAGATGTAGGTGATATAGCTTTGAGTTGGGCTTGCTTATCACCCGCGTTCTGCACCTGGGTTTCCCTGAGCTTATCCAGTTCATCTTTAGCTTTTTGCAATTCCTCTTTAAGTTGTTTCACTTGATCTTGTTTTTTTACTTCGGCCAACTGCTCTTGAATAACTTTTAACTCAGCTCTTAACTCTTGCATGTGATGATCGATATCAACTGGTTTCTGCTCGGTTACAACCTGCGCAATATTTTCAGTATTTGTTGTCGTTATCTCTTGCGGAGCATCACTTTGTATCTTAGTATCTTCTATACTCATATAGTTATACCCAGTAAAATTATTTGTATAATATACCATGCTAGACCATAAAAAACAACACAATATAAATAGAGAATTACGCAGTTCGCACGGATTTACCGTACCTTTAAGGTTGCTCTCAGACACACATGCTAAGTACATTGTTTTCCGGGACTGCTTCATCAGCACCAAATGCTATTTGTCGTTTCAAGACATCGGGCAATTTGAACTATTTAAGCAATGTAATTTCGGAGTAGGCACTTTATTCCTTGCCAAAAATGTAACTTACACTGCCAAATATGACTTTAAAGCTCATCAATACATGGTGTCATTTGTCAGAATTTGGAAAAACAAAGGTAGTCTAAACCCCGCAAAAGGAGACCCAGAATTTAAGTACTGGGTGGATCTATTCCAAGAATACTATGGAGAATAGTAGCCTTAAAATATCTTGATCTTTCCGGAGTCGGTTCTTACCTGCTCCGCTCTCGCTAAAGTACGGTAGGCTTCCGGATCCATACCCAAGATAATGTTGTCGAATATGTAACGCTCATACAACAACCCCAACGCAGGGTGCGATTTCAGGGGCGCAAAGTCTTTCACTACACGCTGCACATCCTTCGCGAGTTGGGTATCGCTGACATCGGTAAATGGATCCCTCAGCACCAACTGCGCTAAATCAACAGCAGGAGATAATGCCCCTAGGAACGCACGACCGAGCGCATTCTCAACGTTAAACCTATCTATTCTGTCCATCGAAAACATTGGCTGTAGAAATGGTAACATAGCCGCATTCTGCAACAAAACTTCCCTGTAGAAATTTGGGTCAGAAACATTTGGTACGTAACCCATCGCTAAGTACTTCACCGTTAACCGCGCCGCTGTAAAAATCATACTCTGAGAAAAGAACTTCAGAGCTTCACCGTACTCACCTCGGTATATAGGCATTAACATCTTGTCAAAGAATACCTGCATAGGAATGCGCTTAAGGAAGAATAACGAGTTCATCATCCCAAGCATTCGCCCACCGTAACCCTCAGAAGCCATAACCGCCCTTAAAGATTGTGATGTTGCTGCAATGGCCTTCCTGCTCTCAGAGTACAACGCCCTTAAAACCTTTTCATATGTTTTGCTGGTCTTAAATGCCTCGTCAAACATTGGAATACCCTCGGAATCAAGACGCACTGAGGCAATGTTGTTAAAGTCAGTCTGATTCAACCCATATCTTTCCAGTATACCCTTCATCTTCCCGTTGTTCTCTGTAGATATCGCTCCCAATTCCTGCAAGAAAAGCTTGTTGAACGTGATACGACCCCTGTCAGTTAGGTAATTTACACCATTCACCCTAAACGCAAATGTATCAATCTTCTCAGCCGCCTTACTGACATCAGCAACAATCTTTTGCGTAGAATGCCTGTACACTTCTTCGTCAAACCCACGGCTAACATCATCGAGCGCAACAAGTAATCTCGCAGCCTCATCGGTAGATAACTCCGCCTTGGATAAACCTCTCACATACTCCCCAATGGTGCGCATAAACCCAAACCCATGCTGCGACCCCGCGAAAGCTATTGAATGTGAATCATCAAAAAAAGTCGTTACACCAGCCCCACCAAGCGCGGAATTCCTTACTGTCGATAAATATAATCTACCAAATGCTTCCCCAATAGTTGTTTCACGCCCATACTTGCCAGAGACATACCCAATGTTGGCATCTAAAATAGCCTTTAACTGCCTCTCCGCAAACTTCATCTCCCTATTGCCCAGTAATATCTTTAACGAACTCTCAACGTTATTGCTAAAGAACTCCTCAGAACCAGAAAACGCACGTAGACGCGCAATATCACGAATCATTGTATCCATATCCCTAGTGACTAACACACGGAAATCAGGCATCACACCATATTGACTGTTTAACGAATCAAACGCCCTCATATCTTTAAAGTATAAAATCCTACGAGAAGAATTAAGCGTTGGTTTTGGGGTGTGAGTAGATGGGTCAAGTATGTTGTCTGTTACTATATTGTCGTAAATCTGACGCATCTGCCTGATTCCAAACGGAGCCTTTAACTTAGCTTGTAACTCCGCTACTCTATCAGTCGCATTCCTAATTCTAGTCTCGCCTTTCTTCGCTTGGGTCTCAATGGCTCGAGTCCTGTTTAACTCAATCCTTTCAACTAAATCCTCAATACCACTTTGACCACTGTCCACCTTCTTAATTAATCGATCAGTAGCCTCCGCTCTCCTGGCACTCTCAATAGAGAAATTCCTTTTGACCTTCTCAATGGCGGTACCACTTCGGGATTGTAACCCCTGAATGTCTCGAATGATCGCTACAAGACTCTTGGTGAGCTTGTTGTTAATGCCCTCAATGCCAGACTCAATACTCGATATTTCTTGAAACAATTTTAATTGGGTCTTTTGTAAATCCGTAATTAAAGACTCAGTTACATTGTTGGCTATAGACCCAATATTCTCTTGGCTTCTAATAATCCTGTCAGTTGAACGGTTTAATTCATTCTGCGCTGAGTACACTTTTCTGAGCGCCTTATAACTTACTTTACCCCTATTTCTGCGCCCACTCTGAAGCTCATTGATGGCAGATTCAAGCTTCGTCTGTGCCTTCTCAATGGATTTATATACATTCTCATCACCCCTTACGCTTTTATCTAAAATCTTAGTCTTTCCTTTGCCGGCCTTGTTGATGATAGAGTCCACTTGGTCTTGCGTCCTCTGAACCCTATTAATAAACTTCTCGCCCACCTTCTCATTGGAAATCACCCCACTGGCGTGATATTTCGCAATCTTCCCAACTAAGTCCTCATGTTTGTTCTCTGAGTTCTTAAGATATTCGATAAGTCTATTAGCTCTTTTAAGACTTTGCTCGTCCCCAAGCGCCAAATCCTTGTTGATCTGCTCTACGACTCGGCCAACCCTAGCCTGAATCTTGGAGACCTCCCTCATTAGAATTCTACTTCTTCGCTCGTTCCTCTTTTGCTCAAGTATGTTTAGAGCCTCAACATCACTGGTTGTTTTCTCTAACTCAAACTTAGCCTTCTCAAACTCCTCTATCAGGCCTTTATTGTACGCTTTCTTGGTCTTTTCTACATCCAACGCAGGTAAAAAATCACTGTAGAACTTATCAAAACCAGCCGCTGTTACCTTCTCTTGCGCCCACTTCTGAGGTACGTGGTTTTCTATCTCCCCATAAGTAACACCATACTCCTTTGCTACCTCACGCAGGTAATCTCCTAACGAGTTTAACATCCTCTTGATCTCAAGACTTCTAGGCGTGGCGTCCTCACCCCACCCACTCAATAATTCATCAACTCCTATGCCGTCCATCTTAGTGGCAAACTTGTTCACATACTCCGCCCTTAAAGCATTGATATTGGCACTGTACGCATTTAACGCCTCAATGGAGGATATTAAAAAGTCAGACGGCTTGAACATTTCCCGCTTGCCAATGACCTCCTCGGATTCTAATTTAATCCTTTCCCAGTCGGCCGCTAACTTTATATCAGTTTCAGACACCGCATTCTGGTACGGATTCCCAGGCGAAAGATCAGGCCGCTCATTCAGAAATACAGTTCGTGCATCAAGACCCTCAGCCTCAGCCCTCTCTAAAATAGTCTCAACGTTCGAATACAACGCCATGTACGCCGTGATATTCCTGTTGGTCTCACCAGAATTATGTATCACAGGCATATCCTTCGGCTTGTACTGCACAAGACCCTCGTCAGTAGCTATAAGCTTCTTTAGATCCTGCACAAAAACATCCTTGGTATCAGATAGCTTGATCTTCGAAATAAACTTTGCGTAAAAATCTTCTGAACTCTGAGCCTTCGCTAATCCCTCGGATAACACTAATAATTGTGACGGATTCATATCGCCCACCCAGTTCGATAAACGACTTGCAAAAAATCCACTCACATCCTTGGAAAACTCTGTGCCCCTCATTACCGAACCAATAGAGTTGTTAAAAGATCGGTTAACCTCTGCAACATTCGGGTCTGAAATCCTCGGGAAAGTGACGTCAATCTTAAACTCTTCCTTCGGTAACTCCTCCTTGCTCACAGCCGCATCTCTTAGCGTGTTCAATAATTCAGCATCACTCGCCCTTGAATGCTTGTACCTGCCTTGCGCATCTTGCGCTGTCTCTACAGCCCTGCGCGCAAGCGTCTTGTCAACATACGCCGCTGCCTTCCTGAATAAAAGAGCAGCACCATCAGTGAATGCACCCGAGAAAGCACCCCCCAATGTAGCACCCGCAAACACATCCCAAGCAAATGCCTCTACGGTCGATACCGGTGGTAAACCTACATCAATACGGCGCGCATTCGTTATACCAGACAGTATTGCAACATGCTTCTCACCTAGCGCGATAGAGTCCGCTAACACAGTCAACGCCTTGCTGCCTAACTTGCCTAAACCATACGTTCTACTAATGGCCTCTGAAACTCCACCCCCAAACTCTAACGCAATTAAATCACCTATCGCATTGAACGGGTCGGTCATGATGCTCACATAAAAATTACCGACTGACGAAAATACTTTACCCGCAAAACCTACTTGCTCACTTATCCGCTCAAGAGCTACCGCGTCCTTCACGTACCGCGTCAGTAACGCTTGCTTCACCTGCTCAGGCGATACAATAACACCACCCTTGGCTATCCTGTCCACTATATCCTTAAAGAGTTCTGGGCTTCCGATCTCCTTGTCATCTAAACCCTCAATTAACGCCTCAGGATGGACATTATCAAGCAACAACGTCTTGTATGCCATGTCCGGGAAATGTATACGCGCCCACTCCTCAGCTCTCTGCTCATCAGGCATATCCGCATTGATTAATTTCTGTATCTCGTCTTGTACTACAGGCGCCAGTATATCCACCATATTAACAAACGGTGATGGGTTTCCTTTTAGCGGTTGCGTTATATCAAGAATGCTCTCATTGTTCCAACGCTCAGACATCCTACGCTCGGCAAACCCTAAAGCTTTACCTTCGAGGTCTGAATCAAAACCTGAATATACAACGGGGTTTGTTATCGTAAACTGGGCTAACTCAGGGGTTAGTATTGTCACTATCTACCTCTTCAAACATCTCATGATTAATGTTTCTCTGGCATAAATCTATAAAACTACCCATCTCACGCGGTAAAATCCAGACCTTCTGCCCAAACAATGCATGGAATAACTTAAATTTTATACGAGATACATCCGTTTCAGTCGGGTTACTCTTCGCATCAGCATATAGTACACTACCTAGCTTTAAATGAACCGTAAAATCTGGCTCTACAGCGCAAATCTTTTGACCGTTGACCACTAAATCAAACCTCTTGTGAAGCTCAACACTCTTTATTGATGGCATTATTAATAATTGCGAATACACTCGCTGCTCAAGCTCAGAGTCAAAGTTCAAATCTCCAACGGTTAAAGGTTTGTTGCAAAACTTAGACTTTGAGCGGCGGCACATAAACATGTCATTGTCTCTTGGTCAGTAGCACCAGATTCTCAGCGAACCTACGCTCAAGCTTCTTTAAATCACTCCTATCCCCACACTGCTCGATAGCACTGATTAACTTCAAGTTACTTAGGCTTGCTTTCTTAAATGCCTGAATTGTCGTTAAAGTAGTCTCAGAAAAATACATGACATTGTAAATTGTAAAAATTAACTCAGATAACTTGCTGTCTGGGCGCTTTTCATTGGCCGCACACAACTCGTTGTACAGTAATCTTGGGGTGAAATCCTCGCTGATCTCTATATCTCTACACTTTGGCGCCCTCTCAATTAGTCGCTCGTATAATTCCGGGAGCTGCGTCTTTAAAAGATATTGATACCAGAACGAATTTTCTACCGTCACCAACAGCCTCAGTAAACATTCAAAATCTTTAGTCAGCGTAAACTGAAATTGCGCCTTAGTAGACGGCACCTTTGTAGTCTCAATCTTGTTGATCAAATTCAATAACGAACTCAACTGCTTCTTGAATACCTCGTGCTCAAACGTCTCCCCCTTTATCCTAGGGTTCTCAATGGTCATCAATACTAGCTGGTAAAGTGGCTTGGTCATTTCCTTCTACTCGACATTATAGCCTCAAGATCTTTACCAATGTACTGCACAGTCATACCATTAATTATTAATGGCGTACCATCCAGTTTATACGCCCTATAGGTGTCAACCCCGGTGTTAACTAGCGTGACGTTCCTATGCAATAACTCCCTAGCTAGATCTTGAAACCTTGCACCATACTGGTAGGTCTTTGGATATGCGTAATTATCTTTCGTATCAAAAAATGTCTTAGCACCCGCAACATCACCGGTCTTCATATAATGTGCCGCGCTCAACTTCTCCATAATACCACCAATACCATCAATCCTAATTAATTGGTCAGGCACAGAAAACTTAGGAGTAATGCCAGATTTCCTTAGGTTCTGCGCTACAGCTTCACCCTCTGACACTGAAATATTGTTGAACTCCGGAAACCCAGTTAATACCTTGCCCCAGGCAACAGCATTGCTGTCAATCTTATTAAACTCAGACACTAATAATGACGGGTCAATCCTCTTGCTGATCGGCATCTTGGCATTGTACGCATTCAATTTAGCATCAGTCTTTGTGTACGCACCAACCCTCACATCCATAGGCGCTTGCTTCAATAAGTCAGCCTCTTTCTGGGTGAAGAAATTTGTAGTACCAAATATTTCATACGCACGTTGCGCAGAATCAAACCTGTGATCACTAGCCCCAGTGAAAATGTCTACAGGGTCTGATGAAATACTGTAATATAATTGATTAGCACCATATTCCAACGGGTTAACCTGTATAGCATCACTACGCAACCGGTTCGCAGTCTCAATGGCCGCAGCCTCCGGAGAATCTGGGTACTTATCCTTTATTTCCCTCGCTAACATATTAGCATCACTAGAAGTTAAATTGTGTATACGTAGAAATCCACGGGCTAACATGGGGTTATCAATCTGTAGTTGCCTTAAGTTAGTACCAATTTTCGTGTTTAATTCTGTCGTTGGACTTGATTCCGTAACAATCGGGGGCTGATCACTGGATACATACTTACCTCCAGCAACAACATTGGTTCTTAACTTCGATATCTCATACGCATTGTGCGCATATAACTCCCCAGTATGCGGACCGTACTCCTCATTGATGACATCATGCACCGCGTCAATGGATTTCGCTAAAACCTCAGGAGGCATAGAATTCGCATTGTTGCTTAGGTTGTGCAACGCCTGAGATGCAGCCGCTATTCCAGTCGCACGATTCTGACCCATGGCTTTGAACTTCTGGTGAAAAATAATATCACGCTTCTTTGCCTCAAAGTCCTCACCTAAATCACCGTACTGCTCCTTGATTTTATCCGATAATTGATTTGCTGCGTCATCGATAAACACCATAGAACCAGCTGGGTTGTGCGTCGATAACCTCGCTGCCGACTCCATACCAAACGCAAACTCAGCAGTCGCAGACTCCCGTAAAGCAGTGACATCCGTGTCTATCTGAGACTTCGTAAGCTTCTGCAATTGACTCAAAAGGTCTGACGTCATATTAAAAGTATAATCGGATGTTTTTCTCTCCGTATCCTTTATGCTAGCAATAGCCTGATTGGCTTGATCTCTTATTGATTCCATTGTGCAAAATCTACATTACTTATTGTAATATTATATCTTACAAAGATAAAGAAACAAAGAAAATATACCGCAATTCTCTTTTAATCTGCCCAAAATATGGTACAATTGTATACTATTATATCCTTTAACTGAATATAGGAAAACATGCTCAGCAAAGAAGAAATCGCATTAAGATCACAACGCAGAGATTCACTTAAATCAGTTGGCGTGGGTCTGAGCTTCGGGGCATCGTTAGTGTCTGAACTTCAAAACCTTCATGTGTTCGGGGATACAAAAGCAAAAATTAATGACACCGCTGAAAACGCACTTGAAGGCCTCGATAGAACATATAAACAAGTAGCACAAAATGACCTAACACGCGCTATATTATCAGGCATAGACATCAATAGCGGCTCCATAGCTCAAGTCGTTGCTCAACGCAAAGGCGTGTTGGCTACCGAAAAACAACGATTGCAAGATGAACGAACACGCGCCCTGTCTTCAGTGTCAGATCAGGAAAGTAATAGCTTCTGGGGTAGCGCTGCTAACTTTTTAATAGGAGCTTTGAAATGGCTACTTTGAAACTAGTAGAAAAAGCCACTGAATTCGGTAACTCAGAACGCGTAATCCTACAACAAGCAATAAAAGAATATGAAAGCTTGGTCACTAGACGCTCACGCAATACTACCGAAACTTTACAGACCTCTTCCGTCCACGCTACCGAAAGCGTACTGAGCAGATTCGCTGATGACGCCGTTAACTCCACTTATGGCCTGGTCTGGAACGCAGTAGATGTACCGTTTACTATCACATACAAAAAAGAACCTGATCGCGACCTCACAAAACTCGCTGAAACACTCGCTAATACCATCGAAGAACGTAAAACAGGTTTTAAAGCCTCACTCCGTCATATCCTAAAATGTTACCTGGAATACGGAAGCGGTTGGGTCTACGCTTTTAATGACCCTGATGGCGAAATCGTACACCGCGTGTTCTCAGTCCGCGAAATAGCTAGATCACTCGACATCTATAACAGACCAGAAGTAATACACCTAGATAGAGGTGATGAAGCTTTTACACTAGTCCAGGCTATGGGGAAAAATAAATACAAAATAATACAACGCAATACCGAAAACTCCCGCATACAAGACATTTACAGCGACCCCATCCCATTCAGCCCTATACTGGAACTTAGCCTGACAGGTGGATACGGTGATAAATACCCAGTTGGCTACGGCATCAAAGCTATATCAGACCTTAAAAGATACGATAACATCATTAAACAATTAAGCCTTGCATCAATCAAAACATTAAACCCACTGGCCTATACTAGCCCATCGGTAAACTCAAATAATAAATCCATGGTCGGTATCAATACACCTTGCCCCATCGGCACCAATGATAAACCTATACTGGTGGACACTAGCAACGACAGAACCTTTCCAGTCGGGTATATCCCTGTCCCCATCAACGCCGTAGACGCTTGGCGCATATTCGAAATCGCTAGCGTCAATATCCGTGAGTCCTTCAACTTCATTAACCGACTCATGACCATCAAAGATAATGCCCAAATGACCGCAACAGAAGCCCAAATACGTACCACAAGCGATATATCACAAATACGCGATACCATCGAAGTCATCTTTGCCTTCCTGGAAGAACTACATAAAACACAACTCTTCCTCCTCAAAGATCATCCTGACTTCCAGGAATGGAAAGATCTTGACCCGCTCGATCTCAAGTTTACACACACATCCATCTTCAAAAAAGAATCTGATGCTCAGAAAATTATGGAACTCAACCAAGGCCTTGACCTCGCAGCAAAAGCAATACAAGTCGGTAACATGGTTCAACAAGGTGGATACGGGGACGTCATCGATCAACGCACAATGTTGCGCGAAGTAGCCGAAACCGCTAAAGTCGCAACCTCAAATGAACGACAAAGCTCAATACTCTCATCTCTCCTCCAAAATGTAACACAAAACTTCGGTGACCAAGCTTAACCTATGCAGACATTAAACGAATACATCGAACAACATCCTGATATCTTCCTTAACCCAGCCGCATTTTTCAAACTCCTGAAAGATACCGTTGGTAGCTCGTTCTCATTGGACTCCTGGCAGCTGGACGTACTCGAATATTTAGGCGCTGAATTCCCTAGAGATTTCCAACCTAAAAATATCTTTATCGCTCTCGCGGGCGCTCGGGGGTGCGGCAAAAGTAGAATCGCAGCATTTATCGCACTGTGGGTGCTCTCTTGCACACACACCAAAAATACTACAGTCACAATATCCGCAAATACCGAATCACAAATTGATACATCCATTTGGATAGCATTCACTAACCTGTTCCAAGAAATGCGCTTTGACCTCTTCCTTAGCCCAAGCGGGAAAACATCCTTCGTAAATAAAAAAAAAGAACAAAATAAAATACTCAGGCAGGTGTTCGGACTGGGTAGCGAAAATAAAGTACGGGGGCTACACAATGACGTCACCGTGCGGATCATTGATGAAGCACTTGGGGTGCAAGATAATATATTTCACGCTATCCTATCGGGGCTTACAGGCGGCGTGAACATCATACTGCTCATGTCAAACCCAATATCAACGGTCGGATTCTTCGCCGATATCTTCCTTGGCGCCAACGAATACAAATTTTACAGACGCAATATATCCCTGTTCGAATGCGAGCACATCAATTGCGAATCCGACTTTATTAAAAATCATATCGATTCCGTTCAACGGTCAGACCCGTCAGGTGAACGGTATAACGTGGAAATTCTCGGACAATTCCCGTCCAACTCTCAAGGCTTCTTCTTCGATAATTTCGATATCATTGAGGACGATATTAATAACTTCCCGCCAATCAATTATAATACATGCATGGGCATTGACGTAGCCGCAGGAGTAGGGGGAGATCGCACAGTTGTTTCATACAGAAACGGACACACAATATACATCCCCTTCATCGGACAAATCAAAACACCTGACCTGGTCAATAAAATTCTTGGATACTTGCAGGCTACTAACTTCATATCAATCGATGCCGCTGGCCTCGGTATAGGAGTCGTACAAGGCGTGCAACATTATGGCGGGTACGTTCACTCAGTTAGGGGCAACGACTCATCACAGAACCCCGCAGCACTCAATAAACGGGCTGAACTATACCTGCAACTAAAAGCTTTCCTAGACTCAGGCGGGCGCGTGCTATGCCCATACGGACAAAAAGGCATACTGACTGATGAACTCAGAGCCATACGCGTAGAATTCCCAGAAGGTAAAAACGGCAAGCTAAAAATCGGGGATAAGAAAGACATGACCCACTCGCCCGATATCGTTGACTCTCTGACATATACGTTCATGCTCAACCAGCCGAGCCCTCGCCCAATATACTTTTACTAAACCTCAAAGCACCTCAGTATATCGTTGTTCAGCGTTGTATTCTTATTTAGGAAAGATTTATGATTATTCCTAACTTTATGCATCTTAACAGCATTGTTGAGGAACAAACGCTGCGTACCCTCGCTTATCTTAAAGTCATGCGCACCTAAGTCGTATTGCTTGTACGGGTGGTCTTTCTCAAAGATATAGTTTATGTGCTGGATCGTAGATATCTCCTTAACTAAATACATCAATTGCGCGTATAATTCACCCTGATGCATGTACTTCATCGCAAACTCCCCGCCACCGAACTTACTTGTTGTCTTCCAGTCCAATATATATAACACGTCAGTCAACGGTAACCTAAACGCTAAGTCAGGCTTACACCTAAATTTTAAATCTATCTCCTCGCCAGTGCCCACGTTCGAAACCTTGATGTCCAAAAAGTAGCCAATTTCCTGCTCGTACCACTCCGCACTTTCCTTGATGCCCTGAAATACTTCCCACGGAAAAGAATCTAAATACCTTTTTAATATAAAATAATCTTTAATGCCTAACTCGTTGACCTTAAAGCCCGCTGACGTCGTGGACTGGGTCTTTCCCACACGAAACATATTAAACATCTCACGGTCGTGCAGGCACATATGCAACGCACTCCCGAACAATAACGCTGCTGTCTCTGCCTGCTCAAACGTATCCTGCGACTCAATGCGCATTGCCAGCCCAATCTCTTTGTGCTGCATGTACTCTGCGTACTCAGTACTGCCAAACCTCTCCCTGTCGGCGAAGTACTCCGCATCGTCCTTCGTCACACTAATATTAACATTAACTATCTTGTACATTCTCTAGCCCTTCGCTTAAAGCTTCTTTCTTCTCTTTATACACTTTGCTCAGGATAACCTTTTGACGCTGATCAAGTCCAGCTGTTTTTATTTCTTTAGCAATAATTTCCAAGTCTTCCACGGTGCACGCATTACCTATACTCTCGCGAAACTCCCTGACCTTTTCGCTTTCAGTTTCCTCCTTGGCTTCCACGTACTGCGCTGCTGGTCTAGATGCCTGGTACCCGCTCTCGTCCTCATCCTCATTGTCCGGATAATCCACGTCATCCATCTCCCTAAGGTCTGGAAAGTTCTCACGCACGTACATACGTATTGCCGTCTTACGAATCATCATAAAGTTTTTATGCCTTGTCGCTGGCGTACCCTCGCCATCAGCCCTAAACGATGCGCCTCCATACGATGAACCTGCCGCAATTAAATCCTTGATGCGGTAAAATACTCTCTGCACCTTCGCGTTGGCATCTGCCGCGTCAAAACATGTCACGATACATGCCGCAACATTGCTCAGGTTGAACCCATCACTTTGCAATAATAACTGCGTATGCTTGTCCTCGTCTATCATAACCGTCTTCTCGAGCACGCTGATGCGCTTTATCGCTTCTAGCTCTGACTTCTCCAGCATAATAACATCAATAATTTTCTGGTACTTCTCATGCACAACACGCAATAAATAGTGATACGAAAAGTCTATGATCAAGTTCCCATTACGCACGAGCATATACGCATCGGGTTTTATCCCGTCTAGCATCTTGCCTGCCAGCTTCTTGTTCATTCCTGCCGCCTTGCCCTTCAACAACAAGTCCTCAACCTGATTTTCAAACACGTCAAGCCCGTCATCCTTCAGGTTGTTCGCGTACATTACCAGCGCATTAAACAGGTTCTCATACTCGCCCACCTTCGACTTCAACCTGCCTAACATCGGAGCACGGTCTACCTTCTTCACATTGTATTTATTGCTGTACATCTTCCCTACAATAGAACATTTTCATAATATATACTATCATTATAACACAAGTTTGTCAATAAAAACTATATCTATAACAAAAGCCAAAGCTTGCAAATATCCTCAAAATGTTGTAATATAAAACGTATTAATATATTGCATTGGTTTGTTATATGCTCGACTTTGATAAAATTCAGCGGCTGCTCACAGAACACATTCAAAATGAGTTCGACTGTCTCGTGATCGAATTCGTCAGACACAATAAGCTTGCCAGACATAGCGTTGACCGCCTCATACACAAAAACGAAAGTATATATAGTATGCGCCTCAACACTCTCACTCGCATCCTAGAGGCCGCTAACATCAGCTTGAAAGTAGTACGCGGTAAATAATAAACCAGTCAGTAAATAAATCGCTCCTCTACAAAACAAAACACCCCACGGATTCCGCGGGGCGCACTCTTTCTTTTTATTATCCGGCAAAGAAATATTAATTAAACTCTATCGATGACTGCACCAAGAGGTACTTGGCCAGCCTCGGGTTCGTCCTGTAGACATTTATTGTACATTGTATCTTGTCTTGACCTCTGGACTCTGACACAACGCCACACACGAAGTCATTCACACTCATAGAACTAGATTGACCAGCACAAACTAAGTGATGCAACAGCTCGTTTAATGCCTCGAGCTTCCTCCTGTAGGTCACTCCCCTCATGTACTCACCGCTATCTCCTTCAAGCCTGGCGTGCATCTCTTGGAAAAATGCACGGGCGTCGCCCTCTTCCTCTTCGGTTAGCTCGTACGAACGGTACGCTTTAGATATATTCTTTATTCTTTCAAT
>ERZ1022756.158-NODE-158-length-22985-cov-24.098038_pt1 | contig 22985 bp, 23 predicted proteins | sample MGYA00520902_ERZ1022756 | MGnify/ENA primary metagenome ERZ1022756 (study PRJEB33162, sample SAMN09537601) | freshwater metagenome | isolation source: freshwater | place: Canada:Alberta | collected 2017-07 | study: EMG produced TPA metagenomics assembly of the...
GCGCGTGCCGACGCGGGGTGTTGGCGCTCGTCTGACGCTGGCGATCAGCACCATCGCCAGCGTCAGACGAGCGCCAACACCCCGCGTCGGCACGCGCAGGGCTGGGTCCGCGGCCTTGCGCGTATCCACTGGCGAGCCTCCCGACATGGCCTTGCCTATTGCACCGCTCGCGCCTAATCGCAATCGCCATTGCGGCCCCGCCGTGCGCGGTTCGTCGCAGGCTGAATGCGCCCTGTCAGTCACGGGGTCAGCCGGGGTGGCAGCCCCGTGCTCGATGTATCTTTCGGAGTTTCCATGCAGATCCATTTCACCGCCACCCCGCCGTCAAATATCCGCCTGCAAGCGCGCGTAATGAACCAAGGAGCTGCGATCACCGGGCTGGATGCGACCTTCGTCGAAGGTGCAGCGGCATCGCTTTTCGCCGGCCGGACGGGGCAGCTGTTCGAAGGCTTTGCCAGCATTGACGACAGCGTGAAGCGCATCGCGCTGGTTGGTGCAGGTGAGCCAGTGGCGGCTGATCGCCGTGCGAACCTCGAACGCGCAGGAGCGGCGTTGACTGGGAAATATCTCGTGTCCGGCGAAACCGCACTGGTGCTCGATCTGGGGCAGGCGGGTCTTTCGGCGGATGATGCTGCGGCCCTGCTCCTCGGCCTGCGGCTGCGCGGTTGGCGCCATGACAAGTATCGCACGCGCCTCGCTGCGGACAAGCGCCCGTCGCTGACCACGGTGCATGTCGTCAATGCGCCCGCAGGCACAGAAGCCGCATGGCAGCGTGAAGCGGCGCTGGCCAAGGGCGTGGAGTTCACCCGCGGGCTGGTGACCGAACCGGCCAACATCATCTATCCCGCCAGCTTCGTCGCCGCGTGCGAAGAAGCCTTCGCCGGCACCGGCGCGGAAATCACCGTGCTGAGCGAGGCGGAAATGGCGGCGCTGGGAATGGGCGCGCTGGTCGGCGTTGGCCTTGGTTCCGAGCGCGAATCGAAGCTGCTCGCGATCCGCTGGAACGGCGGCGTGGCGGGCGACAAGCCGACGGTGTTCGTCGGCAAGGGCGTCACCTTCGACACCGGCGGTATCTCGCTGAAGCCCGGGCCGGGCATGGAAGACATGAAGTGGGACATGGGCGGGGCAGGCGCCGTTGCAGGCGCGATGCTGGCGCTGGTTTCGCGCAAGGCCAAGGCCAACGTCATCGGCGTCATCGGGCTTGTCGAAAATATGCCCGATGGCAAGGCGCAGCGCCCTGGCGATGTCGTCACCACCATGAGCGGGCAGACGGTCGAAATTCTCAACACCGATGCCGAAGGGCGGCTGGTGCTGTGCGACGCGCTGCACTGGGCGCAGGAACAATATGCCCCCGCTCGCATCGTCGATCTGGCAACGCTGACCGGCGCAATGATCATCAGCCTGGGCAACGAATATGGCGGAATGTTCGCCAATGACGACACGCTGGCCGCGCAGTTGACTGCGGCAGGCGCCACCAGCGGTGACAAGCTGTGGCGGATGCCGCTCGGGGCCAATTACGACAAGCTGATCGATTCGCCGATCGCCGACATGAAGAACATCGGCCCGCGCGAAGGCGGCTCGATCACCGCGGCGCAGTTCCTGCAACGCTTCGTCAAGGACGGCACCCCTTGGGCGCACCTCGACATCGCGGGCATGGTCTGGTCGAACAAGCCCGGTCAGACGTGGGACAAGGGCGCGACCGGTTACGGTGTGCGCCTGCTCGACCAGTTCGTGCGGGAAGTGCTTGAAGGGTAAGAGGAGCGCCTCATGCCAAAAATGAGGCGTAAATCCGACCTGCCGACAAAGACTTGCCTTGCTTGCGGGCTGCCCTTTGCTTGGCGTAAGAAGTGGGAGCGCGATTGGGACAATGTGAAGTATTGTTCCGACCGCTGCCGCCGTTCGAAAGATGCCAGCCCTCAAGTAGCACAGCGATAGGGCCACACAGACTTATGAAGCTCGATTTCTGGCAGGTTACCGACGATCCGATCGAAAAGGTCGTGGTGCTGATTGCCAAGCGGGCGCTTGGGCAGGGCGAGCGCGTGCTGGTGGTTTCCGCCGATCCCGAACAGCGCGCCGCTATATCCCGCGCGCTTTGGCAGGCGGGTCCGGACAGCTTCCTTGCCAATGGCGAGGCCGATGCACCGGGCGCGGATCGCCAGCCGATTCTCCTCGCCGCAGAAACCGCCGCCGCCAACGGGGCGAGCCACCTGATCCTTGCTGATGGTACCTTCCGCGATTGCCCGACCTTTGCCCGCGTGTTCCTGCTGTTCTCTCCGGAGGCAGCACCCCAAGCGCGGCAGGCGTGGCGCGCGCAGGATGGCAGCGACGACATCGAACGTGCCTATTTCGCGCAGGAAGACGGCCGCTGGGTGAAGAAAGGCTGAGTTCTTGCGCTGTCGCGGGCGATGAGTGATGCTCATCACATCGGCAATCGGGGAATTAGCGATATGCAGAATGGCGCACAGGCAATGGTGGTCGCTGCGGCCTTGGCCCTTGCGGCGTGCGGGTCGGAAAGCCCGGGAGGGCTGCATGACCAGCAGGGCGAAAGCGCTGGATATTCCATCGACAAAGCCACCGGCGAAGCCAGCATGACCATCAAGGGTAAGGATGGCGATGCCACCTTGCGCGCGGGCGCGGCGGTGCCGGTCATCCTGCCGGACGGGTTCAGCCTGTTCCCCGGCACCAGGGTGGTAGACAACGCCGTGGTCACGCAGCCGGATGGGCAGGGCACGCTTATCACCTTCGAAGCCGATGCCCCTGCTGAACAGATCGTCGCGCATTACCGCGATGCGGCAATGCAAGCCGGGTTCGACATCCAGATCGAGATGGACACCAACGGCACGCAAATGGTTGGGGCCGAGCGCAAGGCTGACGGTGCAACGTTTTCCGTCACCGCTACGGCGGGCAAGCCGACCAGCGGCCAGATCATCATTGCGGCCAAGACTGGCTAACGCACACCGACCCGCCGCCCGCCGGCAGACCTGCGCGCGCTAAGCTTGCCATTTTGCAGCGCAGCATCTAACGGGCGCGGCCACGATCCCCCATTAACAAAAAGACGTTCACAGGAGCATAATCATGGCGGCCACCCGCACCTTTTCGATCATCAAGCCCGACGCCACCCGTCGCAACCTGACCGGCGCGGTCACCAAGATGCTGGAAGACGCCGGCCTGCGCGTCGTCGCATCGAAGCGCATCCACATGACCCGCGAACAGGCCGAAGGCTTCTACGGCGTGCACCGTGAGCGTCCGTTCTTCGGCGAACTGGTCGACTTTATGATGAGCGAGCCGGTTGTCGTGCAGGTTCTCGAAGGCGAAGACGCCGTGACCCGCAACCGCGACATCATGGGCGCGACCAACCCGGCTGACGCAGCGCCGGGCACGATCCGTAAGGAACTGGCCCTGTCGATTGGTGAAAACACCGTCCACGGTTCGGATTCGGAAGAAAACGCGGCGATCGAAATCGCCTTCTTCTTCAAGCCGGAAGAAATCGTCGGCTGATTTTTCAGACCTGACGCATGCAAAGGGCCGTCTCCGCAAGGGGGCGGCCCTTTTGCTTTATCGGGGTTCGGCAAACCGGGCGAGCTGCTCGGCATGGGCATGGTGCTTGCCGCCTTTGCTTGCCGCCATCGTCTTGCGCATCTGGCCGAGCGCTTCGGGGGTGAGGCCTAGACCCAGGTCGGCATAGATGCGCGCAATCGCCGCCTGCCAATCGGCGTTGAGATCATCGAAGGAAGCGTGCGCGATTGGCCCCTGCCAATGCGCCAGCGCACTGGCCATACGCGTTTCGCGCAGTGCGATCTTGTGCCGCCAGCGCGCTTCGATGTCATCGAGCGAACATGTATCCGACTGCACCGCCATCTGGTTTGCAGCGAGAGAGATGGCGCTTTTCAGCACCGCATCCTGCGCGCGCTCGGCGATCACCAGCCGGGCGTCAGGGAGCAGCGTCAGCAGGGTAGCGAGGTCTTCGGCAAAGGCGGGCACTTTCAGGATCCGCGGCTTGGCTGCGATCCCGCGATGGGCAGCGTCGGTGCGCAGGATGCGCAGGAATTCGCGGTAGATCGGCGCAGGATCGCTGGCCTCGCTCCACGAAGAATAGGTCGGGATATGCCACTGTGTTTCGTAGATCGAATGGTGGAGCGCGGCGGAAATCCACGCCAGTTCTTCCTCCACGCCGCCTGCGCGCATCGGATGGATCGATTGCATCCACGGGTTGATCTTGCCCAGCATCGCCAGTTCCAGCGCGGCGTTGACCCGGTTCATGCCCAGCCGGGCCGGGACAGGGTGATAAGCATCGCAATACCGGGTGTGCGAATGCGCCGGATCGGCGGCTAGCAGCGTGTGGATACGGGTCGTGCCGCTGCGCATATGGCCGATGACGATGATCGGCGGCGCGAGAGGGGTGGCCAGCAGTTCGGGCCGCTCCAGCCACAATGCGCCAAACGCCAGCCGGTTTTTCACCACCCGCGAAAGCTGTCCCCATGCCATCGCCCGGCCCAACGGGTTGAGATCAGCCTCGGCCTCCACCGCGCTGCACAGGCGGGTCAGACGCTCGCGGAAATCGGCGACGTCGGCTTGGCTGCGCTCACCATGTTCTGCTGCCTCGGCCCGCGCGCCATAGGACTTGGCGGCCAGCGCCCACAGCGCGTTCGGATCAAGGTTGGGCGGGGGCAGCCAGCCTTTATCCCACGCCTTGCCCAGAAACGCATTGGCCTGATCGGCAAGCCGCCCCCGCGCCAGCAGGTGATCGCGGGTAGGCAGTGAACGGCGCGCCATCAGAATTCGTCCGCTGCATCCATCATTCGGGTCAACCGCTTCGGCGCGGCGCTGCGCCAGCTCCGCCTCAGCCATGCGGTGATATCGTCCCAGTCCACGCCCGGTCGGTTGAGGATGATCCCCACCCATCCGCTCGCGCCGTAATAGGCGGGCTTGAAATAGGCCTCAGGCTGGCTTTCGACGAGGGTCAGCAGCTCGTCCATCCCTCCGGTGCGCACCAGCAGGGCGATGTGCGGGGTGCCGTGGTGCTGATCGGCGAAATAGGCGAAGTATTTGCCAGTTTTGTCGCCGCCGACGCGGAAGCCGGGACTGCTGTGGCTTTCACGCTCGTCAGCTTCGGGCAGGGCGAGGGCAAGGGCGCGCACCTGCGCCAGCAACGCCGCCGGATCGCGCCAGCGGCTGACATAATCGGCCACCGCGCGCGGATAGAGTTGGTGTTCGGCCAGCTTGACCCGCTCAGCGAGGGTCTCCGGCGTGTCGCCCGCGATAATCGGCACGCGCACCCGCGCCAGCACCTCGCCTGCGTCGAGTTCGGGCGTGACCAGATGGACGCTCGTCCCGCCGTGGCTGTCACCGGCAGCGATCGCGCGGGCATGGGTATCGAGCCCCTTGTATAGCGGCAGCAGCGAAGGGTGGATGTTGAGCATCCGCCCGGCCCAGCGCTCCACGAACCCATCGGACAGAATGCGCATATATCCCGCCAGCACGATATATTCGGCGCCCGCGTCCAGCACTGCGGCTTCCATCGCGGCGTCATGCGCATCGCGGGTCATCCCCTTGTGGGGCCGCGAGACGGTGGCGATCCCTTCTGTCTGCGCCAGCGCGAGGCCGGGCGCAGCGGGATCATTGCTGGCGACCAGCACGACTTCATAGGGGCACTCACCGATCCGGCTGGCATACACCAACGCGGCCATATTGGTGCCAGCGCCGGAAATGAGGACGGCGATACGGGCTTTTTCAGCCAAGATGCGTCGCGCTCCAATCGGATTTGGCCGACCATGTCTCGGCGCTGCCGCGAACCGTGCAGCCTTTATCGCCTGCCTCGATGCGGCCGACCGGAACCACCGTCTCGCCAGCGGCTACGAGCCGCGCGGTGACCTCGGCAACCTTGTCCGCTGTCACGGCCAGCACCATGCCGACACCGCAATTGAATGTGCGCGCCATTTCCTCGGGCTCAATATGCCCCGAGGCTTGCAGGAAGGCCATCAGGCGCGGCTGGGGCCACAGGTCGGCATCGACATGGGCGTGCGCGCCATCGGGCAGGATGCGCGGAATGTTTTCGAGGAGGCCCCCGCCGGTGATGTGGGCGAGCGCATTGATGTGACCTTCGCGGATCAACGGCAGCAGGCTGGCGACATAAATACGGGTCGGCGCGATCAGGGCGTCGATCAGCAATTGGTCCTGATCGAACAGGGCGGGGCGGTTCAGCTTCCAACCCTTGTCCGCAGCCAAGCGCCTGACCAGCGAATAGCCGTTGGAGTGAACACCGGAGGAGGCAAGGCCCAGCAGCACATCGCCCGGCGCCACCTTGTCACCGGTCAGCTGCTCGCCGCGCTCCACCGCGCCGACGCAGAAGCCGGCAAGGTCATAATCGCCCGCTGCATACATCCCCGGCATTTCCGCCGTCTCCCCGCCGATCAGCGCGCAGCCTGCGATCTTGCAGCCTTCGGCAATGCCCGCGATCACCCGTTCCGCAACGCCGTTCTCCAGCTTGCCGGTCGCGAAGTAGTCGAGGAAGAACAAAGGCTCTGCGCCCTGCACGATCAGATCGTTGACGCACATGGCGACCAGATCGATGCCGACTGTGTCGTGCCGGTCGTGTTCGATGGCAAGTTTTAGCTTGGTGCCCACCCCGTCATTGGCGGCGACCAGGAGCGGATCGTTGTAACCGGCGGCTTTGGGGTCGAAAAACCCGCCGAAGCCGCCCAATTCGCTGGTTGCGCCGGGGCGTGCGGTGGCCTTCGCCAAAGGCGCTATCGCCTTGACCAGGGCATTGCCAGCAGCGATCGATACGCCTGCGTCGGCATAGGTGTAGGAGGAGTTCTTGATGCTCATGCCCATCGCCATAGCCTTTCGCGCTTGGAATTCCACCCGCCTTTGGGCAAAGGAACTGGCGTTTCCCCATGCGCGCATCGCTTTCCCTTCCCGGCCCGGTGGCGGCCCCCTCTCGCCCAATGCGGCGTTGGCTTGCTGGCGCGGGTCTTGCGCTCGCCTTGATGGGCGGCGGCTATGCCGTCATCGCGCAGGTCGCCGGTGATCGCGGAATCGCCCCCACCGCCGCCAGCGCTGATATTGAGTTCAAGGGAATCACCGTCGATGTGCAGGGCAAAAGCGCCGAGGACGCGCGGGCCAATGGGTGGCGCGAGGCGCAGCGCAAGGCGTGGGAGAAACTGAAAGGCCCGAAGCTTTCCGACAGCCAGTTGGACGGGATCGTGTCCGCCATCGTCATCGAGCGTGAGCGGCTGGGACCGCGGCGCTACATCGCAACCTTGGGCGTCGTGTTTGATCGCCAGCGGGCAGGCAGCTATCTTGGCGGCGGCGCGCAGGCGGTGCGGTCTGCTCCGCTGCTGCTGATCCCCGTTCAGGAAAGCGGCGGTGCCTATATCACCTTTGAACAGCGCAACCCTTGGCAGCGCGCCTGGGCCGAATTCAATCCAGGGCAAAGCCGGATCGATTATGTGCGGCTTTCAGGTGCGGGGGGCGATTCGCTGCTCGTCAATTTCGGGCAGACCGGGCGGCGCAGCCGTGCTTGGTGGCGTTTGACGCTGGATCAATACGGCGCGACCGATGTGCTGATGGCCTATGCCCGGATTGATAACCAGTTCCCCGGCGGACCGGTCAGCGCGACCTTTACCGCGCGGTATGGCCCCGACAACCGCCCGCTCGATTCCTTCACCCTGAAGGCGGATAATCCCGATGCCGTGCCTGCCATGCTGGCGCAGGCGGTCGAGCGGATGGACCAGATATTCACCGGCGCACTTGCTTCCGGCAAGCTGCGGCCTGATCCCACGCTCAGGCTGGGCGCGGGCGGGGTCATTGATCCGGCGATCCAGCAGCTGATCGACATTGGCCGCGCGGCGCAGGCACGGCGGTCGGCCGCTGCTGCGCTGGAGAGTGGCAGCGCGCCGCGGATTGAGGCGCAGACGATCACAGGCATTGAGCCCGGCGAAGCGGTAGCGCGCAATATCACCGTCCAGTTTGCCACGCCTGACGCGGCGGCGTTCGATAGTGCCTTGGGCGCAGTGCGAGGCGCGGGCGGAGTGCGCGGCGTGGGCGTCACCAGCACGGCCATCGGCGGCACGTCGGTGATGAGCGTGACCTTTGCCGGATCGCTTGATGAACTGGCGGCCGTGCTCGAAGCGCGCGGGTTCAGCGTCCGGCGCGGGGCGAACGCGCTCGCCATCAGCCGCTAAGGGCGCGGCGACCATGAGCGAACCCTCCCAGATCGCCTTGCCACTGGCGGCGCGCACACCGGCTGCGGCGCAGAGGATCGTGGTCGGCAATGCCAATGCGCAGGTGATCGAGGCGCTGCAACAGCCGGATCGCTGGCCGTTCCATGTCGCGGTGCTGACCGGCCCGCCGCGTTCCGGCAAAAGCCTGCTGGGGCGCTGGGCGCAGGGGCTCCATGGGGCGATGCGCCTTGCCGTGATCGACGATGCCGAACAGGTCGATGAGACTGCGCTGTTCCACCGCTGGAACGCCATCCAGCAAGGCGGCACCCATGCCCAAGAGGGCGAGGGCGGGGCCCTGTTGCTGATCGCCAATGTCGATCCGGACAGCAGTGCGGGCGGGGGCGGCTGGCGCATTGCCCTGCCGGACCTTGCATCGCGCATCGGCGGTTCGCTGCAATTGGAAATCGGCGCGCCCGATGATGCGATGGCGGCTGACCTGATCCTTGCCCACGGCGAACATCGCGGGTTGTCGCTGCCCGATGGGGCCGCCGATTACCTCGTCCCGCGCACCACCCGCAGCTTTGCCGCGATCGAGGCGCTGGTGGCGACAATCGACCGCATTTCCCTTGAACGCCAGACGCCCGCCACCATGTCTGTGTGGCGCGCTGCGCTGGATGCCCTGCACGGGCCGCAGCAGCAGCACCTGCTCTAACCCTTTGCGAGTTGCATCGCCGGTAGATTGATGGGAATGTGAAGGGCAATGTTTGAGCATTTGATCAGCTATCTGGACTCGGTGCGCGCCCGCGACCCTGCGCCGCGTTCCCGCTGGGAAATCCTGCTCTACCCCGGGGTGCTGGCGCTGGGCCTGCACCGCGTGGCGCACTGGCTGTTCGAAGCGCGACTGTATTTTCTGGCGCGCTTCGTGAACCATTTTTCGCGGCTTCTGACCGCCATCGACATCCATCCCGGTGCGACCATCGGCAAGAATTTCTTCATCGACCATGGCTTTACCGTCATCGGCGAAACGGTGGAGATTGGCGATAACGTCACGATCTACCAATGCGTGACGCTGGGCGGCACCAATCCTGCCAACGGAATGGGGGGCAAACGTCACCCCACTTTGCAGGACAATGTCATCATTGGTTCGGGCGCGCAGATCATCGGTCCGATCGTGGTGGGTGAACGCGCGCGCGTCGGCGCCAATGCGGTTGTTACCGAAGATGTGCCCGCGGGGGCGACGATGGTTGGCCTCAAGGCGCGTTCGACGCTGGTTCCGGCAGAGGAGTGGCTGCGCGAATTCATCCCCTATGGCACGCCTTGCGATGATCCTCCTTGCGATGAACAAGGCCGCCCGCGCCGCGATTGCATCGAGAAGCTGGAGGCGGAAATCGCCGCGATGCGCGATGAAATGGTGGTGATGAAGGCGTTGCTGGCGGAGCGTGAGGTCGCGCCGGTCAAGCTGCGCAAGAGCGGAACCAAGGATTGACCGGAGTGGCCGATTGAAGACCGGTATGCACACCCCTGCCGGTCCCGGACAGGTCCTTCCCTTTCCGGGACGCGGCGCGGATCAGATCGGGTTTGAACGGCCTGAACTGATGCGCATCCTCGACCTGTATGGCCGGATGGTCGCAGCGGGTGAGTGGCGCGATTACGCGATGGACTTCACCCGCCAAGCGGCAACCTTTGCCGCGTTCCGCCGCGCTGCCGAACGCCCGCAGGCCCGAATCGAAAAATGCCCTGCTTTGCGAAACAAGCAGGGGATGTGGACGCTGTTCGGCGAGCACGGACAGGTCTTGAAGCGCGGCCATGATCTGGCGAACGTGCTCGCCCCGATGGAACGGCGGCTGCTAAAAGCGGTGGAGGAGTAAGTGCTCAGGTCGGGCTGGCAGTCCTGCCTGACGTGAAGCCCGCCTCCTCCGTCACAGGCAGCATTGCCTGCAGACCCGCCGGCAACAGCGTGACTACTGCGCGCCGGATCGGTTGCCAGAAAGCCGAGAGGCTGAGCAGCGCCGATCCGATCACCAGCGCGGTCAGCGCGAAGTTCAGTTCCACCGCGCCGAATTCGCGCAGCAGGAATGTCAGTGCGAACAGCACGTAGGCCAGCGCCGACACCAGCAGCGCGCGCCTGTCAGTTGCGAGTGCGACCAGGCCGAAGGCGATATAGACACCCAGCACGCCAAGCGCTGCTCCGACGCCGGGATTGTCGCCGCCAGTCACGCCAAGCAGCGCAAATATGGGGTGCGCGATCATCGGTGCGGCGGTCAGATGCAGCCAGAAGGCGACGTCTGACCGGCGGGTGGTGCGCGCCCGGTCGGACACGTCCCAGCGCATAGCAAAGGCGAAGAGCGCAAGCCCGGCGACAAGGATGAGGACAAGCATCACCCCGTCCCCCTGATTTTCCGGGCCCAGAGCCGCCGCGATCAGCGCCAGCACCGTCCCCGCCACCGCGGCAGAGCCCGTCGCCACCGTGATCGGCACCATGAACCGCCGCCAGTGCAGCCATGCCGCGCCGGCCGCCAGTAGGCCCGCGCCTGCCATCAGCACGGCCATCAGGCTGTCGTCGGAAGGATTGTCGAACGCCAGCATCCCTGCGCCCACCGCACAGGCCGCCACACCGCCTACGAAGGCAAGCAGCAGCCCGATTGAAGGCAGGGCCATGCGGCGCCGCGCCGTGAAGAATAGCGCCAGCGGCCATGCGGCGGCAGCGATGAACAGCCCCGCCAGCATGGCCGAGGCAGACCCGTTGCGGTCATCGGCGGCATTGTAGGCGGCAAGTGCGGCCTGGTACTCCGCCGAATCCCACGCTAGCTTACTTTGGTCCCACCACACAGGATCCGGCGCGATTACTCCCGCCAACGCCTGCCCGATGGCGCCAAGGGCGACCAGCAGGATCACAATCCCGATGCTGACGAAGATATCGTTGAAGGAGTTGAGCAGCCGGAAATCTTCTTCCGAAGCGTGCGGCAAGTGGCGCATCCGGCTCATATGCGTCCGGAAATTCGCCGCCGCCTCGGCGCTCAACGCGCCTGCGGCGACGGCAGAATTCAGGTCTTCATCGCTATACACCGGGCATCCCTTCCCCTTGATTTATCAGGAGAGATGCACCCGGTGTCTTAGCTTGTCAATACAGCTTGGGCTTATCCCCGCGCGCTGGCGGGGCCCTCGCCGGTCACTTTCTGCATCGCCTTCAGGATGCCCGCCGATTGCTCGCTGCCCGATTGCGGGGCGATGAGGTTGGTGAAGGAGTTGATCTCCTCCCACCGCGCGGCGAAGCCTTCCAGCGTGCGCTCGCCTTCCGGCAGCCACACCGCATCGTTCATCACTGTCCACGAGGAGTGATAACCGCCCGCGCCGGCGCCAACGATGGCGTTGGTCGGCGCGTCTTCACTGACGAGGAACAGCGCGGCAGGGACGACGTTTTCGGGTGCGAACAGCTTGAAGGCTTCTTCAGGGAAGAGGTCTTCGGTCATGCGGGTGCCCGCGACCGGCGACAGGGTGTTGCAGCGCACGTTGTACTTCGCCCCTTCCAGCGCCAGCGTCTTGGTCAGACCGGCAAGGCCGAGTTTCGCCGCGCCATAATTCGCCTGACCGAAATTGCCGAACAGGCCGGTCGAAGACGCGGTCATCAGGATGCGGCCATAGCCCTGTTCGCGCATGGTTTCCCACGCCGCCTTTGTGGCGAAAGCCGAACCGGTGAGGTGCACCTTCACTACGAATTCGAAGTCAGCAGGCTCCATCTTGGCGAAGGTCTTGTCGCGCAGCACGCCCGCGTTGTTGATCAGCACATGGACGCCGCCCCACTTTTGCTTGGCGTCGGCGATCATCTTTTCCATCTGGTCATATTCGGTGACCGAACCGCCGTTGGCGACGGCTTCACCGCCCATTGCTTCGATTTCGGCGACGACCTGTGCGGCCGCGTCAGACGTGCCGGTGCCATCGCGCGATCCGCCGAGGTCGTTGACGACAACCTTGGCGCCGCGGCGGGCGAGTTCGAGTGCATAGGCCTTGCCGAGCCCGCCGCCGGCACCGGTGACGATGGCGACCTTGTCCTTGAAGCTGATGGTCATGCGTGTTCTCCTGTCGTAGCAATGCGGCGCGATTTACGCCTGCGTAAAGCTGATAAGCGGGCGCTGCGTGGCACTTTCGCAGCCGGCTTGCAATATGCGAACTGTCAGGGGGCGATGCCGTAGGGTCAGTCTGCCGGGCGTAGCGCCGAGAGGGCCGGAATCAGGTCTGCAAACGAATCGATCACTGTGTCCGCACCCAACTCATGCGGCGGCTTGTCGCAATATCCGTAGGCCGCGGCGATCACCGGAACGCCCGCTGCCTTGGCGGCGCGCACATCATAAGTGGAATCACCGATGAACACGAAGCGGCCGCTCCCGGTCGCTTTGTGCGCCGCGATGACGGGGTCCGGGTGGGGCTTGGCGAGGAACTGGCCGTCTGCGCCTTTGCCCATGCTGTCCCCGCCAATCACGGTTTCAAAGACGTCGATCAAATCGAGCTGAGTAAGGACGCTGCGGGCGAAAGCTTCGAACTTGTTGGTGACCACCGCCATCTGCACGCCTGCCGCGGCCAGCTGCGTCAACACCTCGCGCACTTGCGGATAGGGGGCGGTATATACGGCGTTGTGCTGTTCATAATAGGCCAGCATCGCCTTGTAGAGCCGCTTGAACTCATCCTCAGGCACGCCGCCCTGTGCGTCCAATGCGCGGGCAAGCATGATCTTGGCTCCGCCGCCGATCAGATCTTTCGAACTCTCCACCGATACCTCGGCAAATCCGCCCAGCACCAGCGCATGGTTCACCGCCGCGCCCAGATCGCGGAATGTATCGAGCAGGGTGCCGTCAAGATCGAAGCCGATGGCGTCAAAGGGGATGGAGGTCATGATCCGCGCGGTGCCGGATGCTACATCAAACCGCAAGCAATTGCTGGTATGCGCCGGTTTGCTTACAGGGGCATTCATGACCACTACGAAACATCCTTTCGCCGCCATCATCCTTGCCGCGGGCAAGGGCACCCGCATGAAAAGCGACACCCACAAGGTGCTGCACAAGATCGCAGGCCGGGCGATGCTCGAACACCTGATGGCGAGCGTTGCCGAACTCGGCCCGGAGCGGTTGGCGGTGGTGGTCGGCGCGGGGCGTGAGCAGATCGAGAAGGCTGTCGGAACCCGCGCGGTGACCTGCCTTCAGGAACCGCAGCTTGGCACGGCCCATGCGGTGCAGCAGGCGGAAAGCGCGCTGGCAGATTTCACGGGCGATGTGCTGGTCCTCTACGGCGATGTGCCGTTCGTGAAAGCGAGCACGATGGGCGCGATGCTTTCACGGCTGCATGGCGATGATGCGCCTGCGGCCGTGGTGCTCGGCTTCGAGCCTGAGGACCCGCTCGCCTACGGTCGGGTTATTGCGGACGATGATGGCCGCATCATCAAGATGGTCGAATACAAGGATGCTGACGAAGGCGAGCGCGCTTGCCGCCTGTGCAATTCCGGCTTGATCGCAGCGCGTGCCGCCGATCTGTTCGCGTTGCTGGCACGCGTCGGCAACGATAATGCACAGGCCGAATATTACCTCCCCGACATCGTGAACATCGCCATCACCGACGGACGCACCTGCGCGGTGATCGTGGCGCAAAGCGCGGATGAAGTCGCCGGGATCAACAGCCGCGCCGAACTCGCGACCGCCGAAGCGCGCTGGCAGGCCGCCCGCCGCCTGCGCGCAATGGATGAAGGCGCGACCCTGATCGCGCCCGACACGGTATTCTTTAGCCACGACACCCTGGTTGGCCGCGATGTCACGATTGAACCCAACGTCTTTTTCGGGCCCGGTGTTTCTATCGCTGACAACGTGCTGATCCGTGCCAACAGCCACATCGAAGGCGCGACAATTGCCAGCGGCGTCAAGGTCGGTCCCTTCGCCCGCCTGCGCCCCGGCACAGTGCTGGGCGAGAACAGCTTCATCGGCAACTTCGTGGAGGTGAAGAACGCGGTGCTGGACGAGGGCGCCAAGGCGAGCCACCTGACCTATCTCGGCGATGCGACGATCGGCGCGGGCGCCAACATCGGCGCGGGCACCATCACCTGCAACTACGATGGTTATTTCAAGTACAAGACCGTGATCGGCGAGCGCGCTTTCATCGGCTCGAACTCGTCGCTGATTGCACCAGTTGCTATCGGGGCTGATGCGATTGTGGCGGCGGGATCGGCGGTCAGCCGCGATGTCGCGCCGGGCGAATTGCGCATGGTCCGCGCCGAACAGCTGGTGAAGCCGGGCTGGGCAGACCGCTTCCATGATGCGATGAAGAAGAAGAAGGCGGCGGAGAAGAAGTGAGCGACGATCACGCCTCTGTGCCCTGCTGGCTGTGTGATCGCCCGCTTGGCGACATCGTCCAGTGGCATCACCCCGTGCCAAAGGCAAAGAAGGGCAAGGTGAAGGTGCCGATCCACCCTATCTGCCACAAGACGATCCATGCCAACTTCACCAACAACGAACTTGCCCGCATCGGCGACCAGCCGAGTGTGATCCACGATAATGCAGCGATCGCCAAGTTCGTTGCCTGGGTGGCGAACAAGCCTGCCGATTTCGACGCGCCGACCCGGTAAACTGTCATACCGAAGGGAACTTTCGTCCGCCTTGCCGACTTCTATGAAGGCAAGCAACGGAGACAGGTCATGACAGCCGCAAAGTGGATCGCCGCCGGTCTGGGCATCGCCGCTGTGGGAGCCGCCGCCGTGTATGCCCAATACCGTCAGACCGAACAGCCCACCTTTGCTCTTGTGCGGGCCGACGCCGATTTCGAAGTGCGCGATTACCCGCCGCTGGTTGTCGCTGAAATCAGCCATTCCGGCAGCCGCGAACGCGCCAGCGGGGCAAGCTTCCGCCGCTTGGCCGCTTATATCTTCGCGCAGGATCGGCCCGAAGGCGGCGAGAGCATCTCCATGACCGCGCCGGTCCTTCAGGACGAAATCCAGCCGGGCGAATGGCGGATGCGGTTTGTCATGCCATCGAAGTACACGCTGGCGACCCTTCCGCCCGCGCCCGCCGACATCGCCCTGATCCAGATGCCCGCGCGGAGAATGGCCGCGGTGCGGTTTTCGGGCAACGGATCTGGCCGTGACCTTGCCCTGATGGAAGCGGGGCTGCGCGATTGGATTGCGGGACAGGGCATGATGCCCGCAGGAGAGGCGGAATTCGCCTTCTACGATGCGCCGATGGTGCCCGGCCCGTTGCGCCGCAACGAAGTGCTGATTCCCGTCGCCGCACATTAAGCCGGCGCGGCGTCTGGGCGTCGCTTCGGCGTGGGCGTCAGCCTTGACGCCGAACGCCAAGGCCCAATCCGGCGTCCTGCCCCCTTGCGTTGTCACTCCCGTTGGCGAGGTATTCTGCTTCCCACCGATCGAATTCGCGGCGGCTCAGCAGATACCGTTCGCGCGCTTCGTGGAAGCTGATCACCTGATCCCGAACGGCGCGCACGACTTCGTCCTTGCGCGCCTTCGACCAGTGTACGCGGTGATTGCGGGGCAGTTCGTAATAGCTTTTGATCGCATGGGCGATCGAGACGTTTCTTGGGTAGGCCATCGGTGATCATCCTCGTTGCTGGTGCTCATCGCCCCCGACGGCCTCAATGTTGACGGGGCGACTTAACGAGTTGCTGTGGAATATGGTTGATACGGCGTTGATGAAACGTCCCGTGCCTCCTGTGCGGCGAGCCGAGGGCAAAGTGTCGGAGACGTTTACACGGAACCGCGTTGGGTGCGCCGGTTCACGCAAAAGGGGCGGCTCCGGGTGGAGCCGCCCCTTTGATTTGTCACGTCGAAACGTTGCCTATTTGGCCGGGCGAGGGTCCATCAATCGTTGCATCAGATAGATGAATTGCAGCGCCTGAAGCTTTGCGCGCTGATCATTGTCGACCCCGCCCGAATGGCCCCCGGTGGTGTCCTCGAAGTAGTAATAGGGCTGGCCCAGCGCCTTCAGCTTGGCCGCACCCTTGCGTGCGTGGGCGGGGTGGGTGCGATCATCGGCGGTCGATGCCCACAGAAACGGCGCGGGGTAATCCACACCCGCGACAATCTTCTGGTAGGGCGAATAGCCTTCGATCCAGGCGCGCTGTTCGGGGATGCGCGGATCGCCATATTCGCCGATCCACGATGCCCCGCGCCCGATCAGGTGATAGCGTAGCATATCGAACAGCGGGATCTGCACGATCGCCGCCCCGAACAGGTCGGGCCGCTGGGTGAAGGCGGTGCCAACCAGCAACCCCCCTTGCGAGCCGCCCTGAATGCCGAGATGTTGGGGCGAGGTGAACCCGCGCTTCACCAGATCATCGCCCACCGCGATGAAATCGTCCCAGGTACGCTGCTTGTTTTCGCGGATTGCGGTCTGGTGCCAATTCGGGCCGAATTCGCCGCCGCCGCGCATGTTGGCGAGGACATAGGCGCCGCCCTTTTCCACCCACAGTTTGCCGGTGGAGGCAAGGTAGGCGGGCAGGCGCGGGACCTGAAAGCCCCCATAACCGGTCAGCAGCGTTGCGGTGGTGCCGTCGGCCTTCATGCCTTTGGGCTTGACGATGAAGTAGGGGATTTTCGTCCCGTCCTTGCTGGTCGCCTCGTGCTGTTCGACCTCCATGCCCTCGGGCGCGAAATAGGCCGGGCTGGTCTTCAGCACCGCAGGCGGCGCGCTGCCATCCGAATAATACAGGGTGGTCGGCTCAAGGAAGCCGGTAACCGTGTACATGATCTGGTCGGTTTCGTCCGAGGACGCCGCAATGCCCAGCGTCGCGTTATCCGGCAGGGCAACCTGCTTGCTGACCCATTTGCCGCCATCAAAATTGAATTGCAGCACCTTGCCCACGACATTGTCGAGCAGCGTCACGAACAGCGCATTGCCTGTCACCGCGCCGCCCTGCTTGGTCTGCCGTTCGCCCGGTGCCCAGACGAGGGTCTTCTTCGCGCCGTTGGGGTTGGCCTTCCACTCCTCCAGATCAACCGCGATCAGGCTGTCGGCGGGGAAGGTCTGGCCGTCCACGGTCCAATCCTCGTCGATCGAGATCATCACGTGGCCCTGAACGATCCCGTACAGCCCGGCCTTTTTGGGGATGTCGAGCTGAAGCCACTGGCCGTCCTTTTCGACGTAGTTCAGCGTTTCGTGGAAGCTGATCCCGCGGAAGGCGGTGCGGGCATGGATCGTGCCCTTGTTGTCGCGCAGCAGGTTGGCGCCGGCCCACACGTCGGTCGGCTTACCCCGAAAGATTTCGGTCGCATCGGCAATGGCTGTGCCGCGCTTCCAGACGCGGCTGGTGAAGGGGTATTCGCTTTCCGTCAGCGTGCCCTCGCCAAACCCGCGGCCCACCAACAGCGTGTCGGCATCAATCCAGCTGATCCCGCCCTGGCTTTTGGCATCAAGCACAAAGCCGCCTTCGACGAACTGCTTTGTCGCGGTGTCGAATTCGCGCATGATGGTGGCATCTTCGCCCCCGTCCGACAGCGCGATCATGCACTTGTTCAGCGCGGGCGGTAGGCAGGTCGAACCCTGATAGACCCACTCCTTGCCTTCCGCCTTGGCCAGCGCGTCGACATCCAGAATGATCTCCCATTCGGGCTTGGCCGTGCGATAGCTTTCCAGCGTGGTGCGGCGCAGGATGCCCTTGGGGTTCGTCTTGTCCTGCCAGAAATTATACAGGCCATCGGGGCGGAAGCTGACGAAGGGGATGCGGTCTTCGCTGTCGAAGATGGCCAGCGCCTCGGCCTTCGCTTGCGCAAAGCGCGGGTCGGCTTCGAACGCGGCAAGTGTGCGCGCGTTCTCCTTGGCGACCCAGTCCAGCGCTTCAGGACTGCGGGCTTCTTCCAGCCAGATATGCGGGTCCTGTTCCGGGCCGGGGACGCCGGGTACCGGGTTTTCTTGCGCCGCTGCGCCCGTTGTGGATCCGATGGTCATTGCGAGCGCCAATGCGAAAGTGGAGACAAGTTTCAAGCGTCCTCTCCTCAGGGAAACATTGCCGGGTGTTGTGCCGAGGGACGCGCCCAAAGGGAAGGGGACAGAAACAAAAAGGGCGGACCCGCGGCCCGCCCTTTTGTGTTTGATGTGGTTGGAAGGTTTCAGCCGTCGACGTGCTCGGCAAGGACGGTGAGGCCCTTTTCGTTCACTTCGGCAAAACCGCCGCGCACCTGAATGATTTCAGGGGCCGCGTTCGCCGTGGCAAAGACCTGCACCGCGCCGTCGCGGATCGTGCTCATGAAGGGCGCATGGCCCTCCAGCACGCCGAATTCGCCCTCGGTGCCGGGGACGACCACCATGTGGACGTCTTCCGACCGGACAAGCTTAGCCGGGGTGACGAGTTCGAAGTGGAGGGGCATGATGCCTTACGCCTCTTCGGCCATCTTCTTGGCCTTGGCGACCACGTCCTCGATCCCGCCGACCATGTAGAAGGCCTGCTCGGGCAGATGGTCATATTCGCCATCGACCACCGCCTTGAAGCTCTTCACGGTGTCTTCGATCTGCACGAACACGCCCGAAATGCCGGTGAAGACTTCCGCGACGTGGAAGGGCTGCGAAAGGAACTTCTGGATCTTGCGCGCGCGGGCGACGATCGTCTTGTCCTCTTCCGACAGTTCATCCATCCCGAGGATCGCGATGATGTCCTGCAGGCTCTTGTACTTCTGCAAGGTTTCCTGAACGCGGCGGGCGGTTTCGTAGTGCTCTGCACCGACAACGCGCGGTTCGAGCACGCGGCTGGTCGAGTCCAGCGGGTCGACCGCCGGGTAGATGCCGAGTTCCGAAATCGCACGGTTGAGCGTCGTGGTCGCATCCAAGTGCGCGAACGAAGCCGCCGGCGCCGGGTCGGTCAAATCGTCCGCGGGCACGTAGATCGCCTGCACCGAGGTGATCGAACCCTTGTTGGTCGAGGTGATGCGCTCCTGCAGCTTGCCCATGTCGGTGGCCAGCGTCGGCTGGTAGCCCACCGCCGAGGGAATACGGCCGAGCAGCGCCGACACTTCCGAACCGGCCTGCGTGAAGCGGAAGATGTTGTCGACGAAGAACAGCACGTCCTGGCCTTCGACGTCGCGGAAATATTCCGCCATGGTCAAGCCCGACAGGGCGACGCGCGCGCGGGCACCCGGGGGCTCGTTCATCTGGCCGAACACGAGCGCCACCTTGGAGCCTTCCGAGGTCGCGTTGCCATCGGCGTCCTTGGCGATAACGCCCGCGTCGAGGAATTCGTGGTAAAGGTCGTTACCTTCGCGGGTCCGTTCACCCACGCCTGCGAACACCGACACGCCGCCGTGGCCCTTGGCGATGTTGTTGATGAGTTCCTGGATCAGCACGGTCTTGCCCACGCCGGCGCCGCCAAACAGGCCGATCTTCCCGCCGCGCGCATAGGGCGCGAGCAGGTCGATCACCTTGATGCCGGTGACAAGGATCGCCGCGTCGGTCGACTGGTCGATGAACAGCGGTGCTTCGGCGTGGATCGGCATGGTGCTTTCTGCGCCGATAGGCCCGCGCTCGTCGATCGCTTCGCCGATCACGTTCATGATGCGGCCAAGCACCTTCGGGCCGACCGGCACCGAGATCTGCGCGCCGGTGTTGATCACTTCGCTGCCGCGCGTGAGGCCTTCAGTGGCGTCCATCGCGATGGTGCGGACAGTGTTTTCACCCAGGTGCTGGGCGACTTCGAGCACCAGCGTCTTGTCACCGTTGCGGGTTTCGAGCGCGGTCAGGATCGCGGGCAGTTCACCGGGGAACTGCACGTCGACGACAGCACCGATGACCTGACTGATCGTGCCGTTAGTGGTCTGGTTGAGAGCGGGGGCGGTGGCCATGATTGTTTCCTTGGCTTTCGATTAGAGCGCTTCAGCGCCCGCGATGATTTCGATAAGTTCGGTGGTGATCGCCGCCTGACGCTGGCGGTTGTAGATGATCGTGAGCTTCTGGATCAGCTCGCCCGCGTTGCGCGTAGCGTTGTCCATCGCGGTCATCGAGGCGCCCTGTTCGGAAGCCTCCCGTTCCAGCAGCGCGCCGAACAGCTGCGTGCGCACGTAACGCGGCAGCAGTTCTTCGAGGATTTCTTCTTCGCTCGGCTCGTAATCGACGACCGATTCCGCTTCGACCGCATTGGTCGGAGCGGGAACGGGAATCAGCTGGTTGATTGTCGGGTCCTGCGCCAGCGCCGACTTGAAGGTCGGGTAGATCAGGTGCGCGACATCGAACTTGCCCGCGTCGAACATTCCGATCAGCTCGTTCGCGATGGCTTCAGCTTCCGTGAAACCGGGAGTCTTTGCCGTGCTGGTGTCGAAGCCTTCCCCAATCAGCGTCGGGAATTCGCGCTTCAGCGGCGCGCGGCCCTTCTTGCCGACGAGGTAGAATTCGACCGTCTTGCCAGCCGCCATCAGCTCCTTCGCCTTCAGCTTGGCAGCCTTGACGAGGTTGGAGTTCAGACCGCCGCACAGCCCCTTGTCGGTATTGACCACCACCAGCAAATGGCGCTGATCCGCGCCCGTGCCGCCGAGCAGCTTAGGTGCTGAATCGCCAGCGACCTTGCCCGCCAGCGATGCCATCACTGCCGCAAGGCGCGTGGCATAGGGCCGGCCGGCCTCGGCAGCAGCCTGGGCACGGCGCAGCTTGGCCGCCGCGACCATCTGCTTGGCCTTGGTGATCTTCTGGGTCGATTTGACCGAGTTGATCCGACCTTTGAGTTCCTTCAGTGAGGGCACTTCAGGGTGTCCTTACGCGAACTGCTTGGCGAAGGCTTGAAGCGCGGCCTTGGTCTTGTCCGCGACTTCGCCTTCGAACTTCTTGCTGGTGCGGATTTCGGTCAGGACCGAGCCGTGCTCACGGCGCATGAAGTCCAGCATCTGGGCTTCGTATTCGTTCACCCGGTTCACCGGGATCGCGTCGAGGAAGCCGTTGGTGCCGGCATAGATCGACACGGTCTGCTCCTCGAAGGGCATCGGCGAGAACTGCTTCTGCTTCAGCAGCTCGGTCAGGCGCGCGCCGCGGTTCAGAAGCTTCTGCGTCGAGGCATCGAGGTCCGAGCCGAACTGCGCAAACGCCGCCATTTCGCGGTATTGCGCAAGGTCGAGCTTCATCGAGCCCGAGACCTTCTTCATCGCCTTCGTCTGGGCAGCACCGCCCACACGCGACACCGAAAGGCCGACGTTAATGGCCGGACGGATGCCCTGATAGAACAGCCCGGTTTCAAGGAAGATCTGACCGTCGGTGATCGAAATCACGTTGGTCGGGATGTAGGCCGACACGTCGCCCGCCTGCGTTTCAATGATCGGCAGCGCGGTCAGCGAACCGTGGCCGTTGTCCTCGTTCATCTTCGCGGCGCGCTCAAGCAGGCGGCTGTGAAGATAGAAAACGTCACCCGGATAGGCTTCGCGGCCCGGAGGACGACGCAGCAGCAGCGACATCTGGCGATAGGCCACGGCCTGCTTCGACAAATCGTCATACACGATCACGGCGTGCATTCCGTTGTCGCGGAAGAATTCACCCATCGCGCAGCCCGTGTAGGGGGCGAGGTATTGCAGCGGAGCGGGCTCGGAAGCGGTCGCGGCAACCACGATGGAATATTCCATCGCGCCGTTTTCTTCGAGCTGCTTGACGATCTGGGCGACGGTCGAACGCTTCTGACCGACGGCGACATAGACGCAGTAGAGCTTCTTGCCTTCATCGTCGCCGGCGTTGGCTTCCTTCTGGTTGATGAAGGTGTCGATGGCGACAGCGGTCTTGCCGGTCTGGCGGTCACCGATGATCAGTTCGCGCTGACCGCGGCCCACGGGCACCAGCGCGTCAATCGCTTTGAGGCCGGTCTGCACGGGTTCCGAGACAGACTCGCGCGGGATGATGCCCGGTGCCTTCACTTCGACGCGGCTGCGCTGCGTGGTCACGATCGGGCCCTTGCCGTCGATCGGGTTGCCGAGTGCGTCGACAACGCGGCCCAGCAGGCCCTTGCCAACCGGCACGTCAACGATGGTGCCGGTGCGCTTGACCACGTCACCTTCCTTGATCTCGGCGTCGGAGCCGAAGATCACGACACCGACGTTGTCGGCTTCGAGGTTGAGGGCCATGCCCTGCACGCCATTGGCGAATTCCACCATCTCACCGGCCTGCACCTGATCAAGGCCGTGGATGCGGGCGATCCCGTCACCCACCGACAGCACGGTGCCGGTTTCGCTGACTTCGGCCTCGGTGCCGAAATTGGCGATCTGGTCCTTGATGACCTTCGAGATTTCTGCGGCGCGGATTTCCATGGTTCAGTCCTTTAAGCCTGCATGGCTTTGGCAAGCGAGTTGAGACGGGTGCGGATCGAGGCATCAATGCGCTGCGAGCCGATGGTGACGACGAGGCCGCCCAGAAGGTCAGGGTCGACCGAGGCGGTGAGCATGACGGTGCGCCCTTCGCGCGCCGTCAGCTTGGTCTTCAATGCGGCGATCTGATCGTCGCTAAGCGGGTGGGCGCTGGTGACAGTCGCCGTCACTTCGCCGCGCTGGGCGGCGGCAATCGCCCTGAAGGCGCTGATGATCGCGGGCAGTTTGGCCAGGCGGCGATTGCCGGACAGCACGCCGAGGAAATTGGTGGTGAGCGGGGACAGCTTCAGCTTCTTCGCCACCGCGGCCATTGCCTGCCCGGCGACATCGCGGCCCAGTTCAGGGTTGGTGGTGAGCGCCGCCAGATCAGCCGATTCGGCCAGGGCAGCGCCCAGCGTTTCGAGATCTTTCTCGACCGCAGTCACCTTGCCGTTTTCAGCGGCGAGATCAAACAGGGCCGAGGCATAGCGTCCAGCGAGGCTAGCCTTGATACCGGCGGAAATGTCCACGCG
>ERZ1022756.159-NODE-159-length-22947-cov-7.993622_pt1 | contig 22947 bp, 22 predicted proteins | sample MGYA00520902_ERZ1022756 | MGnify/ENA primary metagenome ERZ1022756 (study PRJEB33162, sample SAMN09537601) | freshwater metagenome | isolation source: freshwater | place: Canada:Alberta | collected 2017-07 | study: EMG produced TPA metagenomics assembly of the...
AGGCCCGTTCTGCAGAGCAAGACGGTTTCGCGAGCTACTGGGCTCCCAACATCTTTGGGCACGATGCGCTGACTGCATTGGCCGTTGTTGGTCGTGAAGTGCCCCGTATCGAGTTGGGCACCTCTGTAGTTCCTACATTCCCTCGTCACCCACACGCCATCGCGCAGCAGTGTCACACCGTGGCTGCTGCTTCGGGTAATCGCCTCACATTGGGCATTGGCCTCAGCCACAAGATCGTGATCGAGAACATGCTCGGTATGTCATACGACAAGCCTGTGCGTCACCTTCGTGAGTACCTCAGCGTTCTCATGCCATTGTCGCGTAATGAACCCGCCAACTTCGACGGTGAGACATACAAGGTGCACGGCGGCATTGCAGCCAAGGGCTCCAATGGTTTCGGTGTTGTTGTCGCAGCGCTCGGCGAGCAGATGCTTCGCGTGACTGCAGCAATGGCTGACGGAACACTCACATGGTGCACCGGCCCCGCAACTCTCTCGGATCACACCATCCCCACCATCACTCGCGCAGCTGACGAGCTTGGTCGCCCGACGCCTCGCGTGATCGCAGCATTGCCAGTGTGCGTCACCAGCGACAAGGCAGCAGCTGCAGAGCGTGCCGCCAAGGTGTTCGCTGTGTACGGCACATTGCCGAGCTACCGCGCCATGCTCGACCGTGAGGGTGCAGCCGGTCCAGCCGACATCGCCATCACCGGCACCGTGTCGGAAGTACAAGATCGCATTTCGGCTCTCGCAGCAATCGGAGTCACCGACTTCGCTGCAGTTGAGTTCGGAGCAACACCAGACGAAATTGCTGAGACACGTGCAGCAGTGAAGGGCCTTCTCTAATGTCGACACTTTTTGACACCGTCACATTCGCCCATGGTCCTTCATTGAAGAGCCGCTTTATGTTGGCGCCGCTGACGAATTCTCAAAGCGCTGCAGATGGCACCTTGTCTGATGAGGAGTACCGCTGGCTCACCATGCGTGCCGAAGGCGGCTTCGCACTCACGATGACATGTGCATCCCACGTGCAGGCAGTGGGTCAGGGTTTCCCTGGACAACTTGGTTGCTTCGATGACGCACACATTCCAGGTCTTGCTCGTTTGGCAGAAGGCATCAAGCAGCACGATTCACTCGCTGTTGTGCAGTTGCATCACGCTGGTCGTCGTTCACCGAAGGAACTCATCGGTACCGACCCCGTGAGCTCTAGCGCCGACGAAAAGATGGGTGCTCGCGCAATGACCACCGCTGAAGTCGAGCAAATGATTGAAGACTTCATCTCTGCTGCAATTCGCGTGCAGAAGGCTGGCTTTCAAGGCGTGGAACTTCACGGAGCTCACGACTACCTCATTTGTCAGTTCCTCAATGAAGAACTCAACAAGCGTCGCGACAAGTTCGGTGGCACATTAGAAAATCGCGCACGTGTTCTTTTCAATATCGTTGCCGGTATTCGCGATTGCTGTGGTGAAGATTTCCACATTGCAGTGCGCCTCTCACCAGAGCGTTTTGGCATGAAGACATCCGACATCGTGCAGGTGTACAAGCGTCTCGTCAAGGAAGGCAATGTCGACATGATTGACATGTCACTGTGGGATTGCTTCAAGCTTGGCGCCGATGAAGACTTCGCTGATCAGCGCCTCATAGACATCTTCGCCAATCTCGAGCGCGGTGATGTGAAGTTGGCAGTTGCTGGCAAGTTGTACTCAGCAGAAGACATGCAGAAGTGCATTGACGCCGGTGCCGACATCGTGGCCGTGGGTCGCGCAGCTGTCACCAACCATGACTTCCCATTGCAGACTCGTAATAACCCGAAGTTTGTGATGCGTGAGCTTCCAGTTCCTCGTGCAACATTGCGCGAAGAAGGTCTCAGCGACACCTTTATTGGTTACATGGGCAACTGGCCAGGCTTCGCCGAAGCCGAATAGTCACACCCCAGTAGCTATTTACTTGTGGAGGTGCACGGGAGTTCCCGTGCCGCCTACCTGATCAAAGAAGTCATTGCCCTTATCGTCAACAACGATGAAGGCGGGGAAGTCCTGTACTTCGATCTTCCACACTGCTTCCATGCCGAGTTCTGCGTACTCCAACACTTCGACTTTGGTAATGCAGTCTTGTGCGAGTCGCGCAGCAGGACCGCCGATGGAGCCCAAGTAGAAGCCGCCGTGTGCATTGCATGCTTCAGTCACTTGGCGTGAGCGGTTGCCCTTGGCGAGCATCACGAATGAACCACCTGCGGCTTGGAAATCTTCCACGTAGCTATCCATGCGACCAGCAGTGGTGGGTCCGAATGAACCAGAGGCCATGCCTTCTGGGGTCTTTGCTGGGCCTGCGTAGTACACAGCGTGATCCTTCATGTACTGCGGCAAGCCCTGACCTGCATCAAGGCGTTCCTTCAACTTTGCGTGGGCAATGTCACGAGCAACAACAACAGGACCAGTGAGCATCACGCGAGTCTTGACTGGGTACTGACTCAGCGTTGCACGAATCTGATCCATGGGCTGATTGAGGTCGATCTGCACGACTTCATCGCTGAGGTCGTCGTGTGTGATCTCAGGAAGGAAACGTGCAGGATCAGTTTCGAGAGCTTCGATGAAGATGCCGTCTTTGGTGATCTTGCCCAAAGCTTGGCGGTCTGCGCTGCAAGACACTGCAAATGCAACAGGGCAGCTGGCGCCGTGACGCGGAAGACGAATGACGCGCACGTCATGGCAGAAATACTTGCCGCCGAACTGTGCACCAATGCCTGTGTCTTGTGCAAGCTTGAGAACTTTTGCTTCGAGGTCGAGGTCGCGGAAACCATTTCCAAGATCGCTGCCTTGTGTCGGCAATGAATCGAGGTAGTGGGTGCTCGCAAGTTTTGCTGTTTCGACTGCGTGCTCTGCTGATGTTCCGCCAATCACCACTGCAAGGTGATACGGAGGACACGCAGCGGTGCCGAGGCTGATGAGTTTTTCAAAGACCCACGGAAGAAGAGTCTTCTCGTTGAGCAGTGCTTTGGTTTCTTGGAAGAGATAGCTCTTGTTGGCAGAGCCACCGCCCTTTGCCATGAAAAGGAACTTGTAGGCATCGCCGTCAACTGCACTGATTTTGATTTCTGCAGGAAGGTTGTTGCCGGTGTTCTTCTCTTCATACATAGAGATGGGCGCCATCTGGCTGTAGCGAAGATTGCTTGTCTGATATGTGTTGAATACACCGTGAGCAATTGCTTCTTCGTCGTTGCCGCCAGTCATCACGAACTGGCCCTTCTTGCCCTTCACGATTGCGGTGCCGGTGTCTTGGCACATGGGCAACACGCCGCCTGCAGCAATGCCTGCGTTCTTGAGCAAGTCGAGTGCAACAAACTTGTCGTTCGGGCTTGCTTCAGGGTCATTCAAAATGTTGTTCAACTGCTGCAAGTGATCACTGCGCAAAAGGTGTGCGATGTCGCGCATTGCGGTCTCAGTGAGAAGTGTGATCGCCTCGGGCTCCACCTTCAAGAAAGTGCCAAGTGGTGTCTCCACCTGTGACACGCCCTCGGTGCTCACCAAGCGGTATTCGGTGGTGTCGGGTCCGAGGGGAAGAATCTCTGTAAATGCGAAATCAGGCATACGCAAAGGCTAGAGCGCAGGCAGTGTTCCAGCCCCATGCGTATGGCCTGTGAGCGGCCTACGCGCTGGGGTCTAGAGGCCAGTCGTGCTTCGGGTAGCGGCCCGCCATGTCCTTGCGCACAGCAGCCCAACTGCCTGTCCAGAAATTGGGCAGGTCGGCTGTGATCTGAATGGGGCGGTCGGCAGGCGAGAGAAGCTGGATGCGAAGGGGGACGGCACCATTGAGCACGCTGGGGTGTGCAGTCACGCCGTAGAGGTGTTGCACGCGAATAGCGATGGTCGGCGCGGTGGGGTCGGCGTAGTTGATGTCGACAGGGCGACCGCGGGGAGGTTCGTACTTCGCTGGGGCGAGTGATTCCATCGAGCTGCTCTTGTCCCAACCAAGGTTCGACTGCAACACCATGGTGAGGTCGACACCGGCAAGGTCTGATTTACCGGTTGCGCCTGCGAGGTAGGGCAGTAGCCATTCGTTCATCGTCGACATCAGATGCGCATTTGAAGTCTCGGGCCACTCATCGCCAATGTGATGACGAAGGAATGCAATGCGCTGACGGAATTGCGTTGCTGCGCCTCCGCCGAGCACGGCCATGCTTGTGGCCTTCACACGGTCTAACAATGCTTCAGTCGTTTCGTCACCGGCAACTGGTGGAAGGTCTCGTTCGTCAATACGAATACTTCCGACCTTGCGCACAACACGCTGTACGAGATCATCGCGGCCTTTGTCCCACATGAGATACGACTCAACTTCAACATCGTCGCCAAGTACGGGCGCGATCAGTTCAAGATCAACCGCGGCTGCACGACGCACGCGCGACACATTGCGTTGGGCATCAATGTCGGCTGCCACAATGAATTGTTCGCGCGCAATGGAGTCTTTGGCGTCCATGTTCACACCGCCGCCACCGCGCATCACAAACTGACCAGCAGATGATCGTCGCATTGCAAAGCGGTCGGGATATGCGGACAACAGAACTGCGCCACACAGGGAATCCACCATGTCGGCACTGCAATGGGCATTGGTGTCGATACTGCTGCGACGTGCAATGTCGCGGGCTGCATCTCGCACACGATGTAATGCGCCACGATCAACGAGGTCGTGACGTTCGAGGTCCATCACTGCCTTCACACGCACTGCAAGATCAGTGGGGAGAGAATCAGGTCGGCCACGCATGATGTCGCGCTCTTCAATCAGTGCAGCAACAACGCAAGCCACCCACCCTTGAGGTGCATAGTCGCGGTTACGGGCCACCATGGTGCCGAGGCGCGGATGCAGTGGAAGTCCTAGGACTTGTCGGCCAAGTGCAGTGATGGCGCCATTGCCATCGAGCAAGTGCAACATCGTGAGCGTTTCGGTGGCCAGCTTCATGTTGCGTTCTGGCGGCGTATCAAGGAATGACAACTGCGATAGCGGAGTTCCCCATGCAGCAATCTCTAATGCAGGGCCACACAAATCAGCTTGGGTGATCTCTGCAGGTAAGTGTGCGAGGCGAGTGGAATCCTCAATACGGCTCCACAAGCGATACGCCACACCTTCTTTCACGCGACCTGCACGACCACTGCGCTGTTCGGCACTGGCACGCGATGAGGTCACGGTGACGAGCTCGGTTAACCCTGTGCGCGAATCAAGGCGGGGAGTACGTGCAAGACCTGCATCCACGACGATGTGCACACCATCGACCGTAAGAGATGTTTCGGCGATATCGGTACTAAGGACAACGCGACGACGTCCGTTGGCGCTGGCGTTTAATGCAGTGTCTTGTTCTGCAAAAGGCAAAGCACCAGCGAGGCGCAAGACATCAACATGAGCAGGTACTCGTTCTTGCAGCACGCTTTGTGCTCTATTGATTTCACCGATGCCGGGGAGAAACACCAACATGTCGCCTTCGTCATTGCGCAACGATGTGAGAACTGTTTCGGCGATTGCGTTTTCTAAACGATCATCACGCTGTCGAGGTACATAACGAACATCAACAGGAAATGTGCGACCCATGGAAGTGATAACAGGCGCATCTCCTTGATCATCTGCGAGAACTCCTGCAAACAACTCTGCTTGCGCTGTTGCAGACATAGCAAGAATGCGCACATCTGATTCAAATGTCTTGATGGCATCGAGCAAAAATGCCAAGCCAAGGTCTGTGGGCAAGTTGCGCTCATGCACTTCGTCAAAGATGACGAGCGCAGTGCCATCGAGCGTGGGGTCGTTTTGTAAACGACGAGTCAAAATTCCTTCAGTGAGAACTTCAATCCGAGTGTTTGCTCCGATGCGACGTTCATCGCGTGTTTGGTAGCCCACTGTGTCGCCAGGCTTTTCTCCCAGCATGTGTGCCATGCGTTGTGCGGCGGCACGTGCGGCAAGTCTGCGTGGTTCCAGCATGATGATGCGGCGCCCGGCAATCCAGGGCTCATCAATTAGTCGTAACGGAACAAGGGTGGTCTTGCCTGCACCAGGTGGTGCCACAAGAACGCCATGACGACGAGAGTTAAATGCATCTCGAAGAGGCGCGATGGCCTCTTCAACGGGAAGGCCGGTTGGTGCGAGTCGATTAGACAAGCGCAGGGGTGCCGCGGAATGCTCCCGGATCACCTGATGCAGGAATGCTGGGTCGTGTCCATGCAGTGAGTGTTGCGATCTTTGATGCAACTTCTTTCCAATCGCCGGCAGTCCAGCCTTGCGCGACCGCAGGGATAGAGCCATCTGACTGAATGACGAGGAAGGCAGGAAGTTCGGTGAGTCCGATTGCCTTCACGGCAGAACGTGTGGGGTCACAGAACACGATGAACTCATCGGCATACGGACCAAGGAATGCGCGAGCGTCTTCAGCTTCGCATGTGATGAGGAAGTTCATTCGAATTGCAGCACCCGAGAACTGGCGCATGATGCGCACAGCGGTCTCAAGAATCCACGAGCTCTCGTTGGTGTACGGGTCGAGCACGATGCTGCCGAGGTGGAATGTGGTGAGCCATTGACCAAGTGTCTTTGCCTCGCCCGCAAGTGGGGTGAGGGTGATGTCGAGGCTGGTGTTGGGGAGAGATGCGCTTGCCACGGTGACAACGCTAGTTGCTGAGGGTGGTTGGCGCGAACCCCTTGACCGCAATGAAGTGTCACATCGGAGGACAAGAGCCGACTGCATGCCTTATGGGGCAAGGGGTCTAGGTTGTCAGCATGGCCTCAAAGCGCAGCAGCATTGAGATGTCAGCCGAAGAACTGGCTGTGTATCTCGAAACCGGAAACATCCTTAATATCGCCACGATCAATCCCAGTGGGCATCCCCATTTGGTGGCCATGTGGTACGTGATGGTCGACGGCAAGCCGACCTTCTGGACCTTTGGAAAGAGCCAGAAGGTTGCCAATATTCGTCGAGACAACAAAATCACTGGTCTCGTTGAAACAGGCGACAGTTATTCCGAGTTGAAGGGTGCCGAGCTCGTCGGTTCTGCCCGTCTCATCGAGGATTTTGACGAGATTGTGCGTATTGGTGCAGCGGTCGCGGTGAAGTACAACGGCCCAGGTGCTGCAAGTGAAGCCGCAATGGGATTCATTCGTAAGCAAGCAGAGAAGCGCATCGGAATCGCCATTGATGTTGAACGCGTGGTCACGTGGGACCACAGCAAACTCGGAGGCAAGTACTAGTGGGCGAGATGGTCGAGTTCAAGAGCAATGGCGGAACATGCTCTGGATACATCGCTGGTAACAGCGGGCCCGGTGTAGTTGTCATCCAAGAGTGGTGGGGCCTGAACGACCACATCAAAGACATCGCTGATCGTTTCGCTGCCGAAGGTTTCACTGCTCTTGCGCCCGATTTGTATCACGGTGAAGTCACAACAGAACCGGATAGCGCGGGCAAATTGTTGATGAGCATGAATCTTTCAACTGCGGGCAAAGATCTCAGTGGTGCCATTGATCTGTTGCAACAGCGCACGGGCAACACCAAGGTTGGTGTTACCGGATTCTGTATGGGTGGCGGGCTCACTCTCATGGTGGCGTGCCAGCGACCTGATGCGGTTGCTGCTGCTGCGCCGTTTTACGGCGGCATGCGCCCCGACACGCCCATCAATTGGGAAGCAATGACAGCAGTAGTTGAAGGTCATTACGCAGAAAATGATCGTGGCACTGCAGCACCCGATGCAATCAAGGCAACCGAAGCTGAACTGCGTGCAATGGGTAAGGACGCAACATTCCATGTGTACCCAGGCACACATCATGCGTTCTTCAACGACACACGTGCAGAGGTGTACGACGCAGCAGTGTCGAAGACAGCATGGGAGCGCACACTGGCGCTCTTCCGTGCCCATTTGTAACTGGCCAACTTGTAGCTAGCCCAGTTGTAGTTAGCTCAGTTGCAATTAGCCCAGTTCGGCGATTGCTTCTGCAATTGCAATAGCGCGACGTGCGTTATCAACATGCAGGTTCTCAATCATGCGGCCATTCAACTGCACAACGCCCTTGCCTGCAGCAAGTGCTTCATCGAAAGCAGCAATGACTTCACGAGCGTGAGCGACTTCTGCCTCGGTGGGTGACCACACGTCGTTGGCAATGCCCACTTGGTCCGGGTGAATCAATGTCTTGCCATCAAAGCCCATCTGCAAACCCTGTACGCACTCATCACGGAAGCCCTCAGCGTTCTTGATGTCGTTATAAACACCGTCGAGGATTGTCTTGCCAGCTTCGCGTGCTGCCAACAACGCCATGTGAAGGCTTGGGTACAGCGGTGCACGGCCAGGTACTTGTGCTGCGCGCAGTTCTTTTGCCAAGTCATTCGTGCCCATGATTAACACAGGGACACGTGGGTGAGCTGCGATTTCACGACAATCAAAGATGGCGGTTGGTGTTTCGATCATCGCCCAGATCATCATTTCCTTCGGCGCACCAGCGGCGTCCAAAGCAGCAGACACTTCATTGACTTCAGCAACTGAGTTGATCTTCGGAATCACAACTGCAGACACACATGCTTTAGCTGCGGCGGCAACGTCTGCATGACCCCATGGTGTTGCAAGAGCATTGCAACGAATTGTCAGTTCACGCTTGCCGTACTCGCCCGAGTTCACGGCAGCAACAGCTTGTGCACGAGCGATGTCTTTGGAATCAGGTGACACAGCATCTTCAAGGTCGAAGATGATTGCGTCGGTGGAGATTCCCTTTGCCTTCTCGAGTGCACGCTCGTTTGCGGCAGGCATGTAGAGGGCAGAACGGCGAGGGCGGAGTGTGCTCATGATGAATCTTTCCTAAAAGTGAGAGTTAGAAGCCGTATGCGGCGGTGAGTTCTGGGTCGCGTGCAGCAAGCTGGCGAGCAAGTTCAACAACAACCTTGCACTGCTTCACGGAAGCATCGTCTTCCATCTTGCCGTCAAGCATGATGGCGCCGGTGCCGTCACCCATTGCATCAATGACGCGTTGTGCTTGCTTCACATCTTCTGGACGTGGGCTAAACACGCGCTTTGCGATGTCGATCTGAACTGGGTGCAGGCTCCATGCTCCGACGCAGCCAAGAAGGTATGCGTTACGGAACTGGTCTTCACATGCAACAACATCTTTGATGTCGCCGAATGGGCCGTAGAACGGCAATACGCCATTCATTACGCAGGCGTCAACCATGCGAGCCATTGTGTAGTGCCAGAGGTCTTGCTGATACGTGGTGCGTGCACCTTGGTAGTCATCGCCTGTGGGGTCCTGGCGCACGATGTAGTCGGGGTGTCCGCCGCCAACACGCGTTGTCTTCATGCGGCGGTTTGCAGCAAGGTCTGCTGGTCCGAGGCTGATGCCTTGCATGCGAGGTGACGCTGCACAAATTTCTTCCACGTTGGCAACGCCACGTGCTGTTTCAAGAATTGCATGAAGAAGAAGTGGCTTCTTCAATCCAGCGCGTGCTTCAAGCTGTGCAAGCAAGCGGTCGACATAGTGAATGTCCTCAGGACCTTCCACTTTGGGAATCATGATGACGTCGAACTTGTCGCCGGCCTTGGTCACGATCTCGATGAGGTCATCAAGGAACCAAGGGGAGTCAAGGCTGTTGACACGAGTCCACAACTGGGTGTCACCGAAATCAAGTTCGTTTGCAACCTTGATGAGTCCGGCGCGAGCAGCCTCTTTGTCTGCCATTGGAATTGCGTCTTCCAAGTTGCCGAGGATGATGTCGACATTTGGGATTGTCTCGGGAAGCTTGGCCACCATTTTTTCGTTGTGTGGTGGGAAGAAGTGAATGACACGACTTGGCTTGAAAGGGATTTCCTGGACAGGAGTCGGAGCTCCAGCGGCAAGGGGTTTGAAAAAGTCACGAGCAGGGCGCATGGGGTCAAGCGTAGGGGTTACGGTTGCGCAAGTGAAAGCCGAGTACGACGCGATTCTGTTTGACGCTGGAGGGGTCTTCCTGATCCCTGATCCAGCAGTGCTGGCACCCACTTTGTCCTATTACGGCGCTAGTTCTGATCATTCGATGTATGTCCGTGCGCATTACGGGGCGATGGCTGCCAAGTCTCGTGTTGGTGGAGGCGAGTCTGATTGGGATGACTACAACCGTGCATATGTGGAATTTGTCGGTGTGCCTTCTCATGAGGTCGAAGCGGCAACATTCGTGTTGCATCGGACGCGACACGCGCATCTATGGCGTGCGCCATTGGCCGGAGCAGTAGAAGCTCTGCGAGCACTCAACGAGCGCAATGTTCCTATCGGTGTGGTGAGCAATGCATCAGGGCAGATTTCGGAAATTCTCCGACGCAGTGGAATCTGCCAAGTGGGGGACGGCGAACTCGCAAACGTGCGATGCATCATTGATAGTGATGTCGTCGGTGTGGCTAAACCTGACCCACGTATTTTTGAATATGCGTTGCCGCATTTCGAGGGGATTGAACGTTCCCGGATTGCCTACGTCGGGGATTCGGTGACCATGGATGTACAAGGGTCCACCGCCGCCGGATTAACTCCGATTTTGGTGGACCCGTATAACGATGCCGCAGACCTTGTGGACTGTCGGCGAATCAGTTCGCTGCTGGAATTGCTCTAACAGTTATTTTTTGGCTGCTTCGCACAGGTTCTTTGCAATCACCTTGAGGCACAGTGTTTCGTCTGCACCCTCGAAGATCGACAACACGCGAGCATCAACGTAGAGACGGCTCACGGAATATTCCTCGGCGTAGCCAAAGCCACCGTGGATTTGGAGTGCTTCGCGAGCAACCCATTCTGCTGCTCGACAGACGTACGCCTTCACCATGCTGGCTTCCATTGCGCCTTCGCCGCGACCCATCATGCCCGCCACCGTGTAGGAGAACTGACGTGATGCTTGTGTGATGACAGCCATACGACCCAACTTCACCTTGGTGAGTTCGTACTCGCTGATGGGCTGACCAAAGACGGTGCGGTTCTGCGCGTAGTCGAAAGCTGCTTCATATGCAGCTTGCATGAGGCCAACAGCACGAGCGGCGGTCTGCAAGCGGCCGTTCTCAAAGCCAGCCATCTGCAAGTAAAAACCCTTGCCGAGTCCGTCGCGGCCACCGATGAGGTTTGTTTCAGGAACCCACCAGTTTTCGATTGCGATTTCGTAACTGTGCATACCGCGGTAGCCGATGGTGTCGATGGGACGACCCTCCATCTTTCCGCCGCTTTCCTGCGTGAACATGAAACCATGCGCATCACCAATTGGCTTTGGCACGATGAACAACGACAAACCACGGTGTGTCTTTGAGCGATCAGGGTCGGTACGTGCAAGAAGCATGAGAACGTTTGCACGTGCGCCGAACGTGCACCATGTCTTCACGCCGTTGATGAGCCAGCCGGCTTCACCGTTTGGACCAGGAGCTTCAACAGCAGTGGTCTTCAAGTTTGCGACGTCAGAGCCGTAGTCAGGCTCGGTCACTGCAACAGCGGCCATTACTTCTGCGCTTGCAAGCTTTGGTAGCCATTCGTGCTTCTGCTCCTCGGTGCCGCCCTTGACTAGTGCACGCGTGAGAATTTCTGGGCGTGTAATGAGCGAGCCACCAATACCGAGAGATGCACGAGTGAGTTCCTCAGTTGCGATCACTGATGCCATGTATTCGCCTTCGCCGCCTTCGGAGAAGCCGTCGTACTCAACAGGAACGCTGAGACCGAATGCGCCAATCTCTGCAAGACCTGCGATGACCTCTTCAGGAACATCGCCATTCACGCGGTGAACATGTTCGGCCTTTGGTGCAATCACCTTCATGCCGAATGAACGGAACGTGTCTTGCACCATTTCGAACTCGTCACCTAAGTGGCGTGGACCCTGCTGGTCGGCAAGTGATGCCAGGAACGCTGGGTCGCGATATGTCTGCACGAAGTCGTGCGTGCTGGAAAGACCAGAAGCATCAATGCCCCACAACTTCTCGCGACCGATGAGACGTGAAATGAAGTCATGCACCATGTCGGCAGTAAATGCGCATGTGATGTTTCCTTCGATGGTTCCCTTTGAACCGTATTCAAGAAGTCCTCGAGAGGTTTCAATAGCGGCAGCAACGTGAGCAATGTCGTATGCGAGGGTCTGATTTGCGTCTGGACCGCCCTTTGCGATCAGCGTCTGAATGGCGGTATCCACCAAGGCGCGGGCTGTGTTGATGACCGCTACGGCGGTCTGGAGGTCTGGCGCTGTGCTCATAGGCGGAAACGCTAGTGATTCGCCATGGGTTTTCGCATACCTGTGGCGCCCGCGGCAGGGCAGAAGGGCTCACTCGTGGGCGGTTATTGGTCACGCCTAGTGTCATGGGATGAGTGCTGGCCCATTTCCCACAGCCGACTGGCCGACTGGAGACCTTGACCCTTCAGTGGATCCTGCCGACCTCGACTCAGCGGTTCAACGGATCATTCGGCGACCCGAGGTTGAAGGTGTCACCCATGCGTTACTTGTTCTCCATCGCGGTGAAGTCGTGCGGGAGTACTACGGCGACGGTGTCGATAAGGACTCCACGCTGATCTCGTGGTCAATGGCCAAGAGCATGACGCAGGCCCTCGTCGGAATGGCCGTGAAAGACGGAGTGCTGAGAACGTCAGATTCTCATTTGTTGCCGCAGTGGGCATCGGATGGTCGCCGAGACATCACGCTTGATGACTTACTGACAATGCGCAGTGGGTTGTCATGGATTGAGGACTATGTCGACGGGTCGGCGTCTGATGTCATCGAAATGTTGTTTGCTGAATCTGAGTTCACCGGAGACCATGCTGCATATGCAGCGTCAAAGCCTTTGATTCATGCCCCTGGAACTCATTGGCTGTATTCGTCGGGCACCACCAACATCATCGCTCGTGTTCTCGCTAATGCATTGAAAGAGCCAGTTGGTTCACGTGAGGTGTTTGCGTCATTTATGCAATCTCGTCTCTTCGACGCAATTGGAATGACATCGGCAATTGCAAAGTATGACGAAGCGGGAACTTTTGTTGGTTCATCATTTGTGTACACGACAGCGCGCGACTTCGCTCGCTTCGGATATCTGTATCTCAACGACGGCGTGTGGAATGGAAAACGACTTCTTCCTGAAGGTTGGGTGGAGTACGCCGGACGCGTTGTTGCTCATGACCCGGTCATGGCACTTGATTATGGGGCGCAGTGGTGGGTGTGGCCAGATGATGAAGGCTCGGTGATGGCCCACGGTTATGAAGGACAAATTCTGTGGGTCTCACCACGTCGCGATCTCGTTATCGTGCATTGCGGAAAGACAGACGCAACCTATGGAGCTCAACTGCGGTCAATGGTGGCGGGGCTTGTAGAGGCATTCCCCGTTCTCTAGGGGTTTGTCGGTCACGATGGTGGGCATGGATAACGAGCAGAAGAAGCCAAAGACCTTCCGCCGCACTCTGCAGATTCTTGCGGTGGGCGTTGTTGTCTACTTCTTCGTCTTGCCTCTCATCCCTGGTTTTCGCCAGGCAGTTAGAGACTTGAACACGATCAACCCGTACCTCTTGTTAGTTGGTATCGGGTTGCAAGGTTTCTCGCTTTTCGCATATTCGTTGTTGACTCGCGCAGCTCTCGGCGATCATGGCGAAAGCATTAGTCGCGGTCGACTTTTCCGAATCCAATTGAGCACGAAGGCACTGGGCAACATTGTTCCTGGTGGAAGCGCGGCGAGTTCTGCGCTTGGTTACAGGCTCATCACAATGTGCGGAATTCCCGGGCCTGACGCGGCCTTCGCATTGGCAACAGCCGGCATTGGTTCAGCTGTAGTCCTCAATCTCATTTTGTGGTTTGGTCTCATCATTTCGATTCCATTCCGCGGTGTGAACGCTGCATATGGAACAGCAGCAATCATCGGTGTCATCTTCATGGCATTTGCTGCATTCCTCATCTTTGGACTTCTTGAAGGACAAGGCCGTTCGGAGCGAATGGTTCGTGCGATTGCGCGTCGCTTCCGTTTCGATGAACAGCATGCAGCTGAAGTTCTTGCTCATCTTGGTTCTCGAATTGAAGGCTTGATCCTCGACAAGAAACTGTTGCGCAGAGTATTGGGATGGGCAACTGTCAACTGGATGCTTGATGCGTTTTCTTTGTGGGTGTTCTTGCGTGCATTCGGTGGCGATGTTGGGTTCGATGGACTCATCGTGGCATTTGGTATTGCGAATGTCTTCTCAGTTGTACCCATCACGCCAGGTGGTCTCGGACTTGTGGAGGGCATCTACATTCCTGCTCTAGTGGGCTTTGGTCTTGCACGCCGTACTGCGACCGTTGGTGTTCTGTCGTATCGAGTCGCCCAGTATTGGCTGCCCATCGTTGTGGGGTGGGCCTGTTACCTGTCGCTACGTGTTGGACCATTTGCCATAGACCGTAAACATCGTTTGCAGCCGATCTCTCGTTTGGCGCAGACACAAACCGAACGCGGTCTCAGCACCGTGGACTGGGTGGAAAAGTACGCCCCTAAGGACAGAACTGGTCAATTCCCAATGCCAGCGTTTGAACCAGGGGACCTTGAGTTCCAAGGCGACGATACGGATGGGTCGCCCCGTCCCAACTAGCGTTTGTGCTCATGACAACACATGAGCGCCCATTTGGCCGTTATCTCGAAGACTTTGTTCCTGGCGACGTATTCCGTCACTGGCCCGGAAAAACAATCACAGAGTATGACGACCATCTTTTTTGCATGATCACGATGAACCATCACCCTTTGCACACCAATGATTGGTTTGCGAAGGAGAGTGTTCAGGGCCGCAACGTTGTTGTTGGCAACCTGGTGTACTCACTTGTGTTGGGCATGAGTGTCCCAGATGTCAGTGGCGCTGCAATTGCAAACCTTGAAGTTGAGACTTTGCAACACAAGTTCCCAACTTTCCATGGCGACACGATTCATGCCGAGACTCGCGTGCTTGAAATCAATGAAAGCAAGTCGAAGAACGATCGTGGAACAGTTCTAGTTGAGACCAAGGGTTTCAATCAGGACGGCAAAGAAGTGTGTTACTTCCGTCGTCGCGTCATGGTGTGGAAGCGTGAGTTTGCACCAGAGCGCCGCCGTCCATACGACGGAACGGAAGTGTGGGGCGAGTAAGCCGACACGACCGCATCGCCTCAGGCCTCATCGAATGGGGCAGCGGATCACTTCGTGATTTGCCATGGCGACGCACGAATAATGCATGGCATGTCCTCGTCAGCGAGGTCATGTTGCAGCAAACATCGGTTGCTCGTGTGTTGCCGAAGTACGAAGCGTTCATTGATGAATTTCCCACGCCCAGTCACATGGCGAAGGCGCCCTTGGGTGATGCACTCGCACTGTGGTCGGGGCTCGGGTATCCCCGGCGGTGTCGCAACTTGCGCGACACGGCAATCGTGCTTGAACGAGACTTTGACGGGATCATGCCGTCAACTCTTGATGAACTACTGGCACTGCCCGGAATAGGCCAGTACACGGCGCGAGCAATTCTTGCTTTTGCTCATCGCCAGGACGTTGCTGTTGTTGATGTGAATGTGTCGCGAGTGTTGTCTCGGCTCGAAGGGGAACCCCTCAAGGCTCGTGCGCTGCAGCAACTGGCCGACCAGCTTGTTCCTGAAGGTCTGGGTTGGGACTGGAATCAAGTGATGATGGACTTTGGCGCTCGTCATTGCACTGTTCGTTCTCCTCAGTGCACCGCATGTCCGGTGAAGAAGCAATGCAAGTGGCATGGGGTGGGCGAGGACCCTGCACCGCTGTCCGCAGGTGCGAGTAAACCGCAAGCAAAGTTTGAGGGGTCTGATCGTCAGGCGCGCGGACGGGCTATGCGCGCAGTCGGAGAAGGCATCACAACTCACAAAGGAATTGTTCGCGCCATGTGTTTGGAACACGATGTTGAACGCGCGACAAAACTTCTCGACGCTTTAGTGAGTGAAGGGCTGATTCTTCGCTCTGGTTCTCGATTTACTTCGCCGTAACCCAGTCAATAATCAACTTGTTGACTTCTGCTGGCTTCTCGAGTTGGAGGAAGTGACCTGCTCCCTCAACAATTTTCAAAGTTGCCCACGGGCTAAACGTACGCATTGACTCTGCAACTTCGCTACCGATGCAGCCATCGTCTGCGCCATGTAGGTACAAAGTCGGTTGTGGTAATTCACCGCCACCTGCAGCTTGTATCGCATCGTATTTCGCATCACGAGGACCGGAGCCGATGTTGCATCGGTAGTAACTCAATGCCGCAGTGATGTTCTCGGGGGTGCGCAAACTTGCTTTGCAATTCTCGGAATCAACTGCTCCGTCATGATTCGGAGACCAGTCGCGCCACAACATGTCGATGAATGCGAGATCGTTCGAAGGAACAACGATGTCAGACAACGGGTGTTGGAAATAGAACATGTACCAACTGCGCTTGATCTGATCAAGGTTGTTGACGAATGCTGCACCAATGGCAGGCCCTGGTGGAACTGCCATACCAACAACGCGCTTCCAACGTTCTGGTTCGCTCGCTGCTGCTCCGTACACACTTGGGGCACCCCAGTCGTGTCCGATGATTACTGCGTTGCTGTCTCCGCCCAACGCTGCATGCAGTGCATTGGCGTCTGCAGAGAGAGCGCCTGTTTGGTACAAACCATCGGGGGCAACCGAGGTTGGTGCATAGCCACGTGTAAACGGCGCCACTGCGCGAAAGCCTGCTTCGGCCAATGCAGGAAGAAGATGACGCCAGCTATGGGCGGAGTCAGGGAATCCGTGCAAGCACAAGGCCAATGGTCCAGAACCACATTCGAGATATGTGAAGTTGATGCCATTTGCAGTCACTGTGCCGGTGGTGATTTCGAAAGCCATGCTTGAACGGTAGCCCTGATGTCTGCGACAGGCGTCACTAGGACAAGCGTGTACAACGGCGACAGACATCCGTAGCGTTTGGGTGATGGGGGCACGGTCGTGATGAAAGTGACGTTTTACGGCGTGCGTGGTTCAACGCCGTGCCACGGACCATCCACTGCAAAGTACGGCGGCAACACCTCATGTGTCGCTGTCGAGGCTGAAGGTCAGCGCCCGCTTCTTCTGGATCTCGGAACTGGCCTTCGTTATTTCGGTATGGACTACGCGAAGAGAACTCCAGAGCCTCTTGATGCCGTCGCGCTCGTAACGCATCTTCACTGGGATCACATTCAAGGGTTTCCATTCTTTGGCCCGATTCTGCAGGACGGTGCTCGTCTCGAATTGTTTGGACCGCAGCAGGAAGACGGAACTTCGTTTATGCGTTCTGTTTCGAATGCAATTCGTCAGCCAACTTTTCCAGTCGAACTTCATGACCTTCGTGGCAAGTTTGAATTCCACGATGTTGCCGACAATGACTTCATGATCGATGGCTACTCGGTGAAGTCTCGATTAGTTCCCCACATCGGACCCACTGTCGGATACCGCATTGAAATTGGTGGTGCGAGCATTGCCTATATCTCCGACCATCAACAGCCGTACGACGGGTCTTTCTCTCTTCCCGATGGTGTTCGTGAACTTGCACAAGATGTTGATCTCTTGATTCATGACTCGCAGTACACAGCACGCGAATTTGAAACGAAGAAGACATGGGGCCACTGCACAGCAGAATTTGCCGTTGCTACTGGTGTTGCATGTAACGCCCGTCGCGTCGCCTTGTATCACCATGACCCAGAGCGCACAGATGATGAACTCGATGCAGTGAAGGCATGTGGGGCAAGCGGTTCAACTGAAGTCTTTGTTGCACAAGAAGGCGCAACAATCTTCCTCTGACCGAGGTGGTCTACTGTGGAGACGTGACCACAGAGATTGATTCAGCCCAGTTCCGTGCAGTGCTCGGACATGTTCCCACTTCAGTTGTTGTAGTGACAGGGGTTGACAAATCTGGAAAGCCTTTCGGAATCACAATCGGATCTTTTGTGTCTGTATCTCTCGAGCCACCTCTCGTTGGCTTCTTGCCTGGAACAAAGTCCCGCTCGTGGGCATCAATTGCAGAGTCAGGAAACTTCTGCGTCAACGTCTTAGGTGCCCAGCACGAAGAGTTCTGTTGGCGTTTTGCGAAAGAGGGCGACGACAAGTTCGAGGGTGTTGATTGGAGTCCATCCGCTTTGGGGAATCCTGTCTTGCCCGGTGTGATTGCAACGATTGATTGTTCTCTTGATTCACAGACTGAAGTGGGTGATCACTATTTCGTTGTTGGTCGTGTCCACACTTTGCATCATGAGGCCAATGTGGCGAATGCAATGGTGTTCTTCCGCGGCAAAGTTGTCAGCGCCGAACATCCTGGTTGAGACATGATTGCTCGTCTGTGTGCTGCAGTTGTTGGGGTGTTAATCGCACTTGCCGGTGCGGCAAAGCTGACTGACTTCAATCAATGGAAGCGTGACGCACGCGCACAAAATGTGTGGCCGTTCGTCGCTGTGGTGCTGCCGCCATTAGAGCTTTTGCTAGGCGCTCTGCTCATTGTGCTTGCACCAACGCCCGGAGTCTTGGGTATTGCCACGCTGTTACTGCTCATCTTTACTGCGTTTCTGCTCGCGCAAATTGCGACAAAGTCTGTGGTTCCGTGTGCTTGCTTCGGAAGCAAAAGCAAGAGGCCTCCATCGATGCGTGATGTCGCTCGAAATCTCGGAATGATGTTGCTGCTATTTGTTGCAGCGGCACTGAGTTAAAGAGTTACGCGACGCTATAGATAGCGAACGACAGTGTTCGTGCTTCGTCGCGCCATTGTTCGTAACGGCCCGATGGTCCACCGTGGCCGGCGCCCATCTCGCATTTAAAGATGACAGTCGTATCGGGTGATTCATGACGCATTCGCGCGACCCATTTGGCAGGTTCGTGATAACTCACTCGCGGATCATTCAGCCCTGCCGTGACATAGAGCGCGGGATACGCAACATTCGTAGTGTTGTCATACGGCGAGTAACTGAGAATGTACGAAGCAAATGGTTCTTCACGAGGGTCGCCCCATTCTTCCCATTCGGTGATGGTGAGGGGGAGTGTTGGGTCGCTCATGGTGTTGACAACATCGACGAATGGCACCTCGGCAATTGCACCAGCGAATCGTGTCGGTTCCATCGTGATGCATGCACCGACAAGAAGTCCTCCGGCGCTACCGCCACGAACAACCAATTTGCTGCCATCGCACACACCGGAATCAGCGAGGTGTGTTGCGCTGGCAAGGGTGTCGACAAATGTGTTGCGCTTGTTGAGAAGTTTTCCGTTGTTGTACCAATGACGGCCCATCTCGCCGCCGCCGCGTGGATGCGCTAACGCCCACACCCATCCGCGATCAAGAAGAGATAAGCGCGCAATAGAGAACCAGGGCGGCGTAGAAATCTCATACGACCCGTAGGCGTACACAATGCCGGGGGCTGTTCCATTAGTGGGTGTATCTACGTGGCGAACAATGTCGACAGGAACCTTTGTGCCATCGGGAGAAGTAGCCCACACACGTTCAGAGACGTAACGAGAAAGGTCTGTGTCAAGAACCTTTGTTTGTTTCAACGGTGTCAGTAGTTGAGTTTCGAGCGAGTACCACGCTGTGGTGTTGGGTGCAGTGAGTGACTGATAACTGACCCTGATTCCATCAGTTTCCCAATCAGGATTGGAATCGATTTCAGCCTCGTGAGGCTCATCGAGGATGGGGATAGGTGTGGTCACGCCGGTGGGTGACACAACAGTGATCACTTGCTGGCCATTGATCCATCGTTGCATCACCGCAAAGTTGTGAAAGCAATCAAACTGAGTGATGCGTTGCCCATCTACATGCTGAATGAATGTAGACCACATGTTCGGTTGACCAACGGGTGCAGTCATTACTTGAAAATCAACAGCATCGAGATTTGTGGTGATTGTGAAAACATCACCCCAGTGGTCAACTTGATATTCAACATCCTCTCGACGCGGGGCAATTGATCGTGGTTCATTGGTCGACTGTGATGCATTAATGACCCAGCATTCACTGGAGGTCTTGCTCGAAGACTCAATAACGATCCATTCACCAGAGCGACTTGCGCCGACTCCGACAAAGAATCGCTCATCGGGTTCTTCGAGAACAACAACATCTTCGGTTGCTGCAGTGCCAACTTTGTGGCGCCACACTTTGTCCGGGCGCATTGCCTCGTCTGCCGTGACATAGAAAAGCCACTCATCGTTCTGCGACCAAGCAGTGCCACCCCAGGTCGTGTTGGGGATCTCGTCTGCTAGTTCATTCCCTGTTGTGAGGTCACGAATACGCAGTGTGTACATCTCGCTGCCATCGGTGTCACTTGACCATGCGAGGAGCTGGCCATTATTCGAGATATCAAATGCGCTGAGCGAGAAGTAATCGGCTGCGGCGGCTTCGAGGTTCTCGTCAAGGAGTACGACTTCGCTTGCAGTTTCGGGTGTACTGCCTCGTGAGTGGATGGCGTATGACTTCCCAGTTTCCGTTCGAGAGGTGTACCACCAGCCCCGGTGAAGAACGGGATAACTGGAGTCGTCCTCCTGAACACGAGATTTGATCTCTTGAAAGATTGTCTCAACGGTGTCCGACTGTGATGCGAAGAAGTCATCCGCAAAGGCGTTTTCAGTCCTGAGATAGTCCAGAGTGTTGCTGTCATCTTTTTGCAGTAACCAGGAGTACGGGTCGTTGACATCACCGGTCACTCGGGCGCGCAGGAAGTCGCGGCGGGGCGCTCGTGGCGTGGCAGAAGTCATGAAGTGCAGGCTAAAGCCCAGGTGCAGGTACCGTCCTAGGTGTGCGCGTATGGATTGACCAAGACCTCTGCACGGGGGATGGACTGTGCGTCGACCACTGCCCTGATGTTTTTGTTCAGATGGAAGATGGCATTGCATATGTGGCCGAGCGGGGGGAGCCCCTGAATGATCCAGGCGGGTCGGGTTCTCTGGCCGAAGTGACAGATCGAGACATGGCTGACGTCGTTCTGGCAGCTGATGTATGCCCGGGAGAGTGCATTTTCATCGAGTTGGATGAACTTCCAGGTACTTAAGTACCTAATTGATCAGAGAGTCAGTTCCTGATTTAGATAAATACCAGTGGCGTAATTCCGCAAATACGACACACCCCAGACCTATGGTTGACGCTCATGGCTCTCCGCAAGAACTTCGACCATCTGAACAACCCGTTGGCCGATGCTTTGGGCGTGGTGGGCGAGTGGTGGACGCCTTTAGTCATTGTTGCTATCGCTGGTGGCTCTCACCGTTTTGAAGAAATTCAAGGCGGACTCACTATTGCTCGCAACATCTTGACTGACCGTTTGAACACGCTTGTCGCACATGAAGTAGTGGAGAAGCGTCAGTACAGCAATAAGCCAAAGCGTTTCGAATATCACCTCACGAAGAAAGGTGAAGCTGTTCTTCCTGCTTTTGAGCTTTTGGCTGCGTGGGGTGCCAAATCGGTTACTCCTGCAAAACACCAATAGTCGTAGTGTTTCGTATGGCGTATACGACATGATGTGTGTAGATGAATTCACAACTAACTAAAAAACTGCAACGCACATTGGTGGTCTTTCCTGCAATTGCCATGGTTGTTTCTGTTGGCTACGTCTCGGCTTCTGGCGCACAGTCAGATGTTTCACTTATTGAAAAGAAGACATCGACAACGGTCAAGAAAAAACCACCGTCGACAACCAAGCCTCCGAAGGGGGCATCGGGTTCCCCAACGGCACTATCTGTTCTGGCAACTATTCCTCAAGCGAGAGAGCAGCAGTCTGGCTACAGGCGCTCATTGTTCAAGCACTGGTCAGACCTCGATCGTGATGGATGCTCGACTCGTGAAGAAGTCTTGATTGCAGAATCACTCACAAATGCCCAGGTTGACGCTTACGGATGCAAGGTCATTGCAGGGGATTGGTACTCGCCATATGACAATCAGCGTTATTCGGATCCGTCAGATGTTGATATCGATCATGTTGTCGCTTTGAAAGAAGCTTGGGATTCCGGTGCTCATTCATGGTCGGCATCGAGGCGAGAGTTGTTCGCCAATGATCTCAGCGATGGACGCTCTTTGATTGCAGTCAAGGATTCGGAGAACCAATCGAAGAGCGATAGAGACCCTTCAAATTGGATCCCGAGAAACTCTGCTTATCTCTGCACATACCTCTCTGACTGGGTAGCTGTGAAAGCACGGTGGGGGCTGAGCATGGACACCAGTGAGTGGGGTCGTATCAGAAACTTGTTGAATGCTTCGTGTAGGACCACAACGATTACTCCCTGGGGATCTGCCAGGAGCACCGGTACAGCATCTGCTGGCGGTACCTCGTCTGCTCCAGCCGACACTGCGACGCCAGCTCCGCCGGTACCGCAGCCCTCAGCAGCGCCTCAAAACACGGTGGCCCAGCCACCAGTGGGGGATTCAGGAGCTCCCCGCTCCGTTAGTCCAGGTGCCTTCTGTGCCCCTGAGGGTGCGAGGGGAACTTTCAATGCGAAAAGCTATGTCTGTTCCAAAACCAATACCTCCGGAGTTCCGTACGCCAACGGTCGTGCTCGCTGGCGCCAGGGCTAGAGCCCATCAATAGCAACTGCTCACGCTTTGTGGCGCTGGGGTGATTGCCCGATAGCCTTGACCCCTATGTCGAAGAAGACCAAGAAGCGCAAGGCGCGCATGCGCCGCTCAAAGGCCAACCACGGCAAGCGTCCAAACATGGGTCGCGGTTAGTCCGTTCCCCATATGAATCGCCTCGTTGCTTTGCACGTTGGCGGTGCGCTTACTCCCTGGCAGGCCATCGGACTCATGTTCGATGAAAACACCTGCCCCCTCGCCGATGTCGACATAGTCGTTTCCGGTGAGACCCCTGGTTTGCACGGCTGGACCATTGATATTGGTCGTGATGAGATCATCGAGATTGATGGCATCCGTACAACGCTTGTGTCGGGAACAAAGCCACGTCCCGCGTTGTCGACAATCGGGCGTCAGAAGGTCATTGGCCTTGATCATGTCGTGGTGAACACTGACAACATTGATCGCACCACGCAAGCGATTACCGCTGCGCTCGGTCTAGAAG
>ERZ1022756.160-NODE-160-length-22934-cov-23.352026_pt1 | contig 22934 bp, 21 predicted proteins | sample MGYA00520902_ERZ1022756 | MGnify/ENA primary metagenome ERZ1022756 (study PRJEB33162, sample SAMN09537601) | freshwater metagenome | isolation source: freshwater | place: Canada:Alberta | collected 2017-07 | study: EMG produced TPA metagenomics assembly of the...
CCATCCTCGCCGCGCAAAATCCCCCCGCCACCCCCGCTCCGGTCGAAGCGCCTGCCGCCGACCCGCGCCAGATCGACTTCGAAGCGACCGAACTCAGCTACAACAACCAGAGCGAAACCGTCACCGCGCGCGGCAATGTGATCTTGCGTTCGGAAGACCGGTCGGTGCGCGCAGACGAAGTGACGTGGGATCGCACCTCGGGCCGGATCATCGCCACCGGCAATATCCGCATGGTGGACGAGGCAGGCAACCAGCTGTTCACCGATCAGGTCGAACTGACCGAACAATTCGACACTGGCGCGATGAGCGAACTGCTGATTGCAATGCGCGCTGGCGGCCGCCTAGCTGCGCAATCGGCAGAACGCAGCGCCGATGGCAATGCCGTACTCACCAACGCAGCATATTCCGCCTGCCCTGTGGTCGATCAAGAAGGCTGCGCGCAAGACCCATCCTGGCGCGTCACGGCAAGGCGCGTGATCTACGACCAGAAAGCCAGCCGCGTGCGTTTCGAAGGCGCGATGCTGGAGCTTTTCGGCGCGCGCATCCTGCCCCTCCCCGGCCTTGCGTTCCGCACCGATGGCCGGGCTGAAAACGGCTTTCTGGTGCCCGATGTCCGGGTGACGCAGGTCAACGGGCTGGAATTGTCAGGCGAATACTATTGGCGCGTGGCGGAAAATGCCGATCTGGCGCTGGGCGCCTATGTGTTCTCCAACGCCGCCCCGATGGCCAGCGGGAAGTGGCGGCATCTCACCGAAAAGGGCGCCTATCAGGTCACCGGCTTTGCCACCTTCTCCGACCGCGCCACCGACTTCGTCGGCGGGCAGAGCCTGCGCAACGATCCGCGCGGCTATTTCGATGCCAATGGCCGCTTCCAGTTCTCCCCCGACTGGAGCCTGACCGGATCGATCCGCCTCGCCAGCGACCGCACTTTCCTGCGCCGCTACGATATCAGCCGCGACGACCGGCTGCGTTCGACCATCAACCTCGAACGGATCACCGACAATTCCTATTTCTCAATCGCCGGGTGGGCGACCCAGACGCTGCGGCTGAACGCCGAACAGGGTCAGGTGCCGCTGGCGCTCCCGGCGATCGATTTCCGCCAGAAAATCGCCGATCCGATGCTGGGCGGCAACCTGATGTTTCAGGCCAACACCCTCGCGCTGTTGCGCAATGACGGGCAGGACACGCAGCGCGCCTTTGCCGGCGCGCAGTGGGATCTTAAGCGCCTGACCGGCATGGGGCAGGTCGTGACCCTGACAGCGCTGGTGCGCGGCGATGTCTACAACACCAACGACATCCTCGCCACCACCACCCCCAGCTATCGCGGCACCGAAGGCTGGACCACGCGCGGCATCGCCACCGCAGCCATCGACATCGAATGGCCGTTTGTGGGTGAGGCATTTGGCGGCACGCAGGTGTTCAAACCGCGCCTGCAACTGGTCGCCAGCCCCAAGATCAAGAACCTTGCCGTTCCCAATGAAGATGCCCGTGCGATCGATCTGGAGGATTCCAACCTCTTCGCGCTCAACCGCTTTCCCGGATATGACCGGGTCGAAGACGGCAGCCGCCTGACGTGGGGCGTGGACTGGGAATTGCAGCGGCCCGGTTGGCGGATCAAATCGACCATCGGGCAGTCCTTCCGGCTGGATCAGCCGACGCCGGGACTGTTCCCGGTGGGCACCGGCCTGTCTGAACAGGTGACCGATTTTGTCGGCCGCACCGAAGTGCGTTTCCGCAACCTGGTGAGCTTCACCCACCGCTTCCGGCTCGACAAGGACAATTTCGCTGTCCGCCGCAACGAAGTCGACGCGACCATCGGCTCGCGCCGCACCTATCTCGAGTTCGGTTATCTCAGATTGGACCGCAACATCGCCACGGTCGAGGATCTGCGCGACCGCGAAGAGTTGCGCGCCGCCGCGCGGTTGGCGGTCGGACGCAAATGGTCGGTATTCGGGTCGGGCGTGTTCAACCTGACTGACCGCGAAGAAGATCCGGTGTTCCTGCCTGACGGGTTTCAGCCGATCCGCACGCGGTTGGGCGTGGCCTATGCCGATGACTGCATCGAATTTGGCGCGACGTGGCGGCGCGATTTCATCGATGCAGGCGATGCGCGGCGCGGCAATGCGTTCCAGCTGTTCTTTGCCCTCCGGAACCTCGGGTTCCGCTAATCCCGGCTATCTGCGCACAGCAATTTGGCAGCGCGGGCAAATGGCGTTAAAGGGCTGGCCTTGGGCATGCGAGCCTCTGCACGCGGGATCGGGCAGAACTCAGCTTCCATTCAGCCGGCAAACGGCACCGGCAGATATCGCGCGAGGGGTCGTGCAGTTTTTTGGCCATAAGGCGGGAATTTACGAGTGACTGTGAAGCTGTTTTCCAAAGCTCTATTTGCCAGAACCGGAACTGCGCTGGCCGCTGTCGGCATGATCGGACTGGCACTGGTTCCCGCTGCCGCACCCGCCCAGACGGTGGCGGTGCCAACGGCCGACAATCCCTTCGGCCTGCCCGAAGACATCACCTTGTTCGGCAAGGCCGATCCCGATCGCCGCACGGCAACTGCGATCGTCAACGGCTTCGTGATCACGGGCACGGATATCGATCAGCGTCTGGCGTTGGTCACCGCATCCTCCGAAGGCCCCATCCCGCCCGAAGAAATGCTGCGCCTGCGGGTGCAGGTGCTGCGCAACCTGATCGATGAAACGCTGAAGATCCAGGCTGCCGAAGCCGCCGAACTCGCGGTGAAGCGCGAAGAAGTCGAACAGACCTATGCCCAGCTTGCCGGACAGAACTTTGCCGGCGAGACCAAGAAGATGGACACCTATCTGGCTTCCATCGGCTCCTCGGCGAATTCACTCAAGCGCCAGATCGAAGGCGAAGTGGCATGGGAAAACCTGCTGCGCCGCAACATCATGCCCTTCGTCAATGTCTCGGCCGAAGAGGTCAATGAATCGCTGAAGCGGATGAACGAAGCAAAAGGGACGGATGAATTCCGGCTCGGCGAAATCTTCCTGTCGGCGACGACCGAAAACCGCGCCGCGGTCCTCGCCAACGCGCAGGCGATCATGCAGCAGCTCCAGCAGGGCGGTAGCTTCACCGCCTATGCCCGCCAGTATTCCGAAGCGACCACCGCAGTGGTCGGCGGCGATCTGGGCTGGGTGAGGCTTGGCCAGCTGCCCACGCAGCTTGCCGCAGCGGCGCGTTCGATGCAGGGCGGGCAGCTTCAGGGGCCGATTGAAATTCCGGGCGGTTTTTCGATACTCTACCTCATTAACAAGCGTCAGGTGCTGATGGCCGACCCTAACGAGGCGCTGCTGAGCCTGAAGCAGATCTCGATCAGCTTCGCCCCCGGCTTGTCGCAAACGCAGGCCGAAGCGCGGGTCAAGGAATTCGGCGATTTCATCGAAGGCGTGCGCGGCTGCGCTGATGTCGATGCTGGCGCGGCGGGGATTGGGGCCGACGTCGTGTCGAACGACCAGATCAAGGCAGCAAACCTACCCGAACAGCTGCGCGGGATCATCCTCAGCCTTCAGATCGGTCAGGCCACCCCGCCGTTTGGCGGCATCCAGGAAGGCGTGCGCGTCCTTATGCTGTGCGGGCGCGACGATCCGAAGGACGAAGGCGCACCGACCTTTGCGGCGGTGATGGATCAGATCGAACAGGAGCGCGTCAACAAACGTGCCCAGCGGTTCCTGCGCGACCTGCGCAACGACGCTTATATTGAATACAATTGACGGCGCCGTCTCGCATTTTGGCTGCACCTCTGGCCATCACGCTCGGCGATCCGGCGGGGATCGGGCCTGAAGTCATCCTTGGCGCATGGGTCCGGCTGCGAGCCGAGCGGCGTGCCCCGCCCGCGTTCGTTGTCGGCGGGCCGGAATTGCTGCGCCGCCTTGCCGAAAGGCTGTCCATCGACTGCCCGATCGTCCCGATTGCCGATCCGGCAGAGGCGATGTTCGCTGCTGCTGTAGGACTGCCCGTTCTGGCCGGGCTTGATGGTGCTTTGACCCCTGCCAGCCCCTCTCCAGATGGCGCCAGACTCGCTTTAGCCTCGCTTCAGTGGAGTGTGAAATTCGCGCTGTCCGGGGTAGCTGTAGGCGTGGTGACTGCGCCGATATCGAAAGGTGCGCTGGCGGCGATCGGGTGGGATTACCCCGGCCAGACCGAATTCCTAGCCGACGCCTGCGGACGCCCTTACCGCGATGCCGTGATGATGCTTGCCGGGCCGAGCTTGCGCACCGTCCCGCTGACAGTCCACGTCGCGCTGGCAGAGGTGCCGGGGGTCATTTCGGCCGAGCTGATCGTGCACAAGGCGCGCATCGTTGCAGCAGGATTACGCAGCAATTTCGGGGTCCTGCAGCCCAGACTTGCCATCGCGGCTCTCAATCCCCACGCGGGTGAAAGCGGCCAGTTCGGGGACGAGGAGGCGCGCATCATCGCTCCCGCCATTGCGTCGCTTAAAGCCGAGGGGATTGACGCCTTCGGCCCCGTTCCGGGCGATGCGCTGTTCACGCCGCGCGCCCGGCGGGGCTATGATGCAGCTCTGTGCATGTATCACGATCAGGCGCTTATCCCCTTGAAAGCGTTGGAATTTGACGAAGGCGTAAATGTGACACTGGGCCTCCCGATCATCCGAACCTCCCCTGATCACGGTACGGCCTTCGATATCGCGGGCCAAGGCCTCGCCGATCCCGGTGCAATGGCTGCGGCGATTGTGATGGCGGCCGATATGGCTGCGGCGCGGGCCAATGCCAGTGGCTGACCTCCCGCCAATCCGTGATGTAATTCAACGCCATAACCTTGCCGCATCGAAGGCGCTGGGGCAGAATTTCTTGCTCGACGAACAGTTGCTGGCCCGGATTGCCGCGTTGCCGGGCGATCTGTCGGATGCTCAAGTACTGGAAGTCGGCCCCGGGCCCGGCGGATTGACGCGGGCGCTGCTGCGCGCCGGAGCGCGGGTCACCGCCATCGAAATGGATCGCCGCTGCCTGCCCGCACTGGCTGAACTGGGTGAGAGCTTCCCTGGGCAACTGACTGTAATCGAAGGCGATGCACTAAAGATCGACCATGCGCAGTTGATGGGGCAGGCGCCGTTTCATGTCCTATCGAACCTGCCCTATAATGTAGGCACCGCTCTGTTCGTGCGCTGGCTAAGCGGAGAAGGCTGGCCACCCTTGTGGCAATCACTGACCCTGATGTTCCAGCGCGAAGTTGCCGACCGGATTGTGGCCGGAGCAGGGGACGATGCCTATGGCCGGCTCGCCGTGCTGGCCCAGTGGCGGGCAGAGGCGCGGCTTGCGATGAAAGTTCACCGCAGCGCCTTCACCCCGCCGCCCAAGGTGATGAGCGCGATTGTCCACGTGATCCCCGCCGTGATGCCGGACGGCGTATCGGCCCGCATCCTCGAACGCCTCACCGAAGCCGCCTTCGGCCAACGCCGCAAGATGCTGCGCCAGAGCCTGAAGGGCGTTCCCGGCGCATTGGAGGCGCTGGCCAGCCTCGGCATCGACGAAACCCGCCGCGCCGAGACGGTAAGCGTGGCGGAGTTCGTGATGCTTGCCAAAATCTTGAGTTAAAGAGCCTTCTTGCGCAGCCGCCATGCGTGCAGCAAGGGTTCAGTATAGCCGCTGGGCTGCTCAACCCCCTTGAAAATCAGCTCCTTCGCGGCACTGAAGGCCGCGCCGTTCTCGTTGCCCGTCAGCGGCACGTACAGCGGATCGCCCGCGTTCTGCGCATCGACCTTGGCGGCCATGCGGGTGAGCGAGTCCATCACCTGCGCTTCGGAAACCACCCCGTGAAGCAGCCAGTTGGCGATGTGCTGCGAAGAAATGCGCAATGTGGCGCGGTCTTCCATCAGGCCCACGTCGTTGATGTCCGGCACCTTGGAACAGCCCACGCCCTGATCCACCCAGCGCACCACATAGCCGAGAAGGCCCTGACAATTATTGTCGAGTTCTTCGCGGATCTCATGTTCCGACCAGTTCACGCCTTCGGCGAGCGGAATGCTCAGCAGGGCATCCAGACCCATAGGCTCAGGTAGGGTCTTCTGCACCGCGAACACGTCCTCGGCGTGGTAATGCAGCGCGTGGAGCGTCGCGGCGGTCGGCGACGGCACCCACGCCGTGTTGGCCCCGGCGCGCAGGTGGCCGATCTTCTCGACCATCATCTGCCCCATCAGATCGGGCGCGGCCCACATCCCCTTGCCGATCTGCGCCTTGCCCGACAGGCCGTGCCGCAGGCCGATGGCGACGTTGCGCGCTTCGTAGGACTTGAGCCAGTCGCTCCCCTTCATGGCACCTTTCCGCAGCATCGGCCCGGCGCGCATCGAGGTGTGGATTTCGTCCCCGGTGCGATCGAGGAAGCCGGTGTTGATGAACACGATACGGTCCTTCACCGCGTGGATGCAGGCGGCAAGGTTGGCCGAGGTGCGGCGCTCTTCGTCCATCACGCCGACCTTGATGGTGTGGCGGGCCAGCTCGAGTAAATCCTCAACAGAGTCGAACAAGTCGTTGGTGAATTTGCATTCCTCCGGCCCGTGCATCTTGGGCTTGACGATGTAGATCGAGCCGCAGCGTGAATTGCCGAACTTGCCTCTGCCCTCGACATCGAGCGCGGAGATGGCGCTGGTGAAGACAGCGTCCATGATGCCTTCGGGGATTTCACCGCCATCCGCGAGGCGGATCGCCGGGTTGGTCATCAGGTGGCCGACATTGCGGACGAACATCAGGCTGCGGCCCGACAGGGTGAGCGCAGTGCCATCAACGGCGGTGTAGTTCTTGTCTGCGGCAAGGTTGCGGGTCAGGGTCTTGCCGCCCTTCTCGAAGCTCTCCGAAAGGTCGCCACGGATGATGCCGAGCCAGTTGGTGTAAGCGAGCAGCTTGTCCTCGGCATCGACGGCGGCGACGGAGTCTTCGCAGTCGGCGATAGTGGTGAGCGCGGATTCGATGATGATATCGGCGATGCCAGCCTTGTCGGTCGCGCCGACCGGCGTGCTGGGGTCGAAAACAATTTCGATGTGCAAGCCGTTGTTCTTGAGCAGAATGCCTTTCTCAGTCGTACCGACAAGCTGAGCGGGATCGGCCAACGCGATACTGCCGCGTGCCACAAGGTCCGCCCAGCTTCCGGCCGCGAGAGGGAAGGCGCTATCCAGAAACTCCCGCCCGCGCGCGATCACAGCTGCCCCGCGCGCTTCGTCATAACCGCCGGGCCTGGCTGGAGCGGCGTCAAGCGCATCGGTGCCGTAGAACGCATCATACAGACTACCCCAGCGCGCATTCGCCGCGTTCAGCAGAAAGCGGGCGTTGAGGATCGGCACGACCAACTGGGGCCCGGCCATGGTCGCGATTTCGGCATCGACGTGTCGCGTGCCGATCTGGAAATCGCCTGGCTCCGGAACGAGATATCCGATCTGCTCAAGGAACGCCTTGTAAGCTTCTGGATCATGAGGCTTTCCGGCGCGCTCTGAATGCCATGCATCGATCTGCGCCTGAAGCACGTCACGCTTCGCCAGCAACGCCCGATTGCGCGGTGCGAAATCGGCTAGCAGCGCGGCGAAGCCTTGCCAGAACGCTTCCACATCGCGCCCCAGCGGGGCCAGAACCTCAGCCTCGAGCAGGGTCGCCAGCCGGGAGTCGATGCTCAAACCGGCGCGTGTGGTCATGTCAGTCATGGTGGTCCTCGTATGGTAAGCGTGACGCAAAACCCGGGGAGGAGAGGACCGGTGCCCTATGGCAAAGAGGCAACACGATTGCAACGCCTTGGCCGCGCACCCGTGCCCCGCTAAAGGGGAGGCATGAAAGCGGACGGGACACTGGAGATCATCGACGCAGCAGCGATGCTGGCGCAGGTTCAAGCGTGGAGCGCGATCAACACCGGCACCGCGAATCTGGCCGGCTTGGCCGAGCAGGCGGCGGCTTTGGCCGATGCTTTTGCGGTGCTCCCCGGAACCGTCGAACTGGTTGATCCGGTTCCCGTCACCGCCATCGCGGCGGACGGTTCGGAGTATGAAAAACCTCACGGCCGGCATCTGTTGGTGCAGGTGCGCCCCACGGCCAATCGCCGGATCCTGCTGACGGGGCACATGGACACGGTGTTTCCGGTGGATCACGCCTTCCAGGTCCAGCGCTGGCTCGACAACGAGACGCTGAACGGGCCAGGGGTTGCCGACATGAAGGGCGGGATCGCGGTGATGCTCCACGCGCTGATGGCGTTTGAACAGACAGCCGCTGCCAGCAGTCTTGGCTATGACGTGCTGATCAATTCGGACGAGGAAACCGGATCGCTCGCCAGCGGTGCGCTGATCGCGCAGTTGGCGGCGGGAAAGCTGGCCGCGCTGACTTATGAACCCGCCGCCCTGCCCGATGGCACACTGGCGCATGAACGGGGCGGCACGGGCAATTACTCGATCACTTTCACCGGGAAGTCGGCCCATGCCGGGCGCAACCCGCACGAAGGGCGCAATGCGATTGTCGCGGCGGCGGACATGATCCTGCAACTGAAGGCACTCGAAACCGGCGAGATCACCATCAACCCAGCCAAGTTGGAGGGAGGCGCGGCCAATAACGTCGTGCCCGATCACGCCGTCCTGCGTTTCAATGTGCGGCCCAAAACAGTCGAAGCGGGGGCTGTGTTCGACCAGGCCCTCGGCCACCTGCTCACCGCGATCCAGGCTGAACACGGCGTCGCCACGCACCGCCATGGCGGCGTCACCCGCCCGCCCAAGAAAGTTGATGCCCGCGCGCAAGCCCTGTTCGATCTGGTACGCCAATGCGGAGCCGAGCTGGGGCAGGATATCCGCTGGCAATCCACGGGCGGCGTATGCGACGGCAACAACATCGCCGCCTGCGGTGTCCCCGTAGTCGACACCATGGGCGTATGCGGCGGCGCAATCCACTCGCCAGACGAATATTTGATCGTACCCAGCCTTGCCAGCCGCGCCGCCCTGTCTGCGCGCGTCATCGAGCGTCTTGCTCAAGGAGCCCTGTCTTGACCTTCCGTCTTCGCGCCGCGCGTTCCGCCGATCTTGAGGCGCTTTACGAAATGGCCAAGCTGACGGGCGGGGGCTTCACCAATCTTCCGCCGGACCGCGCCGCGCTGGGCGGCAAGTTAGAACGTGCCGAGACAGCCTTTGCGCGGGACGATGACACGCTTGGCGACGAACAATTCGTGCTGGTGCTGGAAAACGCGCGCACCGGCGCAGTACGCGGCACCTGCCAGCTGATGTGTCAGGTCGGCCAGCGCTGGCCGTTCTATTCCTATCGGCTCAACACCCTCACCCAGTATTCGCAGGAGCTGGACCGCACGGTGCGCGCCGAACTGCTCAGCCTCGTCACCGATCTTGAAGGGTCGAGCGAGGTCGGCGGGCTGTTCCTCCACCCCAATGAACGCGCCGGGGGGCTTGGTCTGTTGCTTGCCCGCTCGCGGTATCTGTTCGTCGCCATGCACCGTGCGCGCTTTGCCGACCGCATACTGGCGGAACTGCGCGGCATCATTGATGAGCGCGGCGGATCGCCCTTCTGGGACGGGGTCGCGGGGCGTTTCTTCGGGATGAGCTTTCAGGACGCGGATTATTTCAACGCGATCAACGGCAACCAGTTCATCGCCGACCTGATGCCCAAGCACCCGGTCTACATCGCCATGCTGAACGATGACGCGCGCTCTGTGATCGGCGTCCCCCACCCCACGGGGCGCGCTGCGATGCGGATGCTGGAGGACGAGGGCTTCCGCGCCGAAGGCTATGTCGACATCTTCGATGGCGGGCCGACGATGGTGGCGCGCACCGACAACGTCACCAGTGTGAAGAACGCCGTGCATGCAAAGATCAGCGCGGTGGATGCCAGCGAGGGCGAGCGCGCGATCCTTGCCACCGGGCGGCTCGGCACGTTCCGAGCATGCTTCGGTGCGCGCGTGCTGGATGCGGACGGCGGCATCGCCATCGACTCCGCCAGCGCTGACCTGCTCGATGTGTGCAAGGGCAACATGGTGTGGAGCGTCGCGCGGTGAGCCTGACTGAAATCAACTTCGACGGGATCGTCGGCCCATCACATAATTACGCTGGCCTCAGCCTCGGGAACATCGCCAGCGCGAGCCATGCGGGCAAATCGTCCTACCCACGCGCCGCGGCGTTGCAGGGAGTGGAAAAGATGCGCGGGAATCTGGCCAGATTGGGCGTGCAGGGCTTTCTGCTCCCCCTCCCCCGCCCCAACCACGCACTGGCACAGGCGCTGGCGCTGGACGGCACCGAACCGCCGCAATTGCGCGCCGCGCCTTGGTCGGCCTCGTCCATGTGGACGGCGAACGCCGCGACCGTCAGCCCTGCTCCCGACACCGCCGACGGTCGCTGCCATTTGACGCCTGCCAACCTCGTCACCATGCTCCACCGTGCGCAGGAATGGCCCGATACCAAGCGCCAGCTTGAGGCCGCGTTTGGCGATACCCGCTACTTCGCGGTTCACGACGCGGTCCCGCCCACCTTCGGCGATGAAGGCGCGGCCAATCATATGCGCCTTTGCGAAAGCCACGATGCCCCCGGCGTGGAGGTGTTTGTCTATGGCAAGACCGGCGGGCGCTTCCCGGCACGGCAGCATGAACAGGCCAGCCGCATCGTCGCGCGCCGCCACGGGCTTGCATCGGCACGCGCACTGTTCATCGAACAGAACCCCGACGCGATTGCCGCAGGCGCGTTCCACAATGATGTGGTGGCGGTTGCGAACGGGCGGGTGCTGTTCACGCACGACATGGCTTTTGCCGACCAGCAGGGCGCCTATGACATGATACGTGCCGCCTTCCCGGCGCTGGAAGTGGTCGAGGTGCCGTCCTCCGCCGTCTCGCTTCAGGACGCGATCCGAACTTATCTGTTCAACGCCCAGCTGCTCACCCTGCCCGATCAGACCATGGCCCTTATCGTGCCCGAGGAATGCCGCGAGAGCGCCGCTGTGTGGGATTGGGTCCAGACGATGCTGGCCGGGAACGGCCCGATCCGGCAGGTCATCCCGGTCAATGTGCGCCAGTCGATGGCTAATGGCGGCGGCCCCGCATGCCTGCGCCTGCGCGTGGTATGCGACCCCGCGACCGTTAATCCGCGCTTCCTGATCAATGAAGCCAAAGCTGAACTTATCGAACGAGTGATCGCAGCGCATTGGCCCGAACAGATCGATCCGTCCGATCTTGGGACAGACAATCTCGCGCAGAGCGTTATTGCGGCACGGCTCGCCTTGCTGGACGCGGTCGATCTGGCGCAGCTTGGTTAACGCGTTTGGCGGCAGACCAACGCGGGCGTAATGTTACCGCATTGCTAAAGCGACTCAGGCAGGGCCGGGTCGCATAAGGTCCGGGAGACGCCATGCTGCGCAAGCTGGGAAGGCTGTTCGTGATCAAGACGCGCCTTGAAGCGTTTCTGATCATCTATGCGCTCGCCCTTGGTTCGTGCGCGCGAGGCATGATCTATCTTCAGGACTATCCCGGCGTCGGCGGACAACTGCTGTTCCTGGCCACCACCGGGGCGGTGTTCCTTGGAGGCGCCAAGATTCTCGACTGCCTGAAGCTGGAAAGGGAGGTGGCCGAGTTGCGGGAAGCTTCGGCCAAGCCTGACTGATTGCACCAACGCGATCAGAAGTTAGGTGGAGGGATTCTGTTGCTACGTTCCCTCCGGACGCCCGGTATCCGATTCTGTTGCCCGGTTCGGTCCAACCGCGCTTTTTAGCCTAATAAAAGAAGGGCGTTAGCCCATCAATTACGCAGCGATTGCGAGTGCTTCGTTATCGTTGGCACTTATGGTTTTTGAGCCTTATGCGGGTTACTCAGCCCGGGCAAAAACTACGCTTTTCAACACACGTCGATCCTAGTTCGGCCCCGTCAGGAGGTGCGCCGATGCGCCGCTTCTGGTGGAGCCGCCGGGTACTGCCCCCGGGTCCGTTGCATCTATTGTACGCAGCCATTTATCGCCATATCCGGTCGAAACCGGCACGGCTGATATAGCGCGGCAATCCTGAATGTGAAGTGAGTAGCCCCCTCCCCGCCATCAGGAAGGGGGGACACTCTTACTTCTTGAGCGCGTCCCGGATCTCGGTCAGCAGTTCTACTTCAGTCGGGCCGACGGGTGCGGCTTCTTCGGGCTTGCTGAACTGCGCGGTCACCTTGCTGACGTAACGCACCAACAGGAAGATGATAAAGGCAAGGATCAGGAAATTGATGACAACCGAAATGAACGCGCCCAGCCCGAGGACGTTCGCCCCCGCCTCGCGGGCTGCAGCCAGCGGCGTGCCGGGAGCGACCTCCCCTGAAAGCACCAGATAGCGATCCGAAAAATCGATATTGCCAAAAATCGCACCGACCACCGGCATGATGATTTCATCAGTCAGCGATTTGACGATGGCGCCGAATGCAGCGCCAATGATGACAGCCACGGCGAGGTCGATGACGTTGCCCTTGGCGATGAAAGCTTTGAACTCGGTAAGCATAGCGATCCCTTTCGTTGAAATTCAACATGTTTTGGCACTCCAATAAGCGTCTGCCAAGACACATGCGTCGGCCGTCCACCGCTTGAACCGGTTGAGAGGTGTGCTATATCCGCAATACAGAATGTCTGCCGGGCCGGGCCCGGGCTTTCAGGAGGGACCCTCGCAATGAATTTCAAAACCCTGTTGCGCGGCGCGTTTGCCGCTGCCGCCGCCCTCAGCCTCACAGCCTGCGGGATCAACTCGGTGCCAACCAAGCAGGAGGCAGCCAAATCGCAATGGGGCAACGTCGAAAGCGCGTTGCAGAACCGTTCGGACAAGATTCCCAATCTGGTCGCTGTCGTGCAAGGTGCCGCGATTTCGGAAAAGGACATTCTGCAGGGCGTGATCGACGCACGCGCCCGCGCAACTTCGATCAACATCACCACTGATGACCTGTCGAACCCGGAAGAATTCAAGAAGTTCAACGATGCGCAGAACCAGCTAACGCAAGCGCTCGGCCAGCTGCGCACCGTCGTGGAAAACTACCCGCAGCTCGCCAGCCAGCCGCGTTTTGGCGATCTGATGGTCGCGATTGACGAGGCCAACAACCAAATCAATACCGAGCGGGTGCGCTACAATGATCTGGCACGGGATTATAACACTGAAATCCGCACCTTCCCGAGCAGCATCGGCGCGAACATCATCCACGGTGCCGAAGCGCTCGAATACTTCGAAGCTGACGCCGCGGCCAAGGCCAACCCCAAGGTCGACATGAGCGGTATCACCGGCGCCCAGACCCCGGCGGCCGCGAACTGAGGTGACCGTTCCCTTCGCCCTGCTACGCCATGTGCTGCTGTTACTGGCAGGCCTGATCGGGCTGGCGGCAGCGGCGCACGCACAGGATTATCCTGCCCGCCCCGATGGCCCCATTTATGACGGGGCGGGTATCCTCTCCGCAGAAACGGAGGGAAAGCTCGATGCTGAACTGCGCGCCTATAATGCGCAGACCGGACGGGCGATCATCGTCGCCACCGTGCCGAACATGGGCGGGGCGACAATCGAGAGCTACGCAACCGGACTGTTCAGCAATTGGGGCATCGGCGGGGCACAACGTGATACGGGGTTGCTGCTGCTGATTGCGCCGAATGAGCGCCGGATGCGGATCGAGGTCGGCTATGGCCTGCACGGCTATTTCGGCGGGATCATGGCCGGACGGGTCATCAATGATGTGATCACGCCTCGCTTTAAGGAAGGCAATTTCGATGCGGGCGTCTCTGAAGGTGTCGCGGCGATCCTGACCCATCTCGCCAAAAGCCCGGAAGATGCCATCGCGATTGAAGAAGCCGCCCAAGCCGCCGAAGCCCAGCGCAGCGGCACGGACGGCGGATTCCCGTTCGGCATGCTGATCTGGCTGGCCTTCCTCTTCTTCTTCTTCGTCTTGCCGCTGCTGGCCGGACGCGGGCGGCGGCGCAAGTACCGTTCAAGCGGGAAGGGCCCGTGGGGCAGCCGCGATCTTGGCGACACCGCCCGGGACATAATCCTGTGGGAGGTGGGCAGCGCTATTGCTCGCGGCGTTCTGTCGGGCGGCGATAATGACGGCTGGGGCGGCGGCGGCGGCTTCGGTGGCGGCGGCGGGTTCGGCGGTTTCGGCGGCGGAAGCTCCGGCGGCGGCGGCGCATCGGGGGGGTGGTGACACATGGCCTATCTTGACGAAGCCGGACGCCAGATCATCAGCGCCGCCGTGTCAGAGGCGGAAAGAGACACCTCGGGCGAGATCGTCACCGTGCTTGCCGATTGTTCGGACGGTTACACCGATGTCTCCCTGCTGTGGGCAGCCGGCGCGGCCTTCACCGCGATGAGCGTGTTCGCGGTCATTCCGCAGCCCTTCCTCGATACATGGGATGCGATGATCGGCGGATGGGGCCACCAATGGACCACCGGCGAACTTGCCAGCATGGTCATCGCACTGGGCCTAATCAAGTTTCTGGCCGTGATGCTCGTGCAGCAATGGCAGCCGCTGAAGTATGCGCTGATCCCCGGTCCGACCAAGACAATCCGCGTCCACGATCAGGCGGTGCGCCAGTTCAAGGTAGGCGCGCAGGCCCGCACCACCGGGCGCACCGGCGTGCTCATCTACCTGTCGATGCGTGAACATCGCGCCGAAATCGTCGCCGATCAAAGCATCGCTGCCAAAGTTCCGGCCGAAGTATGGGGCGAAGCGATGGGCGATATGCTCAGCGAAATCCGCAAAGGCCGTATCGCCGAAGGGCTGGCAGTCGGCATCCGCGATGTCGGTTTCGTGCTTGCGGAACACTTCCCGCGCGGCGGGGAGGATGTCAACGAATTGCCTGACCGCGTAATCGAGGTTTAGGCATCCTTCCCAATTGACCCGCCGTGCGTGAACCTGTCGGAAGCAAAGCTGGCCGCCAGGCCAACGGCGCCCCAGCCTCACTCGACGGAGCTTCCCCTTGCAAAAAGACCGCGACGCCGACCTACCCGAACAGGTCATGTGGGAGGGACGTTTCATCACTGCCAAGACCCGGGGCCGCTGGGAATATGTCGGGCGCGCCCGGGGTATCCGCGCCGCCGCAATCATCGCGCTGGATCAGGACGCTGACGGCACGCGCCATGTTATCCTTGTCAGCCAATACCGTGTCCCACTGGGGCGCTTCAGCCTTGAAATTCCCGCCGGCCTAGTCGGCGATGATGCGGGCGGCGAAGGCGAAGAAGCCACCGCTGCCGCCGCACGCGAACTGGAAGAGGAAACCGGCTACCGCGCGGGTCACCTAGAAGTGCTCGGCGAATTCTACTCCTCCCCCGGCATGATCTCCGAATGCTTCACGCTGTTAAAGGCGACCGCGCTTGAACGCGTCGGCGAAGGCGGGGGCACCGAAGGCGAGAATATCATCGTGCACCGGGTTGCCTTGCACGACCTTTCCCGCTTTGTGACCGAGTGGCGGCGATCAGGACACGCGGTCGATGTGCGCATCGCAATGTTGCTGACGCCGGGATATCTGGGAGAGGACTAAATCATGGCAGGCAGAGTAGCGGGCAAGCTCGCATTGGTGACCGGCGGGGCGCAGGGATTGGGCCGCGCGCATTGCATCCGGCTGGCGCAGGAAGGCGCGCGCGTGCTGGCTACCGACATCAACGGCGCAGGCGCGGCGGAAACCGCTGCGATCATCAACGCCGAAATGGGCGCGGGCACCGCTTTTGCCATCGCCCATGATGTTACCGATCCCGTGCAGTGGGAAGCCGCGGTCGATGCCGCGCGTGAATATCTTGGCGGGCTCAACGTGCTGGTCAACAATGCCGGAATTGGCGTTCCCGGCAATATCGAGGCGTGTGATTTCGGTGATTGGCAGCGCTGTTTCGACATCAACGTCAATTCGATCTTCCACGGCTGCCAGAAGGCTCTGCCGCTGATGCGCGAACACGCGCCGGGATCGATCATCAACATCTCCAGCATCGCCGGCCTGATCGCAAGCGATACCATGCCCGCCTATAACGCGTCGAAGGCGGCAGTGTGGATGCTGTCCAAATCGATTGCGCTGCACTGCGCGAAGAAGGGTATGAACATCCGCTGCAATTCGGTGCACCCAACCTTTGTGGACACGCCGATCCTCGATGGCACGGCCAAGGCTGCATCGCTCGACAAGGATGTGCTGCTGGAAAAGCTGGCGCGGCAAATCCCGCTGAAATTCGTTGGTGAACCCAACGATATCGCCAATGCCGTGCTGTATCTTGCGAGCGACGAAAGCCGCTTCATGACCGGTGCGGAGCTGAAGCTGGATGGCGGCATCAGCGCCATGTAAGAAAGAGGGGCCACGATCGGCCCCTCCCGGTATATCAGATCAGGTGCAGCGGCCCGAAAACCGGGAACCGCTCTTCGGCGCTGCACTCAATCCGCGATCAGCGCGACCGCGAGGTAGATCAGGATAAAGGTGCCGAAGCCCAGCAAGGCGCCGGCAGCAAAGCCGATCCGCACCAGCATCGGATCGATGCCGAAATAGTCGCCGATCCCGGCGCAGACGCCGAAAATCTTGCCGTTGGTCTTGTCGAGGCGGAAGCCCGCGCGGGGCGGTTTGCCGCCGGATCGGCCGGTAATGTCGTTCATGTCAGTCGGTCTTTCTTGCGATGTGGTTGGGACGTCAGGCGGTCAGGCCGGGCGTGGCCGGGATGATAGCATAAGCGAAGCTGGCGACAGTCAGGATGACGGCGAAGGCAGCGGAAGCCAATCGGGCGGTATGTTCAGGCGAAAACATCGGGTCGTTCCTTTGGTCTATTGTTTATGCGGATCAGGCGATCAAGCTCGGCGTGGCGGGGATGATCGCGTAGGCGAAAAAGGCTGCCGAAAGCACGACAGAGAAGGTGGCGGCGAACAGGCGGCTCGAGGTTTGGATGGCGTACATAGGAAGTCTCCTTTGGGGGATTGTGCATTTTTCCGGGAGCGTCCCGGGGACGCAGAACATTTTGCACGGTGTGTGCCAAACTCGAAGAACGGCGAATTTCAGCCATTTCAACCCTTACGCCGCGCAAACCGCTTGTTCATCCAAGCGAAAGCTTGGGGAATTTCACCAAGGATTGGGAATGGCGTTTTTACCCCTTGCGCACTGGCTAAATCGCTCTCCTGTGCTAACCGGCAATAAGCCATGGGCCTCAGCCGCATCAGCCTTGAAAATTTCCGCAATCACGCCGCCACCAACCTCGGCGAGACGGCGCATTTCAACTTGCTGGTGGGTGACAACGGGGCGGGCAAAACCAACCTGCTGGAGGCGCTGTCGCTGTTAGGCCCGGGGCGCGGATTGCGTCGGGCCAACCTTGGCGATCTGGCGCGGCGGGACACACCCGGCGCCCCACCCCTGCCCTTTGCGATCGGGGCCAGCCTGACAGAGGCGGGGACAGTGTCGGCGCGGGTGGGAACCTATACGGAAGATGGCCAGCCATCGCGGCGGTTGGTGCGGGTCAACGGCGCCCCCGCCAGCGCGGCGAGCCTTGCCGAATGGCTGGCTTTGAGTTGGCTGACCCCCGCGATGGATGGGCTTTTCACCGACAGCGCAGGCGCGCGGCGGCGCTTCATGGATCGCATGGCGCTGGCCATTGCGCCGGATCATGCGCGGCGGGTCAATGCGCTGGAAACCGCCTTGCGGGAGCGGGGTAAGCTTCTGGAAAACAGAAGCGATCCTCGCTGGATGGACGCCATTGAGGCGCAGGCGGCGGATCACGGCGCGGCGGTGGCACGGACACGCGCGGAGCTGGTGTTGCGGCTGGCGGATGAGCTTTCCGCCCTGCCTCCTGAGCCTTTCGCAAGACCCGCCCTGACCTATCGTCCCGGAGGGCCGCTGGACGAGACAGCCCTTCGCGCCGAACTGGCCCGCAATCGCCCACGGGACCGGGCTGCGGGTCGGGCGCTCACCGGCCCGCAACGCGATGAATTGCAAGTAGAAATGGACTCCACCAGCCAACCCGCTGCCGCCTGTTCAACCGGCGAGCAGAAGGCCATGTTGATCGCCATCACGCTAGCCCACGGCATCCTTGCCGCAGCGGGCCGCCCCAGCGTGCTGTTGCTGGACGAGGTCGCCGCGCATCTCGATCCGGTGCGCCGTACGGAGCTGTTCCGGCGGCTGCGCGAAGGCAAGGCTCAGGTCTGGATGACCGGCACCGAACTCGCCCCGTTTGACGCCATCCGCACAGAATCGGCGATCTGGAAGGTGTCTGGCGGGGGTGTAGAGCGGGTCTAGAGGGGGCAAGAGGGGGTCTAAACGCCTCTAACGAAGGTCTAAAAGGGGCCGAAAACCCCCACCCCGCTCAGGAAAAAACAGCAAGTCCAATTACTTGGATATAGGCAAGGCCCCTTGAACCTCATCCAAAGTCGATTCCACCAGCCGCTCAATTCCGTCGGCGGTCGGGTGGATGCGGTCGGCCTGGAACAGCGCCGGGTCGCGATAGATGTCCTCCAGCCAGAACGGGATCAGCGTCGCCCCGTATTCCTTCGCCATATCGCGGTAGATCGCATCGAACTGTGCCTGATATTCCGGCCCGTAATTGGGAGGGCTGCGCATCCCCATCAGCAAGACTGGCACCTTCTGCGCCTGTAGGACAGTCAGCATCTTGCCGAGATTGGCCTTCGTCTCCTCCGGCGAAATCCCGCGCAGCAGATCATTCCCGCCCAGTTCCAGAATGAACAAGGCAGGGCGAACCTTTTGCGCGCCCAGCGTGAATTCCAGCCGCTGTAATCCGGCGGCGGTGGTATCACCTGAAACGCCGGCATTGATCACATCGGCATTCACCCCCTTGGCTCTGAGCGCGCTTTCCAGCTTTTCCGGATAGGCATCGCGTGGGTCGAGGCCATAGCCTGCAAACAGACTGTCCCCGAAAGCGATGATAACCCGCTCCGGCCCCATCACCGGCACCGCAGGCAGCGCAGGCTGACCATCCGCTGCGACCTCAGCAGTTGGCGCAGCGTCCTCCGCCCCGTCCCCGCAAGCGGCCAGCGACAGCAAGGCCGCCGCCGCAACGCCAGTTTTCGACCAAGTGCGCTTGTGCATCCGCGAGCCTTCCATACCTGTAGCTTGTTGCTTACCCCCACCTATGCCATCGGAACCCCGTGACAAGTCCCTCTCTCGCGATCAGCGCCCGTAACCTGACCCTCACTCTTGGCAGCACCGCTTCGCCGGTCACCATTCTGCGCGGTATCGACCTCGATATCGCGCGCGGAGAGGTGGTGGCGCTGCTCGGCCCTTCGGGATCGGGCAAAAGTTCGCTGATGGCGGTGCTGTCCGGCCTTGAACGGGCCAGTGGCGGCAGCCTGACCGTCGCGGGCGCGGATTTCACCAACCTGGATGAAGATGGCCTCGCCTCCGCACGGCGGGGCAGGATCGGGATCGTGCTTCAGGCCTTCCACCTGCTCCCCACCATGACCGCGGCGGAAAATGTCGCGACCCCGATGGAACTGGCCGCCATGGCGGACGCCGCACCCCGCGCGATTGCAGAACTGGAAGCGGTCGGCCTGGGCCATCGCACCGGACACTATCCCACCCAGCTTTCAGGCGGAGAGCAACAGCGCGTCGCCATCGCCCGCGCCACCGCGCCGCGCCCCGATCTGATCTTTGCCGATGAACCGACCGGCAACCTTGATGCCGCCACTGGCGAGGAAATCATCAACCTGCTGTTCGCGCGCCGGGCCGAAACGGGGGCGACGTTGCTGATCATCACCCACGATGCCAGCCTTGCCGCGCGGTGCGAGCGGGTGCTGACCATGGCAGACGGCGTGATCGCGTCGGACACCCGCCCTGCCCTTGCAGCTCCGGCATGAGCCTGCCGATCAGCACCGCATGGGCGATTGCCCGGCGCGATCTCAACGCGCGCTTCCGGGGCTTGCGCCTGCTGCTGGTGTGCATCTTCCTTGGCACCGCGGCGCTGGCTGCGATCGGCACGCTGACCAACGCGATCGAGCGTGAGCTGGCGTCGAGCGGGCAGGAGTTGCTTGGCGGTGATCTTGAGGTTGAGGTGTGGCAGCGCGATCTGCGGCCTGACGAACGGGCAACCATTGCCAAATATGGCACCATCTCCAGCGGCTACCGGATGCAGGCGATGGCCAGCACGCCCGATGCCGCCGCGCCCATCGAACTGAAGGCCGTGGACGCGAAATGGCCGATGTTCGGCAGGCTCGTTCTGACGGATGGCCGCAGCGTCGGCGCGCCGTCGGGCACGGACGCATGGATCGCGCAGACCGCACTGGAACGGCTGGGCATCAAGGTTGGCGACAGCTTCAAGGTTGGCACGGTCACTCTGCGCGCCGCCGGCATCATCAAGGATGAACCCGATCGCCTCTCCGAAGGCTTCCAGCTTGGCCCGACGATCATCGTGGCACAGGATATTCCCGCCAAGGCCGGATTGCTGCAACCGGGCGCGCTTTACCAGAGCAAGCACCGCATCGCCTTTGCCGATCCTGCGCGCGATCCCGAAGCGATCGAGGATGCGCTGACCAAGCAATTCCCCACCGCCGGTTTCGACATCCGCACCCGCGACCGTGCCTCACCCGGAGCCGACCGGTTTGTGCGCCAGATGAGCGATTTCCTGACGCTGGTCGGTCTTGCCGCACTGGTGATTGCGGGCATCGGGATTGCGGGCGGCGTGTCCTCCTATCTCGACCAGCGCCGGTCGAGCATCGCGACGCTGAAGGTGCTGGGTGCGACTTCAGGCGATATTGTGCGCATCTATGCCATGCAAATCGGGGTGGCCGCGCTGGCGGGCAGCATCGCGGGGCTGGTTGCCGGCGTCGCGGTCACACCGCTGCTGGCGGGCGCTTTGCAAGGCCTGCTGCCGGTTGAAAGCGGGTTCATCATTGCGCCGGGCGCGCTGCTGTTGGCGGCGAGTTACGGCCTGCTGGTCGCCTTCGCCTTTGCCGCTGCGCCCTTGCTGCGCGCGCGCACCTTTCCGGCAATGGCGCTGATGCGGTCTGGGATTGTCCCACTGGCGCGCGATTGGCGGGCGCTGATTGTCACCGGCATCGGCCTTGCCGCGATCTGCGCGCTTGCTTTGCTGACGACCGCGCAGCCGATGCTGTCGGGCGGGTTCCTGCTGGGCGCTGGCGGTGCGCTGGTGCTGCTGGCGGGGCTTGGCTGGGGCATCCAGACGCTTGCCCGCCGGCTGCCGCGTCCGGCCAACCCGCTGCTGCGGAGCGCTTTGTCGAACATCCACCGGCCCGGCGCGCCGACAGGGGCACTGGTGACGGCGCTGGGCTTTGGGCTTGCCGCTTTCGTGCTGCTCGCCGCGGTGCAGAGCGCGATTGATGGCAACATCGCCCAGCGCGTGCCGAAGGAGGCGCCCGATTACTTCGTGCTGGACGTGCCGCGCGACAAGGAGCCGCGCTTCTTCGCGCTGATCCAGCAGGACTTCCCCAAGGCCGCGATCCGCACCGTGCCGACGATGCGCGGCGCGGTGATCGCCTATGGACCGAAGGACAAAATGGTCCGCGTTGCCGATCTCAAGGAAATCCCCGAAGGCGCATGGGCGCTGCGCGGGGAGCGCGGCCTGACCTATGCCGACACCCTCCCCCAGGGCAACAGCCTGACCGACGGCCAATGGTGGAGCCCGTTCCACAGGGGTGAACCGCTGGTCTCGGTCGATGCGCGCTTTGCCGAGGCGGTGGGGCTGACGGTCGGCGATTACCTCACCATCGGCATCCTCGGCGTGGAGCGCACCGCGCGGGTCGCCAATATCCGCGAAATCGACTGGGAGAGCATGGGCTTCAACTTCGCGCTGGTGTTCAGCCGCAATGCGATTGCCGATGCGCCGCACAATCTTTCGGCCACCATTGATCTGCCCGAAGGTGCGGACACAGCGGCGCGCGGGCGCCTGCTGCGGGCGCTGGTCAAGGAGATGCCCTCAAGTTCCGTGATCGAGGTGGGCGGCATTCTGGTCGAGGCGCGCAAGCTGCTCCAGCAGGTCAGCCTCGCCACGCTGGCAGCGGCGGCGGTGACGGTGCTGGCCGGACTGGCGGTGCTGATGGGCGCGATTGCGGCGGCGCGGCAGGCGCGCACCTATGACACGGTGATGCTGCGCGTGCTGGGCGCGAGTAGGCGGCAGATCCTGCTGTTGCAGCTGGCCGAATATGGCTTGCTTGCCGCTGTGCTGGCGCTCGTGGCACTGGCGCTTGGCGGGGGGCTCGCCTGGGTGGTGATCACCCAGCTGTTCGAATTCGACTGGCTGCCCGATTGGGGCGAGGTGCTCGGCGTGCTCGGCCTCGGCGTGGCACTGGTGCTCGCCTTCGCGCTGGCTGGTTCGCTGCCGTTGTTGCGGGCGAAACCGGCGCGGGCGCTGCGGGAGCTGTAAGCGCACCGCACCGCCCGCGCAGATCAAACCATCACGCGAAGACGTCCGGGTCGTAACCCACTTCGCCGGGCCGGCCCTTCACCACCAGCGTGCTGGCCATATAATCATGCAGGCCCTGCTTGCGTTCGGTGAAACCAACCATGATGAACCCGATCCCAAGGATCATGGCAGACGGGATTTTCGCCAGATAGCGGCCCAGCGCGCGCATGAGCGAAATCCGGCGTCCGTCGGTGTCAGTGACGATCAGGCCCAACGCCATCTTGCCGGGTGTCGCCTGATAGGACGAACTTTCGAACCCGACGAAATAGGCAATCCCGATGACCAGATTGACGAAATCAGCCCAGCTATAAAGCGGGGCCGACGCGTCGGTATCCAGCAAGGACTGACCGGACGCAAAAGCAAGCACGCCCGCGATGATAGCCAAAGGTATGAAGTCGATAATGTAGGCTAAGACGCGGATCCAGAAGCCGGCAAAGTTCATAACTTTGATCCCCTTAAACAAGGCGCGTGCAACGCCTTCACTGCAACACCTTCACAACGCACCACAATCCTGCGCGTCAGGCAAACAAAAAAGGCCCCGCGCCTTACCAGCGCGGAGCCTTTCCTGTTTCGGTTGAAACGCCCGCTTAGAAGCGGAAGCGCACCAGGCCGCCGTAGGTGCGCGGC
>ERZ1022756.161-NODE-161-length-22891-cov-8.159397_pt1 | contig 22891 bp, 24 predicted proteins | sample MGYA00520902_ERZ1022756 | MGnify/ENA primary metagenome ERZ1022756 (study PRJEB33162, sample SAMN09537601) | freshwater metagenome | isolation source: freshwater | place: Canada:Alberta | collected 2017-07 | study: EMG produced TPA metagenomics assembly of the...
GCGTTTCACTTCCGAACTCCAAGGTCGCAATCATCACCGAGTCAGACCTCAGTGGTCGTCGTCGCACGCGTCGCTCAAAACCATCCCGAGGCCGCTCTTCCACCACAGTGTTCGAAGACTTGCAGCCTGGCGGTTACGTGGTGCATGCACATCATGGTGTGGGCAAGTACGAAGGAATGGTGAAGCGCACTATTGGTGGTGTTGAGCGTGACTATTTGCTGATTGCGTACAAAGGTGGCGACAAGCTCTATGTCCCGACCGAACAGATTGGCGTAATTCGTCAGTACGTCGGCGGCGAAGCACCCACATTGCATCGCATGGGTGGCAGCGACTTTGCTCGTGCAAAATCAAAAGTACGTTCTGCTGTTCGAGAGGTGGCACAAGAACTTGTCCTGCTGTATCAGCGCCGCGTGAGCGCAAAGGGTCATGCATTTCCCCCCGATACCCCTTGGCAAGATGAGATGGAATCGGCATTCCCATTTGTGGAGACTCCCGACCAGCTCTCTGCGATCGCTTCCATCAAAGAAGACATGGAACGCGATGTTCCTATGGATCGCCTTGTATGCGGTGATGTGGGATTCGGTAAAACAGAAGTAGCAGTGCGCGCCGCCTTCAAGGCAATCCAAGACGGCATGCAAGTCGCAGTTCTTGTCCCCACCACTTTGCTAGCCACTCAACACGGCAACACGTTCTCCGAACGTTTCGCGGGCTATCCCATCAAGGTGGAAGTTCTGTCGCGCTTCCTCACTGCCAAAGAAGCAAAGAAAGTCATTGCTGGTTTGAAGTCCGGAGAGATTGATTGCGTCATCGGTACTCACCGCCTTTTACAAGAAAGCGTTGAGTTCAAAAACCTTGGTCTTCTTGTCGTGGACGAAGAACAACGCTTCGGCGTGCAACACAAAGAAGCAATGAAGCGCATGAAAGAGAACGTGGATGTTCTGTCGATGTCGGCAACACCAATTCCACGAACTCTCGAGATGAGCCTTGTCGGGATTCGCGACCTTTCTCTCTTGCAGACACCTCCTGCAGAGCGACAACCAATTCTCACGTATGTCGGTGAGCAGAGTGAACAAGTCGCCATCGAAGCAATTCGTCGCGAACTGCTACGTGAGGGCCAAGTGTTTTGGGTACACAACCGAGTGCAATCAATTGAAGAACGCGCCGCCGAGTTGCGCGACTGGGTTCCCGAAGCTCGCGTCGCTGTTGCGCATGGTCAGATGGACGAAACACAACTTGAACAGATCGTTCTCGACTTCTGGGAAGGCCAGTACGACGTTCTCGTGTGCACAACCATCATTGAAAGCGGCATCGACATGCCCACTGTGAACACTCTTGTGGTCGAACGTGCAGACCTCTTGGGTCTTGGTCAGATGCACCAATTACGCGGTCGTGTTGGCCGCAGTGGACAACGTGCGTACGCATATCTCTTCCATCCGCGCGACAAAGCATTGTCCGAAGACGCCTATGAGCGCTTACGCACCATCGGAGAAACAACAGAACTCGGGAGTGGATTCAAAATCGCAATGCGAGATCTTGAAATTCGTGGTGCCGGAAACCTTCTCGGTGAAGCACAGAGCGGACACATCGCTGCAGTCGGGTACGACCTCTATTGCCAGATGGTCACCGAAGCTGTTTCAGAGATGAAGGGCGAACGCACCGTAGAAGTAGCAGAGATCAAAGTTGACATCTCTGTTGATGCTCACCTTCCTGACGATTATGTACCGAGTGAAGACTTGCGTCTCGAGGCATACCGTCGACTCGCCACCGTTCGTACCGAACAAGAACTTGCCGACATCGAGAATGAATGGCGTGATCGTTTTGGTCCACTGCCCACACCGGCACAGGCGCTTATTGCAGTCGGCGCACTTCGTGTGGAGTGCATTCGCATTGGCATTACGGAGATCGTGACCAATGGCAACGAAGCACGAATCAGCCCAGTTCAATTACGTGCCAGCCAAACCATGGCCCTTCGTCGTCTTGCTCCCGGAGCAACATTTAAAGAGCAATCAGGCCTGCTTACAGTGCCGATTAAGCGGGGCACGCAGCCAACGGCCGTTATCACAGATCTTTTGCACGAGCTCTTCGAGCCCGCCGACCACTAAGGTCTAAGGGTGATCAAGACAGCCCTCACCCGCCGAATTCTCCCTCTCCTTGCCGTCAGCATCCTCGGCTTGACCGCATGTGGTTCATCCTCTGTTGTGACATCCCCTTCGGATGCCTTCACCATCAATGGCGAGGGCTATTCAAAAGACGACCTCAATGCACTCATTGATGTGCTGGTTGACCTTGGACAGATCACAAAGCAGAACGGCACTATCCCCAAGGCCGACATGGACTCAACTCTCCAGGTCATGGTGAAATATCAGGCATACCTTCAGTTCGCCAAGAAGAACAATCTTGAAGAGTCCGCTGCAAACCGCACAAAGGTTGAAGAGCAAGCAGGATCCGATGAAAACTTCGCCAGCTACCCGAAGACACTGCAAGACCTTCTCGTCAACCTCAACGTCGCATCACTCACGACTTCTGAGATGAAGAAGCCCTCTGCTGGTGATCTTGAGAAGCTCTACAACAAGGCGCCAGCATCGGCAGGCGTGTTGTGTCTCAGCCACATTCTTGTGAAGACAAAAGCAGAGGCTGACAAAGCCCTCAAGCAAGTGTCTGATGGTGCGAAGTTTGCAGATGTTGCGAAGAAGGTTTCAATTGAGCCAGCAGCGAAGACTTCTGGCGGCTCCTTGGCAAATGGCGACGAGGCATGCAATGCACTTGAGTCGTTGCAGCAGAGTTTCGACGGTGACTTCATGGTCGGCGCTGTTGCCGCAAAGCCCGGAGTTCCAACAGGCCCAATCAAGAGTTCTTTCGGTTGGCACATCATCTTGAGTCACCCCTACAGCGAAGTGAAAGATTCAGTCTCGTCTGTTCTCAATGAGAACCCAGGAGCTGCATTGCTTGCAGGATTCATGGCGACATCAGACATCACTGTGAACTCCACCTACGGCACCTGGGTCGGCGCAACCGCAAAGATTGCCTAATGGCACGAATCGTCATCGTTGGCCTTGGGCCCGGAGACGAGTCTCTGGTGACAGTCGCAACGTTGGCTGTCATCAAACGCATCCCACATCGATTTCTTCGAACTGCGCAGCATCCGTCGGCGCATCTTGTTCCTGAGGCACAAACGTTTGACCACATCTACGACGATGCAGCCTCTTTTGAAGATGTGTACGCAACGATTGCTTCAGAACTCATCGCTGCAGCCCATCAGCATTCAGAAGTGCTTTATGCAGTTCCTGGTTCACCACTAGTTCTGGAGCAAACCGTTGCACACTTGCGCGCACAGTCTGACGTTGAGATTGAACTGCATTCAGCAGTGTCATTTCTCGATGAAGTGTGGCGTGTTCTGAATCTTGACCCGGTTGAAACCGGAGTCACGCTCGTCGATGGTCATCTCTTCGCCGAATCTGCTGCGGGCGTCACTGGGCCAATGCTCGTTGCCCATACTCACGCCAACTGGGTTCTCTCCGACATCAAACTCAGTATCGATGACTTTGATCCCACAACACCAGTCATCGTCTTGCATCACGTGGGATTGCCCGATGAACGTATTGAACACACCACGTGGTCCGAGATGGACCGCATCCTTGAGGCCGACCATCTCACTTCTCTCTACATCCCATCACTGAAAACTCCTGTTGCTGCAGAGATGGTTCGCTTTCATCAACTGGCACGCACGCTTCGAGATGAGTGCCCATGGGATATGGAACAAACTCACCATTCCCTCGTGCGCTATCTCATCGAAGAAACTTACGAAGTTGTTGATGCTATTGAAAAGCTCAATGCAGATGATCCAAGCACTGACGATGACCTCATTGAAGAGCTTGGTGATTTGTTGTATCAAGTCGAGTTCCACGCTGCGATAGCCGAAGAACAAGGACGCTTCACTATGGCTGATGTTGCACGATCGGTGCACGACAAATTGGTGTCACGACATCCACATGTCTTCGGCGATGTCGAGGTCAGTTCGTCCAGCGAGGTTGAATCAAACTGGGAAGCCATCAAGCGTGCTGAGAAACCAGAACGAACAGGCATCTTTGACGGTGTCGTTCTTGGCGCACCGTCCCTGCAGTTAGCAAGCAAGACGCAAAGTCGAGCCGCAAAAGTCGGATTCGATTGGCCAGACGTGAATGGTCCTCTCGCAAAGATCAGCGAAGAAGCAGGCGAGGTGCAACAAGCACTGCTGACTGGCGACCCCGATGCGACGATGGCCGAGGTCGGAGACCTGCTTTTTGCAGTGGTCAACGTTGCCCGTCATCTCGATATTGACCCCGAGAGCGCCCTGCGCGTCGCCGTGAATAAGTTCCGTTCACGAGTGGAATCAGTAGAAAAACTGGCCACCGAACAGGGTCTTGTGATGAAAGACATGAGCCTTGAGCAACTTGATGGCCTCTGGGAAGTGGTCAAGCAGCACCCGACTCACTAGCGTTCTCTCTATGAGCGAAATCGTTGAAGTCATTGGTCGCGAAGTATTGGACTCCCGTGGCAACCCCACGGTAGAGGTCGAGGTAGTCCTCGACAGTGGTGCAACAGGTCGCGCCATTGTTCCTTCCGGTGCATCAACAGGCGAACACGAAGCAGTTGAACTGCGCGACGGTGGTACTCGCTACCTCGGTAAGGGCGTGACTCGCGCCGTTGAAAATGTCAACACGCACATCGCCGGTGCAGTCACTGGCATGGACGCCACCGATCAGCGTGCATTCGATGCTGCACTCATTGACCTTGACGGAACCGAGAACAAATCAAAGTTGGGCGCCAACGCCATGTTGGGTGCCAGCCTTGCCGTGGCACATGCTGCAGCAAACGAACTTGAACTCCCACTCTTCCGCGCCGTGGGCGGCCCACACGCGCATGTATTGCCAGTACCAATGATGAACGTCATCAACGGCGGAGCACACGCAGACAACAATGTCGACCTTCAAGAGTTCATGATCATGCCTGTCGGTGCACCGAGTTTCCGCGAAGCATTGCGCTGGGGCGTTGAGACGTATCACACGCTTAAAAAAGTGCTGCATGATCGCGGTCTCTCCACTGCCGTTGGTGACGAAGGTGGATTCGCTCCAAACCTTGCAAGCAACGAAGAAGCTGTCATCGTGCTTGTTGAAGCGATTGAAAAAGCCGGATACGCACCAGGCAAGGACATCGCCATTGCACTCGACCCAGCGATGAGCGAGCTGTATCGCGATGGCTCGTACCACCTGACTGGTGAGGGCAAAGTTCTTTCCGCTGGCCAGATGGTCGAGTGGTGGGCATCGCTCGTTGATCGCTACCCCATCGTCAGCATCGAAGACGGAATGGCCGAAGACGACTGGGACGGATGGTCACAACTCACCCAGTCACTGGGCGGACGTATCCAACTTGTTGGCGACGATCTCTTCGTAACAAACGCTCGTCGACTTCGCATGGGCATTGATCGCAACGTTGCGAACAGTGTTCTTGTCAAGGTCAACCAGATCGGCACACTCAGCGAAACACTCGACACGGTTGAGATGGCAACACGTCACTCATACACAAGCGTGATGAGCCATCGCAGTGGCGAGACTGAAGATGCAACCATCGCCGACCTTGCAGTGGCAACAAACTGTGGCCAAATCAAGACTGGTGCACCGGCACGCAGCGACCGTGTTGCGAAGTACAACCAACTTCTTCGCATTGAAGAGATGCTCGGTGACTCCGCACGATTCCGTGGTCATTCAGCACTCGCACCACTGCGCTAACCGAACTTATGTTCGGGTGCCACGTTGGCACCTCACTCACACGGCACAATGGAGGAGTGGCTCCTCGTTCCAACTCAACAGTGACCCGCGCCAAAGAGCGCACACGGGACATCACTCGTTCAGTTGTTCGACCCACCCCTGAAGACGCCAAAGTCAAGCATGTAGCGGTCAAATGGGGCATTCGAGTCGTTGGTGCATCCTTTGCAGTTGCTGCCATTCTTTCCTTGGTTGTTATCCCCGTTCGTGACTTTCGTGCACAAAGCAAAGCTCTTGACGCAAAAACTGCCGAATTTGAAGCTCTCGCCAATATCAATGAGCAACTTCAGATTGAAGTCGGAGAGTTGTCCACCCCTGAAGGCATTCGCAATGCCGCACGGAGCATGTTGGGGTATGTCTTGCCGGGGGAACGTCGCCTCGCTCTGACACAGATGCCCACATTGCCGACAGATCTTCCTCAAACCTGGCCGTACACAATGGTGTCCGACATCGTTCGGGTCCGGGCAGAAGTTGCACAGGCATCAGGCAACGCACTGTCGCCTCTCGCGCCCTAACAGCGATTCCCTCCCCCTTTCCGCTGCGGCGATGACCTGAGTAGTGTCTTTCATACGTCGACGGCCATAGGCCAGGGGGAATCTGATGGGCGGAAGCATTCTTGGTAACCGGGTCCTTCGTAAAGAAGATCCGAAGTTCCTCACCACGGGCGGCGTCTACGTCGACGACCTACTTGACGAACCGTTGCTGCGCGACGCAGTACATGTCACCTATGCGCGCAGCAGTGTCGCCCACGGCCACATTCTTTCGATTGATACATCCGAAGCAGCACAGATGCCTGGTGTCATCGCCGTGTTCACTGGTGCAGATCTCGGACTCCAACCAGTTCCTTCTGCGTTTAACCCAGCAGCGACTCGCACTCTTCTTGCAACCGACAAAGTTCGCTATGTCGGTGAACCACTTGCCATCATCGTGAGCGAAACGCGCGAGCAGGGCGAGGATGCATCAGAAGCAATCATCGTTGACTACGACGTTCTCGAAGCTCTTGTTGACGTTGAGAAGGCGATGGCAAGTTCGCTCCACCTGTACGAAGCATGCGGCAGCAATGTCGTCTTCGACACCACTGCATTGGGAATTCCCGAGAACACCGGTGAAGGTTTCTTTGCCGATTGCGAAGTGGTCGTCACTGGTCGTTACATCAATCAGCGCGTGGCTCCGTGCCCGCTTGAAGTACGCGGAGCTGCTGCAGCATGGGGACCCGATGGTCGCCTCACACAGTGGCTTTCTACTCAGCATGCACAAGGAGCACCTGCACCCATTGCAGCTGCAAATGGTGTTGACGTGTCTCAAGTACGCGTGAAGACACCTGACGTTGGTGGTGGCTTCGGCGCAAAGATCGGCACATACCCAGAAGACCTGCTTCTCGGTGTTGTTGCAAAGCGCGTTGGTCGCCCGGTTCGCTGGCGCGAGACACGCAGTGAGTCAATGGTGGGGCTTGGCCATGGTCGCGCTCAGTTGCAATTCATCACCATCGGCGGATCTCGCAATGGCAAGGTGTCGCACTATCAAATGCACGCCATCCAAGACTCAGGTGCATGGGTTGATATGGGAACCATCCTCGCCCCATTCATGACACGTCCAATGTCATCGGGTGTCTATGCAATTCCCAACATCGAATGCCGCACAACATCAGTTGTTACCAACACCACTCCAACAGTTGCGTACCGCGGTGCAGGTCGCCCCGAAGCAACTGCTGCCATCGAGCGTGCGATGGACATGTTCGCTGCAGAAATCGGAATGGATGCTGCTGAAGTTCGTCGTGTCAACCTCATTCCAAAATTCATGGAGCCACACACCACCGCAATTGGCGGCACGTACGACGTGGGTGACTATGAAGAGTCACTAAATCGCACTCTTGCTGCTTCCGACTATGCAGGCTGGCGCAAGAAGCAAGCAGAGCGTCGCGCAAACAATGACCCCAAGCAATTGGGTATCGGCGTGAGTGTCTACGTTGAAATCACTGGCGGCGTCGGCACTGGCGAAGCTGCAAAAGTTGAAGTTCTCGATGATGGCAGTGCACGTGTCTACACCGGCACGTCACCACATGGTCAAGGCCACGACACGTCTTGGTCGATGCTTGCGAGCGAACAAACAGGCATTCCGATGGACAAGATTGAACTTGTCTGGGGCGATACCGATCTTGTTCCTGTTGGTGCAGGAACAATGGGTTCACGTTCGTTGCAGCAGGGCGGAAACGCTGTGTATTCAGTTGCTGGAACACTTGCCGAGAAAGCAAAGAGCGTCGCTGCTCGCCTTCTTGAAGCGAACGAGGCAGACATCGTTCTCGACAAGGACAAAGGAGTTTTCCATGTTGCAGGAACACCAGCTGTTTCAAAAACATGGGCAGACCTTGCATTGGCAGAAAAACCAACCGGTGGTCTCGTGCATTCAGACATCATCGGCGTTGTCGGACCAACATTCCCATTCGGTGCACATGTTGGCATCGTTGAAGTTGACACCGAGACCGGCAAAGTCACACACATTGCGCACTACGCATGCGACGATGCCGGCACTGTCTTGAACCCCATGTTGCTTGAAGGTCAGATTCACGGTGGAGTTGCACAAGGTGCAGCCCAAGCGTTGTTGGAAGAAGTGCGGTATGACGATGATGGCAACCCCATCACGTCAAACCTTGCGGACTACGCATTCATCTCGGCAGCTGAGATGCCAAGCGTGAATGTGATTCACATGGAGACACCAACGCCGAACAACTTGATCGGCGCAAAGGGCATTGGCGAATCAGGAACCATTGGTTCTACGCCAGCTCTTCAATCAGCCGTTATCGATGCAGTGTCACATCTTGGTGTGCGCCACATTGACATGCCAACAACAGCCGAGCGCGTTTGGTCTGCCATCCAGCAGGCCCGCTAACTATTCACATCACAGAACGACACAAGTAGAAGGAACCCACAATGAAGGTCACCATCACCGTCAACGGAACAAAGCACGAGAGCGAGATTGAGCCACGCACACTGCTGGTGCAGTACGTTCGCGACACACTCGGCCTTACCGGCACCAACATCGGATGCGACACATCAAGCTGTGGCGCATGCTCGTTGCATGTCGATGGCGAATCTGCAAAGAGCTGCACACTGTTAGCTGCACAAGTAGATGGCTGTGAAGTCACCACTATCGAAGGTCTTGCAAAAGACGGTGTCATGCACCCGATGCAAACCGCATTCATGGAGAACCATGGCCTGCAGTGCGGATTCTGCACTCCAGGAATGGTGATGGCTTCCATCAGCTTGCTGAAGGAAAACCCAAACCCCACCGAAGAAGAAGTGCGCATCGGCCTTGAGGGCAACTTGTGCCGTTGCACCGGTTACCACAACATCGTGAAGTCAGTGCTCGCAGCAGCACAGGCAAAGTAAGGAGCCCTCATGATTCCCGCACCTTTTGATTACAAGCGCGCATCATCAGCCGCCGAAGCCATTTCACTCGTGAGCGAATATGGCGAAGATGCCAAGTTCCTCGCTGGTGGCCACAGCCTGTTGCCACTGATGAAACTTCGTCTTGCTCAACCAGCAGTACTCATCGACATTGCTCGCATCACTGACTTGTCATACATCCGCGACGCTGGCGATCACATTGCCATCGGTGCACTCACACGCCACATGGATGTTGAGAAGTCCCCCATCGTGTTGCAACACGCACCACTCTTGGCAAATGCCGCAAGCCATGTTGGCGACCCACAGGTTCGTCACCGCGGAACAATCGGTGGCTCTATTGCTCACGCCGACTCAGCGTCAGACCTTCCAGCGACCACACTTGCAATGGGTGCCACATACGTCGTGCAGGGTCCGAACGGTGCTCGCGAGATTCCGGCAAACGAGTTCTACGTCGGCTTCCTTGAGTCAGCACTTGCACCCGATGAAATGCTCACCGAGATTCGCGTCCCCAAGATGAACGGTGCGACTTGGGGCTTCCAGAAGTTCAATCGTCGTGCTCAAGACTGGGCCATTGTCGGTGTTGCAGCGTGGAAGCGCGGCAACGAAGCAGGCGTTGCACTCGTCAACATGGGTTCGGTCCCCGTTCTTGCAACAAGCGTCGCTCAGGCGATCGCCAACGGAGCCAGCATTGCTGACGCAGCAGAACTTGCAGCAGCTGAAGCTGAACCACAATCAGACCTCAACGCCAGCGCCGAGTACCGAGTTCATCTCTCGAAGGTTCTCGTTCGCCGTGCACTTGAGTCCACAAACGCCTAAGACTTTCCCATGAACGGGGTGGCGGACACCATGGTGGTGATTCGTCGCGCCCTACTCGGAATATTTTTTGCTGTCTTCATTGCCAGCATCTTCATCAATGGCATTCCCGTTGACCGCATAGCAGTACTTCTGTGGATGCTTGCCGCATTCATGATTTCTTCGGTCGGACGAGGAAAAGACGACATCGCATTAATGATTCGCGACTGGTTTGTCATCGTTGCGATCTACATGGCATATGACTACAGCAGAGGCACTGCTGACCAATGGGGAATCGGAGTCAACTTCACACTTCCTCGCGACATCGACCGGTTTCTCTTTTTGGGAAACGACCCAGTGATCTGGATGCAGGATCGTTTCTACATGCCTTTTGACGTGCGCTGGTACGACGTCGCTGGCGCAATTATCTACATGGGCCATTTTGTTTTTCCAGTGGTACCCCTTGCGACATTGCGAGTTCGTAACAGATTTGAGTGGATTCGCTACGTGCGGAGATTTTCCCTCACCCTGTCGATTGCAGTGACAACATTTATTGTCTTCCCGGCCGCTCCCCCATGGATGGTCTCGGAAGAAAACAAGATGGGCATAGTCCACCGCATCACGGGTCGCGGATGGTGGGAACTCAACCTCAAGGTCGTGTCGCGAACCTTGGACCGTGGTGCAGCGGTACTGAATGCTGTTGCCGCAGTGCCGTCGCTGCATTCTGGGCTTTCGCTACTCGTTGCGCTGTGGTTCACTCGCAACTCACCACGGTGGCTGCGCATTGTGGCAATGCTGTATCCACTTTCCATGATGACAGCCTTGGTGTACTTCGGAGAACACTTTGTTATTGACTGCCTGCTGGGCTTTGCTGCAACCTCCATTGCATGGCTGTCTGCCAACGCATGGGAAAAGCGCAAAAGTGCGCAAGCAGATCAGATATTGAACTGAATGACTTTGCGTTCGCCCACATAAGGGCCAAACACTTCGCGACGAATGCGATTGTGTTCATCAGCAGTGTCATATGCATGCCAATCTTCAACGCTTTCGAAGATGGCGCTCACAGCGAAGTCAGCTGCACCTTGCGTGTGTCCGGCATCGGGACCACAGTGATACGACACCACGCCCTGCAGTGTTGCGGCATACGCCTGCAATTCACTTTGCGCGAACTGTGCATGCCCGGCAGGAACTGAGTCATTCCATGTGAAGAGAACTATGTGATGAAGCATGATGCGAACTTACTGCAAGCCGGCGTATGCGCCACCGTCGACATGCAGTTGCACACCAGTCATGAACTTTGCGTATTCACTGCACATGAACGCTGCAATCTGGCCAAAATCGCCTGCGTCACCAATCACACCAGTGGGTATCCCCATGGCTTTCGCATCAGGGTTTGCGCCGTACAACTGCGTGATGCGATCAGTGGCATGCGTCCCTGGCTGAATGCTGTTCACTGTGACACCATCACCCGCAACTTCTCGAGCAAGTGTCTTGAGAAATCCAGTCACACCAGCACGTGCTGTGTTCGACAAGATGAGATTGGCAATTGGTTGACGCACCGACACCGACGTGATGGCGAGTACGCGACCCCATCCACGTTGTTGCATCGGCGGCACAGCTACTTGACACATTGCGACAACAGAGAGCAGATTCTTTTGCAGTGCTTCGAGGTACTGATCTTCAGCAGTGTGAGCGAATCCACCAGGAGGTGGCCCACCACCGTTCGCAACCAAGATGTCGATACTGCCCAGAGTCGTAATTGCACGCTCGGCAAACTCACGACCACCTGCGTCTGTCGAGACATCACAGAGAAAACCTTCTGCACCGTGCCCGATGACATGTAACGCATTGTTGAGTCGGGCCTCATCGCGACCGCACACCACAACCCGAACACCTTCGCTTGCCAGTGCCGTTGCTGTCGCCAGCCCCAAACCAGCGGTTCCTGCCGCAACTGCGGCGGTTCTTCCCTGTAATCCCAAGTCCATCTCGACACCCTAGTGAGGCTCAGATGGTGGGCTCGTTGCCTCTCGCCCTACGCTCTAGGGGTGCCTATCCAGCCTTCATCCACGCACGAAGTATCCGATGCTCTTGCGGCCAATGGCTATCTTGCCGACGAAGGTCTTGCGACTGCAGTCTTCCTGTCCTTGTCGCTCGGGCGCCCGCTGTTCTTAGAAGGCGAAGCCGGAGTCGGCAAGACCGAGTTAGCCAAAACGATCGCCCGCTGGCAAGACGCTGAACTGATTCGCTTGCAGTGTTACGAAGGCATCGATGCAGCCCAAGCTGTGTACGACTGGGACTACTCGCGTCAGCTGTTGCACCTTCGTGCCGCTGAAGCAAGTGGTGAAGCAAGCCGCACTGGCACGGAAGCGCTGGAAGGGCAGTTGTACGACGAACGCTTTTTATTAAAGCGCGCAATCCTTCGCGCGATTGATCAAGCAGACGGCAAGCGTCCTGTGTTGCTCATTGACGAAATCGATCGTGCCGACGATGAGTTCGAGGCGTACCTCCTCGAAGTGCTCTCTGATTTTCAAGTGACTGTTCCTGAGATTGGAACATTCACTGCAGTGACTCCTCCCATCGTGATTCTTACTTCGAACCGCACACGCGATGTGCACGATGCGCTCAAGCGTCGGTGTTTGTACCACTGGGTCGAACACCCCACCTTTGATCGCGAAGTTGCCATCGTGCAGTTGCGAGTACCCGAAGCCGGCGAAGTTCTTGCACGTCAAGTAGCTGGTGCCGTTGAAGCTTTGCGTGGCATCAGTTTGTACAAACCACCCGGAGTCGCAGAGACAATTGACTGGGCAACAGCATTAGGTCGACTTGGCGTCACGCAAATTGACGAAACTGTTGTTGAACAAACTCTTGGCACTGTGCTGAAGTACCGCGAAGACCAAAGCCGCGTCCGTGATCACGGGATTGGTGCCATCGTGCAACAAGCCTTTGACCGCGGTCTCTTGCACGGGTAACCATGTCCCACACGGTCGAATCCTCTGCCGACCAACTTGCCGTTGGGTTCGCACGCGTTTTGCGTTCGCTTGAAATACCTGCGCCACTCGACTCTGTTCTGACCTTCATGAACGCACTCGCACTAGTGGGCGTTGAAGATCGATCCGCTGTGTACTGGGCTGGACGATCCACTCTGGTGCGTCGCCCTGAAGACATTGCAGTCTTCGACAAAGCTTTTTCTGTCTTTTGGGAGCATCGTGAAAGTGTCGCAATGCCAGAAGAAGAAACACAGAGCGTGACGGTGGCACTCGACACCGAAGAAGAAGGCTCAGACAGTGGTGCAGCAGAAGCATCCGATGAACCCACCATCACAGTGCGATTCTCTGGCGTTGAAACCTTGCGTGAAAAAGACTTCGCTGATTACAGCGACGATGAGATGCGCCAAGCACAGCAGTTCATGGAGACATTGCGCGTCGCAGGAACACCTCGCCCATCGCTGCGAACAGTTCCCACACGATTCCGTGGTCGTCGCCCGGACATGCGTCGCACAGTGCGCGCATCACTTGCCGCTGCCGGCGAGCCAATGCGACGCCACTGGACAACACACGGGACAAAGCCTCGTCGCATCGTGTTTCTCCTCGATGTCAGCGGTTCGATGGAACCATACGCACGTGCACTGGTGCGATTCGTTCATGCCGGCGTTGCAGGACGCCAACGTGTCGAAGCATTCACTCTCGGCACACGCCTCACTCGCGTCACCCGCGAACTTTCCAGCAAGGACCCTGATCGCGCATTACGCGCCACAGGAGAACAAGTGCACGACTGGAGTGGCGGCACACGCCTTGGCGAAACAATGCGACTCTTCAATGACCAATGGGGAGTGCGCGGTATGGCACGTGGTGCCATCGTTGTCATCTTGTCGGATGGCTGGGACCGTGGCGATCCAGAAGTACTGGCCGAGCAAATGGCCAGGCTGCAACGGGTGGCATTCCGAGTCGTATGGGTGAATCCCTTGAAAGTGACTCCCGGATACGCACCTCTTGCCCGCGGGATGGCAGCTGCGCTCCCCTATGTCGACAATTTTGTTGAAGGGCACTCTCTTGACGCCCTCGAACATCTCACTAGGGTGATTAATCATGCGTGACCTTCTTGACGACATCGACCGTTGGCGCACAGCCGGCAAGCGCATCGCTCTTGCTCGCGTTGTCGACATCCAAGGCTCTGGCCCTCGTGGCGCCGGCGCAGCAATGGCTGTCAACGAAGACGGCGAAGTGATTGGCTCTGTGAGTGGCGGTTGCGTCGAGAGCGCTGTTGTTACAGAAGCACTCGCCATTCTTTCCGGAGAGCAGCCAAGCCGTGTTGTCACCTTTGGTTACTCCGATGATGACGCCTTTGCAGTGGGCCTCACATGCGGCGGCATCATTCACTTGTTCATTCAGCCTCTTGAGTGGTGACATGAGCGCGTACGACATCTTTTCTTCACACGTTCGCGACAACTCTCCTGTCGCACTCGCCAGCATCATCGAAGGACCAAACGTTGGCGCCCTTCTGGTGGTCACGCCTGAAGGCATCGTCGGCGGCACGCTTGGTAATTCCGAGATTGACCGTGTTGTCTCTCGCGACACGATGGGCGAACTCGAAGCGGGTCGCACCATCGTGCGTCATTACGGCCCTGAAGGTCAGTCAACACCGGAAGATCTCATCGACACCGACACCGTGCGTGTCTTTATTGAAAGCTTTTCTCCGCCACCACTGATGTGGATCTTCGGCGCCGTCGACTTCACTGCTGCGCTTGCACGTGTAGCAAAGATTCTCGGCTATCACGTCACAGTTTGTGATGCACGAGAAATCTTCGCCACGCGACGTCGCTTCCCGATGGCTGATGAGGTGCGCGTGACATGGCCAACACCCATGTTTGAAGAACGAGGCATGCGTCTCGGGCCTCGTGATGCAGTGTGCATTCTCACCCACGACCCGAAGTTTGATGTTCCCGCAATTGAAGGCGCACTTGCCACAAAAGTTGGCTACATCGGCGTTATGGGTAGTCGTAAGACTCACGCAAAGCGTCTTGAACGCCTTGCCGAAGTTGGCATTTCATCACCAGACCAATTGACACGTGTTCACTCACCGATTGGTCTTGACCTTGGCGGTCGAACACCAGAAGAAACTGCCATCTCCATCGTCGGCGAAATCATTTCGTCTCGAACCGGACGTGCTGCACGTTCACTCGGTGCCACTGACGGCCCTATTCACTAATTGGTAAATGTCGCTGCACTGCGACCACACCACGCTTACAAACGGTACGTAGCGATAAGGCTTGGGTTTGTCCAGACAACGCGGGATGCTTGTTTTTCTGACATCATCTTGAGGCGAACTGTCTTGCGGTTAAACGGCGCATGAATCATTGCATTGCCGACACCGAGGTACATATGTATGTGCGTTCCCTCGCCGACAATGTTTCCAACAATGGCGTCTTTACGATCTACTCGCATGTGCCGATCCATCTGTGAAACAGATTGCCGAGGCAAGTCAACACCTGCTGTGCGCCACGCGTACCACATGAGTCCAGAGCAATCCATAAAGACGTATGGATACTCTTTGCCCTCGAGGTACGGAACATCAAGTTGAGTGATTGCAGCAAGCACAGCAATTTGGTGAGCGCGAGGAGCACGAGACCATGCCTTGTCCAAAGCAACTGCATCGATATTCATTTTCTTGGCAACAGCATCAGACACGATCTTGCGTGCGGCGAGATACTGAGGGTCGTTGATGTTTTCTGTGCGCTGGATGAAATGCAGAGCCGATACTGATTGCACAGAGATCGGGTTACGCATTCTCATTTTTGCGCCAGGCATCTGGAGACTGTCAGTTCCTTTGGCAGTGCTACTTCCACTATCGATCGCGAAGGCACCGACTGGCTGGGTCACAACAGCCACAATTGCCAGTGCAGCAAGTGCACGACGGGCTGTGGCAGCGCGGAACATTTAAGGCAGGCTATTACTTATGTACCTCCCCCGCCGAACGTCTCTTGGGGTGCTTCTGGCAGCAGGCGCTGGCTCTCGGTTCTCGGGCAGCCAGCACAAGCTGCTTGCCCCCCTGAAGGGCGCTCCAGTGGTCTCCTACGCCCTTTCTGCCATGGTCTCGGCTGGTTTTGAGCAAAGCATCGCGGTCACTGGTTCCGTGGCTCTGACGGGCCTTCTCGACGGCGTTACGGAAGTCCATAATCCTGACTGGTCGACTGGTCAGCGCAGTTCTGTCTTGGCTGCCATCGAATATGCCCAAGAGCACGGGTTCGAGTCCATCGTGGTGGGATTAGGCGATCAGCCATTCATCTCCGCCGACGCATGGCAAGCAGTCACAAATACTGATTCCCCTATCGCTATTGCTACCTACGACGGTGTTCGCGGCAACCCGGTGAAGTTGTCATCGACAGTGTGGGACCTCTTACGTTCCACAGAAGGCGACCCGGATGCCGGCGCTCGTGACCTGATTCGTCTGCACCCTGAACTGGTTCGGGAAGTAGCCTGCAAAGGCAATTCTGCAGACATTGACACCACGGAGGACCTTTCCACATGGACCTGAATCACAATTTCACCGTTGAAGTACCCGTGGAAGATGCATGGCGCATCCTTACCAACGTCGAGCGCATCGCCCCATGTTTGCCAGGCGCTCAATTGCAAGAAATTGAAGGCGATGTTTATCGCGGTGCCGTCAAGGTGAAAGTGGGCCCAATCCAGGCTCAGTTCAAGGGTCAGGCAAGTTTTGTTGAGTTCGATGAGGTCGCTCACAAAGTGGTTTTGAAGGGCGAAGGCCGCGACATCGGAGGCAAGGGCAATGCCTCTGCTCTCATTACCGCAGAACTCACTGCACTCACTGCAACTTCAACATCTGTCACGGTGAATACAGACCTCAGTGTCACCGGCAAGGTTGCACAGTTTGGTCGCGGCGCAATGGCCGACATCTCCGACAAACTTCTCGCACAGTTCGTTGTCAACCTCAACGAAATGATCGCAGCAAGTGATGCACCCGCTGCAGAGGCACCTGTGGCTACACCAGCACCTGCTGCACCGACAGAAGCCCCCGCGGCACAGCAGTCAGTAGAGCAGTCGACCGAGCAAGCACCTCCTGCAGAACCCACCGTTCGCAAGATTGATGGCCCAGAAGCCGAAGCACTTGACTTGTTGTCGATCAGCCGTGGCGTCATCGTCAAGCGTGCGCTGCCAGTTGTTGTTGTCGTTGCGGCAATCGTCATCTGGTTCATCGCTAAGTAATCAATGCTGCTCAGCGGCGAACCGCCTTCAGCAGATGACATCGAGGCAGTCACTCGCCTCATCGGTCGCATTCCCCAAGGCGAGTTTCGTGTGGTTGTCCGCACGGCACAGGGTGAACCTGTTGTCCTGCTCAACGCCCCCCTACTTGAAGATGGCACTCCGATGCCCACGCTGTATTGGCTTGTGGGAAGTAGTGAAGTGCACGCAGTGAGCACTCTTGAATCCGATGGTGCAGTCGATGAAGTGGAAGCACTCATTGGTCTTGACGCGATCGATGCAATTCATACGTCATACAGCGCGCGTCGTGATGCACTGATTCCTTCGTCGCATACAGGTCATCGCCCCAGTGGTGGTGTTGGCGGAACACGTCGTGGCGTGAAGTGTCTCCATGCACATCTCGCACACTGGCTTGCTGGCGGAGACGATTCCGTGGGCGAATGGGTTGCCGCCCAACTTGATGCACGTGGCGCAACGAGAGCAGCACGACTATGAACGTGGCCATCATTGATGTGGGGACAAACTCCACCAACTTGCTCGTGCAAGATGCAAACGGGGCAGACCTCGCACGCGTGATTGCAACTACTCGCCTGGGTGACACACTGCAACAACTCGGCAGCTTGAGTGACGATGCGATTGCACGCACCGTCGACACCATCGCGTCACACATTGAAGTTGCTAGAAGCCACGACACAACACGCATTGTCATCACTGGCACAGCTGCATGTCGTCGGGCCAGCAACACGCAACAATTCATCGACGCTGTTCAAGCCCGCACGGGTATCGCTGTTGAAGTGTTGAATGAGAAAGATGAAGCCACGTTCGCATTTCGCGGTGCGCTCACTGGGCTCCCCGAAGTCTTGGCCCCCACCTTGGTCATCGACATCGGTGGTGGAAGCACGGAGTACACCGTCGGAGTTCTCGACGCAGAGATGTCGGCAAGTATTCCGTTTGGTTCCGTGACGGGTACCGCATCGCACATCACGACTGATCGTGCGCGCCCCGAAGACCTCACCAACCTCATCGGCGCTGTCTCCGACGAACTCGAAGAGATTCAGCGCGCAATACCTGCCATCAATTCACCTGCGCGTGCCATCGGCATTGCAGGCACCGTTGTCACCATCGCAGCCATCGAGATCGGGCTTGCTTCGTTTGACGACACAGCACTGCACGGTTTCGTCCTCACCCGCGATGCCGCCGAGGATGTATTTCGCACAATGGCTACCGAGACCCTTGCCCAGCGTGTGCTGAATCCAGGGCTGTCAGCAGATCGTGCCGACATCATTGTTGCGGGGTGCTGCATCCTCGTCGCCACAATGCGCCGTTTACGCCTTGATGAAATCATCATTTCAACGCGCAGCCTTCTTGACGGTCTCGCAGCTCGTGAAAGACTGAAGCCATGACCGCCATGCATCCAGCGCGACCCTCAAGTGTGGGCCTTCGTCTGTATGGCCGTCGCGTGGTGTTGCGCCCCTTGGTGCCACAGGACTTCAACGCATGGTCAGAAGTGCGTCGTCGCAATGGTGAATGGCTCACCCAATGGGAACCAATGCGGCTCCCCCATCACCCAGACCCTGAGACAAATCGCGAAGTGTTTGCGGCGCGATGCGGTTCACGAGATCGTGAACGCTTGGCAGGTAGCCAATATGCCTTCGGCATCTTTGTTGACGGTGCTTTTGCCGGCGAACTCAATCTCAACAACATCGTGCGTGGCGCAATGCAGTCAGCCACCATCGGCTACTGGATAGACCGCGCTCGTGCCGGACGATCACTCATGTCCGAGTCGATTGTTGTCCTCATGCAATTCGCATTCGAAGAGTTGAATCTTCATCGACTCGAGATTTGCATCATTCCGCGCAACAGCAACTCACGTCGTGTTGTCGAAAAGCTGAACCTTCGTGAAGAAGGAATTGCACAACGCTTTTTGGAAATCAATGGTGCGTGGGAAGACCACGTGCGCTTTGGTTTCACCATCGAAGAATGGAACGACCGCGGCGAACAACTGGTCAGAGACTGGCTGGTTTAGGCCAGAGCATTCCACGCTTGCGCACGAGCCCGACGGACCGTGTTGCGACGCTTCCAATCTTTCGTTTTCCAGTGCTTGAACGGTTGACGACGACTTTTTGCTTTCGCTTTTTCGGCGTCGTGGTGATGCACGGGTTTCCATGCCATTCCAGGCTCAATGACATCCAATGCGTCGGTGCCGTGTTGCACGGCCTCGACCACTAGGTGCAACTCGCTGTTCACCCGATGCCGCTCATTGTGGGCGTGAGCCCTCAAGTCGGCTCGCGGTGCTGGCGCGAGGTCCTGATTGCGGTGACGTTGACTCATCTCCGCCTCCTTCCGGAGTCCGAGGACTCCAAAGTGGTTCCCTTCATCGCAAGGTACTCCTCGACTTCGCATTTGTGAAGCACCAAAACGCAGATTTTTCTCCTGCATTTTTTGGTCTAGTTTTGAGGGTGATGCGTCTCTATCGAGACACGCGCAACGAACGCAGCACTGGCGTGGCATCGGTGTATGTACGTAATCCCACTCGACAGGTTCCTGGTCGCAAGAAGCGCACATTTGTACCGACCACTTTGCAAACACTGCGCGAAGATCCCGAAACATTCCAGTTCAATTTCAAGTCGCCACCAAATGTTGCAACAGCTGTGAGCGGAGTATTGAGGCCGACACGCAAACTGCGTACAAGCCCAGTTGTGACGCGGTGAGTTGCAACACCTTCACCGACAGCATTGCTTGCCTTAACGACGACTTGATACTTGAAATTGTTCTTCACGCCAGAGAACCGAACTGCAGTAGTGCCTGGTTCCACAATTTTGCGGGCCACCACTTTTCCATTACGAAGCAGAGAGACCATTGTTGATGTGATTGCGGATCCGCCATCGCATGGCGCATCCCAACTTGCAACGACTGAAGCGTTATCCACCGACGTCACGACATGAGATGGCTGGCCCGGAACACCCACTTCAATGGGGGCCGTGTTGATAAACAGCATCTTGTTCGGTGTAGTGGGATTAACGCCAGTCAGTACGCCTGTTGTCGCACGATTCACAATCGCATTCGCAATCTGATCAACACACAAACCTGGTTGCTGCTGAGCCAATAACGCCGCATAGCCAGCAACCAAAGGAGATGCCATCGATGTGCCGACGTCATCGCCATACGAAGTTGGCGATGTCAACCATGCAGACTGCACAGGTCGCTGATTTGTTCCACCTGGAGCCAAAAGATCAATGCATGGACCGTTATTTGAATAGCTCGCCATGCTGTCCGTAATTGTGGCTGCACCAACTGTTAGTGCTCTCGGCACATCTCCCGGAGAAATATCACAGGCGTTCAATGGTCGAGAATTATCGTCACCGTTGCCAGCAGCAACTGTGACAACAACGCCTTCTTCAATCAAAGCAGTGACCTGTGTATCAATGGCGGCTCCATTGTCTCCCAAGTCGACACCCAGACTGAGATTCACAACAGCTGCAACGCCTGACTTGTGATGACCCCGAATCCACTTCAAGGCTGTCACCACGTCTGCGACATTTCCACCGCCAGAGCAATCAAGAACGCGGACAGCAATAATGCGAGCACCTGGGGCCACGCCCACTGTTGAACCTGCTGCAAGGGCGGACACGTGTGTGCCATGCCCATCACAGTCAGTGGTTGCCGGATTCACCACAGAGTCACCAAGAGAACTTGGAATATCGATACCTGGTATCACTCTGCCAGCGAACTGCTCGTGGCTTGCAAGGACGCCGGAGTCGACGATGTAGATGTCAATCCCTGCACCGGTCAAGGCACCCATTGACACGTTGGAATCCAACGGCAACTGCTGCTGATTAATTCGGTCGAGATGCCAGGGGGTTGGCGGCGGGGCTGAGGCAACCGTGGTTGCAGAGATCACTGGAAAGAGAAGTGCTCCGACACAAATGGCACGACGAATTCTTCTCATTGCTAATCAGGCTAACGACGAAGAAAACAGAGAGATCAAGAAACGAAAAGAGGTATTACTTCTTTGAAGAAATCTTGCTCTGCAGAGCCTTCAAACGCTCGGCGAACCAGGGTTGGCGTGTGCTCCACAATTGCGGTTCCAGTTCGCGCTTCACAGCTGCTGGGTGATTATCAACATCGGCCATGTCTTGGATGGTCTTTTTCACACTCTCCAGCAACGGACGTGGAATGTCAGCGGCACGAGCAGCAAGTTTCTGCGCCTCGACCAACAACTGATCGTCATCAACACACTTCCACGCAAGACCCACGCGCTCTGCTTCAGCGCCATCAAGAATCTCACCGAACACAACAGTGGCAAATGCAGTCTGTGGACCAGCGATGCGGCGAAGCATCCACGTGTGTCCACCACCTGGGTGAATACCAATCTGCAAGAACCGAGTATCGAACTTTGCACGACGTGCAGCAATACGAATATCGCAACCGAGAGCAAGGTTCATACCTGCACCAACAGCTGCGCCGTTCACTGCAGCAATCGTTGGCAGTGGGCTGCGTGCGATGCGCAAGAACCCCTCGTAGATGACGCCGAGGCTCTCACCTGTTGCTTCCGCAAGATTGCCGAGGTTTGCTCCCGCGCAGAACGCAGGTGCTGTACCCGTGACAACGAGAGCACCAATGTTGGGGTCGCCCTCAATCTTGTCCATTGCCGCAATGATCTCTTCGACCATTGGAGCAGTGAGCGTGTTGCGCTCATCGGGGTTGTTCAGGGTGAGGGTGGCGACGCCGTCGGTGACGGTCACAGTGACAAGACTCATGGGCTCAAGTTTCGCACACCGGCTTCTGCTCGTCCTCCCCCGCTCGCCTACGGTGGGGACCATGTCCGATGTGATCCTTTACGAGGTGAGCGACAGAATCGCCACCATCACCTTTAACCGTCCCGCAGCCCGCAATGCCCTCAGCAGTGAGGTTCTCCGGCTCTTGCCACAGCTGATGCTTCAGGCAGACGGCGACGACAACGTCGATGTGCTCATCCTGACTGGCACCGACCCTGCTTTCTGTGCCGGCCTTGACCTCAAAGAACTGGGCGACACCGCGGGCAACCTGGGTGGTACTGGCGCAGATGGCGGCGTGAACTCCACCGGTGTTCGTGGCCCATTCCCCAAGATCTCAAAGCCGCTCATTGGTGCAGTGAATGGCGTTGCTATCACTGGCGGTTTCGAGCTGGCCTTGAACTGCGACTTCCTCATCGCTTCCGAGCACGCCAAGTTTGGCGACACTCACTCACGCGTCGGCATCATGCCGGGCTGGGGTCTCACTGTGTTGTTGCCACAAGCCATTGGTGTGCGTCGTGCACGCGAGATGAGTTTCACCGGCAACTTCATGTTGGCCGACGAAGCTCTGGCGTTTGGTCTCGTGAATCATGTTGTTCCTCACGCCGACCTCATTCCGTTCACACGCCAGATTGCACTCGACATCATCGGCAATGAACAAGATGGTGTTCGTCAGATTCGTTCGACGTATGCAACACACGCACAAGAGATGGAGAAGTGGGAACACGAGTCTGCCGTGGGTGCGCAATGGCGTACGGCTCAGTTTGACCCAAAGAAGGTTGCAGAACGTCGCGCAAAGATTATGGAGCGCGGCCGCAAGATGTAATCATGGGGCACTATGCCCCCGGGATTATGCCGAGAGTTCAGAGACAGCAGTGATGGTGATGCCACCACGCGGATGC
>ERZ1022756.162-NODE-162-length-22685-cov-9.579629_pt1 | contig 22685 bp, 18 predicted proteins | sample MGYA00520902_ERZ1022756 | MGnify/ENA primary metagenome ERZ1022756 (study PRJEB33162, sample SAMN09537601) | freshwater metagenome | isolation source: freshwater | place: Canada:Alberta | collected 2017-07 | study: EMG produced TPA metagenomics assembly of the...
GCCGGGGCCTTCTTGGCAGCAGGCTTCTTTGCCGGCGCGGCTTCGGCGGCCGGTTCGGCTGCAGCCTTCTTCGGCGCAGCCTTCTTGGCAGGAGCCTTGGCCGCAGGCGCATCCTCGGCCTTGGCCGCGGCCTTCTTCGCCGCCGGCTTCTTCGCCTTGGCGGGGGCATGGTCATGGTCATGGCCACAGCCCGGGCCATGGACATGATCATCATCGGCCTCGATCGCGGCTTCCAGCTCGGCGCGGGTCACTTCGCGCTCGGTGATTGCGGCCTTCTCGAACAGGAAGTCGACAACCTTGTCTTCGAACAGCGGTGCGCGCAGCTGGGCAGCGGCGAGCGGCTCATTCTGGATATATTCCGCAAAGCGCTGGCGGTCTTCCGGGCGATATTGCTGTGCGGCCTGCGCGATCAGCCGGTTCATTTCCTGGCTGTTGACGACGACGCCGTTGGCCTGGCCGATTTCCGAGAGCAGCAGGCCCAGACGCACGCGGCGCTCGGCGATGGCGCGGTAATCGTCACGGTCGCGCTCGATTTCCTCGCGCGCGGCGGCGGGATCGGGCTCGCGCGCGGCTTCGGCTTCCAGCTGCTGCCAGATCTGGTTGAATTCGGCTTCAACCATGGTCGGCGGCACGGGGAAGTCATGCGCGGCGGCGAGCTGATCGAGCAGCTTGCGCTTCATGTAGGTACGGGTCAGCCCGTTATGCTCCTGCTCGACCTGACCTTTCAGGATCTCGCGCAGCTGATCGATGCTCTGCAGGCCAAGCTGCTTGGCGAACTCGTCATCAGCCTTGGCAGCGGCGGGGCGCTTCACCTGCTTTACGGTGATCGCGAACTGGGCCGGCTTGCCCTTCAGATTCTCGGCCTGATAATCTTCGGGGAAGGTCACGTTGATCGTGCGCTCTTCACCGGTCTTGGCGCCGACCAGCTGGTCTTCGAATCCGGGGATCAGCATGCCCGAACCGATGGTGACGGCCATGTCCTCGCCCTTGCCACCGTCGAACTCGACGCCGTCAACGCTGCCAACGAAATCGATGATCAGCTGATCACCGGTTTCCGCCTTATGCTTGGCGGGGGCATCATCGAAACGCTGCGACTGGCCGAGCAGGCGATTGACCTGGTCCTCGACATCGGCGTCGGCAACCGGCGCGGTCAGGCGCTCAAGCTTCAGGCCATCGAGCGAGGGCAGTTCGATTTCGGGAAGGATTTCGACCTCGACACTGACTTCGGCATCCTTGCCCGGCTCATAGCCGTCGGCCAGCGCGACCGAAGGCTGCATCGCGGGGCGCAGCTTTTCCTTGCGCATCAGCGTGTCGACGCCTTCCTGCACGCTCTTCTGCAGCGCTTCCTGCGCGAGCGCGGGGCCGTGCATCTTGCGGACAAGGTTCGGCGGCACCTTTCCGGGACGGAAACCGGGCATGCGGACAGTAGGGGCAATGGCCTTGAGCTCGGTATCGATGCGCGCATCGATATCCTTGGCCGTGATGGTCAGCGTGTAGGCACGCTTCAGGCCCTCATTCAACGTCTCGACATGCTTCATGGCTTTGACAGCGCCTTCTTCGTTCGGATCTGCAAAATTTGCAGGGGAAATGCGTTTCAACCGGCCGGGACGCTGCCGAACATGGCAGGCGGGCCGAAGGACGGATGGTGCGGGCGAAGGGACTCGAACCCCCACATCTTGCGATACTGGAACCTAAATCCAGCGCGTCTACCAATTCCGCCACGCCCGCCCTGCGCCCCTTGCGAGGCCTCGGCGGTCCGCCGGTCGGGCGGCTCTATAACAGCGAAGGCCCCAAGGGCAAGGGGCGAAGCCCCGCGCAAGCAACGGGCATGACGGAACCCCTGCCCGCTTCATGCGCTGCTCTGCCATTCTGTGCCATAAGGAGAAGCGCCATGGCCACCACGCCGCCGGTCAGTCCGGACATCATCCAGCCGCAATCGCCGCCCGAACGTTTGCCCAGCGATCCCATGGAAACGCCTGTGCCGCCAGAGCCGACGGTCAACCCGGACAACGGCGATTATGACGAGCCGGGCCAATCGCCGGACGAAGTGCCACCTGACCTGAATTAACGGCTGCTCGACACGCAGCCGCAGAAATCAGCCAAGTCGCGCCCGCAGAACCTCATTGACCAGCTTGGGATTGCCCTTGCCGGCCATGGCTTTCATCGTCTGGCCAACAAAGAATCCGAACAGCGCTTCCTTGCCGCCGCGATATTCGGCGACCTTGTCGGCATTGGCGGCGAGCACGGCATCAACCGCAGCCTCGATCGCGCCGGTATCGCTCTCCTGTTTCAGGCCCTCGCGCTCGACGATGGCGGCGGCGCCATCGCCGCTCTCCAGCATCTTTTCGAACACCTGCTTGGCGATGCTGCCAGAAATTGTGCCGTCGGCGATCAGGGCCAGCAGTTCAGCGGCCTGCGCCGGGCTGACCGGCGAATCCGTGATGTCACGGCCCATGCGATTGAGCGCGCCGAACAGCTCGGACGTCACCCAATTGGCTGCTGCCTTGGCCTCCACGCCGGCATCGAGCAGCGCATCGAACCAGCGCGCGCTTTCCACCTCGGCGGTCAACACAGCGGCATTATAGGTGCTGATCCCCAGTCCTTCGTAGCGGGCGCGCTTGGCGTCCGGCAGCTCGGGCAGGCTTGCGCGGCATTCCTCGAGGAAGGCATCATCGAGCTCGAGCGGCAGCAGGTCGGGATCGGGGAAGTAGCGGTAATCATGCGCATCTTCCTTTGATCGCATGGTCCGCGTCGTGCCGCTGTCCGGGTTGAACAGGCGCGTTTCCTGGACGATCGCCCCGCCGCTCTCCAGCACCTCGACCTGGCGGCGTGCCTCATATTCGATGGCCTGCATGACAAAGCGCACCGAATTGACATTCTTCGTCTCGGTGCGGGTGCCGAATTCATCGCCCGGCTTGCGCACGCTGACGTTGACGTCGGCGCGCATGGAGCCTTCCTCCATATTGCCGTCGCAGCTGCCGACATAGCGCAGGATGGCGCGCAGCTTCCTCAAATACGCCCCCGCCTCTGCCGGCGAGCGCATGTCCGGGCGGCTAACGATTTCCATCAGCGCAACGCCGGAGCGGTTCAAGTCGACATAGGACATGGTCGGATGCTGATCATGCATCAGCTTGCCCGCATCCTGCTCGACATGGATACGCTCGATGCCGATCACCTTGTCAGCGGCGATCCCGGCCTTCTCGTCCGCCTCGATCGTCAGCGCGCCTTCGCCGACAAGCGGATGATAAAGCTGGGAAATCTGGTAACCCTGCGGCAAATCCGCATAGAAATAATTCTTGCGGTCAAACCGGCTCCAGCGGTTGATCTGCGCCTCGATCGCCATGCCCGTGCGCACCGCCTGGCGGATGCACTCGCGGTTCGGCACCGGCAGCATCCCCGGCATCGCCGCGTCGACGAGGGAGACCTGCGTGTTCGGCTCAGCCCCGAACGCGGTCGCCGCGCCCGAGAAAAGCTTGGCGTTCGACGTCACCTGCGCATGGACCTCGAGGCCGATCACGACCTCCCACTCGCCAGTTTCGCCCTTGATACGGTAATCAGTCATCATCACCACCACTTGTCCGGCCGCGCGGCAAAGCCGCTGCGCTGCTCGATCGCCAGCCCGGCGTTGAGCACACCCTGTTCGTCGAATGCCTTGCCGATGATCTGCAGGCCGAGCGGCAGGCCATCACGGTCGAGGCCGCCGGGCACCGACATGGCGGGCAGGCCGGCAAGGCTCGCGGGCACGGCGAACACGTCATTGAGATACATCGCCAGCGGATCGGCGCTCTTGTCCCCCAGCGCGAAGGCCGCACTCGGCGCCGTCGGCGTCAGGATGACGTCGCAATGCGCCCAGGCTGCCTCGAAATCGCGCGCGATCAGCGTGCGGACCTTCTGCGCCTGTGTGTAATAGGCATCGTAGAAACCGGCCGACAGCACATAGGTGCCGATCATGATGCGCCGCTTCACCTCAGGGCCGAAACCGGCGGCGCGGGTCGCGGCATACATGTCCTGCAATCCCGCCCCCTCGGGCAGGTCGCGCAGGCCGTAACGCACACCATCATAGCGCGCGAGGTTGGAGGATGCCTCCGCCGGCGCGATGATATAATAGGTCGGCAGCGCATATTTGGTGTGCGGCAGGGAGATGTCGACAATCTCCGCCCCGGCATCCTTCATCCACCGGATGCCCTCATCCCACACCCGGGCAATGTCGGCATCGATGCCATCAACGCGATATTCGCGCGGCACACCGACCCGCTTGCCCCGCATGTCGGCGTTCAGCCCTGCTTCCCACTGCGGTACGGGCAGATCGAGGCTGGTCGCATCCTTGGGATCGAAACCGGCCATCGCCTCCAGCATGATCGCACAGTCGCGCACGTCGCGCGCCATCGGCCCCGCCTGATCGAGGCTGGAGGCGAACGCGACAATGCCCCAGCGCGAGCAGCGGCCATAGGTCGGCTTGATACCGGAAATGCCGGTGAAGGCGGCGGGCTGGCGGATCGAACCGCCGGTGTCAGTGCCGGTCGCTGCCGGGCACAGCCGCGCCGCGATCGCGGAGGAGGAGCCACCAGAGGAACCGCCCGGCGCGAGCGCCGCATTGTCCCCGCCCTCGCGGCGCCAGGGGGAGATGACGTTGCCGAAATAGCTGGTCTCGTTGGAGGAGCCCATGGCGAACTGGTCAAGGTTGAGCTTGCCCAGCATGCCCGCGCCCGCATCCCACAGGCGCTGGGATACGCTCGATTCATACTGGGGCACGAACCCTTCCAGCATGTGGCTCGCCGCGGTCGTCTGCACGCCCTTGGTGGCGAACAAATCCTTCATGCCAATGGGCACGCCGGAAAGGGGCTTCAGGCTCCCCGCCGCACGGTCGGCATCGGCCTGCTTGGCGGCGGCCAGTGCATGCTCCGGCGTCTTGACGATGAAGGCGTTGAGGGCGTCTGCCGCGTCCACCGCCGCCACAAAGGCTTCGGCAACATCGACAGCGCTGAAATCCCCGGCGCGGTGGCCATCACGGATCTGGGCGACGGTTAGGTTGGTTAGGTCTGACACAGTGATACTCGTCATGCTGAACTTGTTTCAGCATCCAGGGCGTTAGGCCCGTTGGATGCCGTTCTGGACCCCGGATCAAGTCCGGGGTGACGGCCCGAACAAGCGATCCTACTCGATCACCTTGGGCACGCCGAAAAAGCCATGTTGTGCTGCCGGCGCGTTGGCGAGCACCGCATCGCGCACGCCGCCGCCGGTCAATGGATCGGCATCGATCACATCGTCACGCAGCCGCAAATGATTGGGGATCACTGCCGTCATCGGCTCGACCCCGCTCACATCCACCTCGCCCAATTGCTCGACCCAGCCGAGGATATTGTTGAGCTCGGGCACCAGCGCCTCCACCTCGGCATCGCTGACGGCGATGCGGGCAAGCTTGGCGATCTTGGTCACGGTGGCGGAATCAACGGACACGGGCGGGGAGAGCCTTTCTTGTCAAAAGCACGTTCCTCCGCCCGCTAGAGCATTTCTGGCCCGAGTGGAACCACCCTAACGCGGGCGCGGTGGCGCCGCCGGTAACTCCTCGATGGTGCGCAGCATCTCGCCGTTCACGAAGATCGCCCGCTGGCGATGCTCGCCGACCGTCACCTCGGCCTCGGCGAGGTCCGGCGGTTCCGGCTGTTCGCGCGCCACGGCTGCCCGGTCGCCTTCGGTCCAGCGCCCTCCCTCATCCGTGGAAATATAGCTGACATTGATCTCTTGCTCGATACGCGGCTGACTGACGATGGCGATCCGCCCGTCATCCAGCCACACCGCGACACAAGGCCCCGTCGCGCACATCCATTGCGAGCCTTCGATCAGCGCCGGCACCTCGGGCGGCAGCGGGCGGCTGGCCGGCAGCACACGCAGCCGTTCAGCCAGCGGGCGCAGCGGCCTGACGATCTCTCCCGCAGACGGCACATCATAGCGTTCAGGGGCTGCAAGGGCGTTGGCGGCATAGGCCCGCTGCGCCTCCGGCCCGTCATTGGCGATGCGCTGCAGTGCGGCTCGCCCTGCAGGACCGAAATCGAAAGCCATGGCCTGCCAGTCGAACTGTTCGGGCTGCACCTGCCCGCTCGCCAGTCGCGCCACCTGATCACGTGCGGAGATTGCGCCGAAATCAAGGATAGGCAGCGCAAGGAACAACGCCACGCCACACACCCCCAGCGCGAGGCGCGTTTGCACCGTGCGCACCACCGGCGCGAACCCGCCCCGCCCGCGCCATACTGACCACCAGCCGGCCACGCCAAAGGCCAGAGCAACGCACGCACAGACCACCGCCCACAGCCGGTCAGGCGTCCAGCCATATTGACCCACCCTCAGCGCCAGCGCGGTGATGGCGAGGCCCGCCAGCGGCAGCACCACCAGTGCGAGCGCCAGTGCCGACCAGCGCAGGGCGCGATTGGCGGGCTGCTCCTCGTCACCCATGCCAATCGCGGCGTTGAGCAGCACCCACGCGCCCCCGGCCGCGACCATGGTCAGCGCCGCAGCGGACGCCCAGCTCTCCCACAGGCCCGACAGGCCGGACACAGGCAGCGACAGCAGGAACAGAACCAGCGCCGTCGCGAGCACTGGCGAAAGCACGGCCAGCACGACCATCACCAGTCGCTGCATCGTCCCCACCAGCGCATCGCGCTCGCGCAAAATGCCGACCGCCGCACCAAAGGCGAAGCCCGCCAGCGGCCAGCCGAAATCAGGCTCCTGCAAAAGTTGCCTCAGAGCATCGATACCGATCACATCGAACAGGCCGGCAATCAGCCAGGCGAGCAGCCAGACGATAACGACAAAGGCGATGCTCGCGGCGCCGATCACCGCATCGGTCCATACATGGATGTGGACATTGCCCGAGGAAAAGCGCCAACCGCCCTCATCGCGGGCATTCTGGAACAAGGGGCAGGCGAGCAGCACAGCGAAAATCGCCGCGAGGAAGGGAAATTCGATCACTTCGCCGCCGCCATTATAATCGTGGGTGTTCCACCCGACAAGGCCGACGATCAGGCCCCAGGCCAGCGCAAAGCCCAGCGACCACAGCCAGCGCCGCTTCTCGACAGTCAGGACGAAAGACAGGCTGGCAACCGCAACAAAGCTCGCGCCGACCACGCGCCAGCTCGTCGCGCGGCTGTCGTCAACACCCTCCACCAGCAACCAAAAGGCTAAACCCGCGGCCGCACAGATGGCGGCCATGATCCACGGTCGGGCGGGCCAAGGCTCATCGCGCAGATCAAGACGCATCGGCTGCATTACACCCGCTCCCCATGGTTGAGGGCAGCTTGTGCCATTGCCCCTGCGTCTCCGGCAAACTATTTTAGCCCCCGCGCTGCTCTCCCGCGCCGCTTTTCAGGTAAACCCAACGCCCGTGGCCCGCATTTTCCTCTACATTGTCGCTCTCATCATCGCGCTCGTCATTGTCGGCGCCTTTGCCTACCGCCTGTTTCCGGCGAGCTTCATGCGCATGGCGCTGGTCCCGACCGAACAATTCAGCGAACCCACGCCCGACGGACATGACTATGCCGACAACGCAATGTGGATCGCGCGGCCGGGCAAGGATGGCGATGATCCCACATTGTGGATGCCGCGCCTGCCCCAGCCCGGCGTCGATCCGGCGGATATGGACAAGGCCGCCAAGGCCGCTGCACCGCGCCTCGCGGCAGAGGACACGCGCGGCAATGCCGCCATCTTCTTCGTCCACCCGACCAGCTACCTCAAGCGCGACCATTGGAACGCCCCGCTCGATGACGAGGAGGCAAACTGGCGCGCATTGCTGTTCGTGCGCGGCATGGCGAGCAGCCTTGCCGGATCGGGCGAACTGTGGGTGCCGCGCTACCATCAGGCGGCGATGGGCGCTTTCCTGACGCAGGACGTCGATACCGCCAACCGCGCCCTCAACGCCGCGTATCGGGACGTTATCGCAGCCTTTGACCAGTTCCTGATCGATGTCGGGCCGGATCGGCCGATCATCCTCGCCGGGCACAGCCAAGGGTCGCTCCACCTCGCCCGCCTGATGCGCGAGCGGGTCGCGGGTCGCCCGGTCGCCGAGCGTATTGCCGCCGCCTATATCGTCGGCTGGCCCATCTCCGTGGAACGAGATCTGCCGCTGATGGGCCTGCCCGCTTGCGAAACGGCGGAAAGCGCCAACTGCATCCTTGCCTGGCAGAGTTTTGCCGAACCCGCCGAGCCGGAGATGGTGCTGGAGGTGTTCGATGCCACTATCGGCTTTGATGGCCAGAGCCGGCGCGGCAGCCGCATGCTGTGCGTAAATCCCGTCTCCGGCGAACGCGATGGTGCGGCCCCGCGCTCGGCCAATTTGGGCACAGTGCGCGCCGATAATGACTTTGCCGATGGCACGCTGCTCTCCGGTGCGGTCGGAGCACGCTGCGATGATCCGGCCGCTGGCGGACGCGGGCTCCTGCTCATCGGCCAAGGGCCGGACATGGGTGGCTACCTCCTGCCCGGCAACAATTATCATGTGTTCGATTACCCGCTGTTCTGGCGCAATGTCCGGGCCGATGCGATCCGCCGGCTGGCGGCGTTTGAGGGCAAGCGGTGATCGCCACCGACCCCGCCACTTACGCGGCCGCCCTCCCCGACGGCGGGCGGTTGCTCGGTCTTGATGTCGGCACGCAGACCATCGGCACCGCCTTGTGCGATGCTGGCTGGCATTTCGCCTCGCCGGCCGAACTCGTCCGCCGCACAAAATTCACTGCGGACAAGGCGGCACTGGCGGCGATCATCGCCCGCGAAGGGGTCGCCGGCCTGGTCATCGGCCTGCCGCTCAACATGGATGGCAGCGATTCGCCACGCACCCAGTCGGTGCGGGCCTTTGCACGCAATGTGGAGGAATTCGCCCTCCCCATCCTGTTGTGGGATGAACGCTGGTCGACCGCCGCTGTCGAACGCGCGATGATCGCGGCAGACATGAGCCGCGGCAAACGCGCCGAACGCATCGACAATGCGGCTGCCAGCTACATCCTTCAGGGCGCGATCGACGGGCTGGTTCGTCTCTGACTTGCGCAGATCGCCGTGCCCGCCTAGAGGCTCGGCTTTAATGACATCGTCACCCCGCCCGCTCGATCCGCGTACGCCCAACGGCCACGCGGCCTTTCCGCACAGGCACCTGCTCGGCCTCGCCGGGTTGCAGCCGTGGGAACTCTCCTTCCTTCTCGACGAAGCGGAACGCTGGGTCGATCAAGCGCGCGATGATGCCGGGCGCAGCCTCCTCGCTGGCCTCACGATCATCAACGCCTTCTTCGAAAACAGCACCCGCACCCTCCTCTCGTTCGAGATCGCCGGAAAGCGGCTCGGGGCGGACGTCGTCAACATGGCGGTGGCGCAATCCAGCGTCAAAAAGGGCGAAACGCTGATCGACACGGCGATGACACTCAACGCCATGCGCGCCGACGCCATCGTCATCCGCCACGCCAGCTCCGGCGCCGTCGCGTTGATCGCTGACAAGGTCGACTGCCCCGTTCTCAATGCCGGAGACGGGTTGCACGAACATCCGACGCAAGGCCTGCTCGATGCGCTGACTATCCGCCGCCGCAAGGGCCGGATCGATGGCCTGACAGTCGCTATCTGCGGGGACATCCGCCACAGCCGTGTCGCCCGTTCGAACATGATCGGGCTTGCAACGCTCGGCGCCAAGGTCCGCGTTGCCGGCCCGCCTACACTTGTCCCGCGCGAGGCCGAAGCCTTGGGGGCGGACCGCTTCACCCGCGTTGAGGATGCGCTCGACGGCGCCGATGTGGTGATGATGCTGCGCCTCCAGAGTGAACGGATGGACGGTGCCATGATCCCCTCCCCGCGCGAATTTCACGCGCTTTACGGCCTCACCGCCGAACGGCTCGCTCTCGCCAAGCCTGATGCGCTGGTGATGCACCCTGGCCCGATGAACCGCGGGGTGGAAATCGACAGCGCGATTGCTGATGACCCGGAACGCTCGGCCATAACGGAACAGGTGGCCATGGGCGTCGCGGTGCGCATGGCCTGTCTCGACGTTCTGACCCGTCAGCGCCGCGGTGTGGAGGGCTGGGCATGATCGCCGCACCGCTCCTCATCCGGAACGCCCGCCTCGTCGATCCCTTGGCCAGCGAACCACGCGATGCCAGCCTGCTCGCGATCGATGGGCGCATTGCCGCCATCAATCCGGCAGAGACGCCCGCCGACGCAATCACAGTCGATGCTCAGGGCATGCTGCTTGCCCCCGGTATAGTCGATTTTGGTGTGTTCGCAGCGGAGCCCCGCGCCTGCCGGTTCGGCGGGATCACCCGCGTTGCGCTGATGCCTGATGGCGCCCACCCGCTCGACCAGCCCGGCCTGATCGAACGCGCGGCCAAGGCAGGCAAGCCCGATCTGTGGATCCACCCGCTCGCCGCCGCAACGCGCGCTTTGGAAGGGCAGACACTCGCGGAAACCGGGCTGATGCAGGCCGCCGGCGCGCGCGGCGTCGCCACCGGCCGCACCCGCGTCGCCGATGCCGGCGTCATGGCGCGCGTGCTTGCCTATGCCGGCGGGCTCGGTCTCGTCACCGTCACCCATGCCGAGGATGAAGGGCTCACCCGCGGCGCGGTGGCGACGACAAGCGAGATGGCGTTCCGCCTTGGCCTTCCTTCCGCGCCTGCCATGGCCGAAGCGATGGCGGTCGCGCGGGATATCGCGCTGGTCGAAGTGACCGGCGCACCGCTGCATTTCCGCCAGCTGACCACTGCCGCCGCCTTTGATCTGGTGCGCGCGGCCAAGCGCCGGGGCCTCCCCGTCACCTGCGGCATCACGCCCGCCCATCTGCTGCTCAATGATGTCGCGCTTGGCGAATGGCGCACCTTCGCCCGCCTGTCCCCGCCGCTAAGGGGCGAGGACGACCGGCAGGCCGCGCTCGCCGCACTGGCCGATGGCACCATCGATGTCCTCTGCTCTGCCCATGATCCGCGCGGGCCGGAGGATAAGCGCCTGCCCTTCGCCGATGCAGCGCCCGGCATGGCCGGCGCGGAAACCCTGCTCGCATTGGGCCTCGGCCTTGTCCATGACGGCACGATCTCCCTTACCCGCCTGTTCGCCCTGCTCGCTGCCAATCCGGCGCGTCTGCTCGGGGTCGAGGCTGGAACATTGGCCGTGGGCGCAGAGGCCGACCTCATCCTCGTCGATCCGGATACGCCTTGGCAGATCGACACCCGGCGCATGTCGGCGCGTGCCGGCAACACCCCGTTCGATGGGCTGCCGGTTCAGGGCCGTGTCAGGTCAGTCTGGAAGGGCGGTCGCCGGATCGACTGACCCGGCGAGGCACGCTCAACAGTCAGCGGTCAGACGACCGCGCCGGCATTCTCGTCAATCGCCTTCTTCGGCTTGCCGTCTTCCTCAAGCGGGATGAAGCTGTCCGGCCCGACGCCGAGCGGCACCAGCAGGAAGCGCGCGACATAGATCGACGAATAGGTGCCGATCACCACACCGAACAGGATGCCGGCGGTCAGCGCAAAGATGCTCGGCGGGCCGATAATGACCATGCCGATCACCGCCAGCAACACCGCACCGTTGGTGGCCACGGTACGCGACAGCGTCTCGTTGACCGAAAGGTTGAGCAAAGGCTCGATTTCCATCTTGCGGTATTTGCGCAGATTTTCGCGGATACGGTCATAAACGACGACCGTGTCGTTCAATGAATAACCGATCAGCGTCAGCAGCGCGGCGACCGCGTTCAGGCTGAATTCGATCTGCGTCACCGCAAAGAATCCGAGCGTGATGATAAGGTCATGCACCAGTGAAACCAGCGCGCCCACACCGAACTGCCATTCGAAACGGAACCAGATGTAGAGCGAGATGCCGAGCATCGCGATCAGGAGCGCGAGTGCCCCGTCGGTCGCCAGCTCCTGCGAAACCTTGCCGGATACCGTCTCAACTGAATCGAGCCGTGCGCCGGGATAGGCCGCGACAATGGCAGCACGCACCTGTTCGACCTGCGCGGACGATTGGCTATCGTCACCCGGCGGCAGCGGCAGGCGCACCGAAAACTCGTTCGGCGCGCCAAATTCCTGGATCGTCGCATCGCCCAGGTTCAGGGAATCCACCCGCGCACGCAGCTGATCGATCGGCACCGGCTCTTCGAGCACGACGTGAAAGCTCTTGCCGCCGACGAAATCGACGCCCCAGTTGAAGCCCTGCACGAAAATCGCGGTCAGCGATCCGAGCACCAGCAACGCCGAGAAAACGATGGCGGGCAACCGCCAGCGCATGAAATCGATGTTCGTATTGTCGGGGACGATCTTGAACAGCGGACGCATGGCGAATTCCTAAAGCACGAGCTCGGTGGGACGCTTGCGGGCGTACCAGTGGCTCACCCACATGCGGGTCGCCGTGACGGCAGTGAAATATGAGGTGATGATGCCGATCATCAGCACCACTGCGAACCCCTGGACCGGCCCGGAGCCGAAGGTGAACATGAGGGCGCCGGCGATCACGTTGGTCACGTTGGCGTCAAAGATCGCGGTCGATGCTTCCTTGAACCCGTGATCAAGCGCGGAGAGCACATTGCGCCCACGCCTCAACTCTTCGCGGATACGCTCATTGATCAGCACGTTGGCGTCAACCGCCGCACCCACCGTCAGCACCATGCCGGCAATACCCGGCAACGACAGGGTGAGGCCGAGGAAAGACATGATGCCGATGATGATCAGCACGTTGAGGATCACCGCGATATTGGCGAGCATGCCGAACGACCCGTAGGTCATGATCATATAGGCCATGACCACGAGCAGCGCGATGACGCAGGCAATCGCCCCGCGCCGCACCGAGTCTGCACCGAGTTCCGGTGAAACCGTGCGTTCCTCGACCACCTGCAATTCGATGGGGAGCGCGCCGGAATTCAGCGCAATCGCCAGCTGGTTGGCGCTTTCGACCGTGAAACCGCCGGAAATCTGGGCGCTGCCGCCATTGATCGGTTCATTGATGACCGGCGCGGAAAGCACCTTGCCGTCGACCAGCATAGCAAAGCGCTTGCCCACACCATCGCGGGTCACGCGGCTGAATGTGGTGGCCCCGGCACTGTTGAACTGGATGGTGACAACCGGAGAGCCCGATTGCTGGTCAAAGCTCTGCTGCGCATCCTCCAACTGGTCGCCGGAAATCATCACCTGACGGCTGACGACCTCAAACCCCTGCTGATTGGCATAGGGAACGACCATGCTGCCAACGGGCGCACGGCCCTGCGCGGCTTCGGCAGCGTCGAAATTCTCGGTCACCATGCGGAATTCAAGCCGCGCGGTCTGGCCCAGCAATTCCTTGAGCGCGCCCGGATCGTCGATGCCAGGAACCTGCACGACAATGCGATCCTCGCCTTCAAGGATGATCGTCGGCTCGCGGGTGCCAAAGCCGTCGAGGCGGCGTTCGACCACGTCACGCGCGCCAACCATCGACTGGCGCAGAAACTCGTCAAACCCGGCCTCGGTCAGCGTCACAACCACCCGCGTGGTATCGCGCACTTCAATGTCCCAGGTGCGCTGGCCGGTCAGCTGTGCGCCGGTCGTCAATGTGTTGAGACGTTCCCGAGCGGCATCAACCTGCGTTGCATTGCGGACGAGGAAAGACACGCTGTTGGCGGTGCGCTGCAAATCACCGATGGCGATATCATCGTCGCTGCCGCGCTCGCCGCGCATCGCGTCACGGACGGTGCGTTCCATCGATTCCACGCGCAACTGCCGCGCATCATTCGCGTCAGCTTCGAGCAACAGGTGCGAACCGCCCGCAAGGTCGAGGCCGAGGTTGATCTTCGGCGCGACCGAGGGCGGCAGGCTCGACCAGAAACTCGCCGGAATCAGGGTCGGGAGCGCCAGCCAAATGCCGACCACTAGGGTCGCGATGGTGGCGATTGTTTTCCAGCGGGGAAAATTGAGCATGTCGGGAAATGTCCGCTAGGCCGCAGGCGGCCGGTCAGTCGTTCGCGGGCGTTCCGCCGGGCTGGCGCACATCGGCCAGCGTGGATTTAACCGCGCGCACCTTGACGCCCTGAGCAATCTCGATCTCGAGCTCGTCATCGCTGACCTTGGTCACCTTGCCGATCAGGCCGCCGCCGGTGACGACCGTATCGCCCCGCTTGGCCGCACCGATCTTCGCGGCATGCTCCTTCATCCGCTTCTGTTGCGGACGAATAAGCAGCAGATAGAAGACAACGAAAATCAGGAGCAGCGGAACGATCTGCACGAGAAACGCACCGGCCCCGCCGCTGCTGGCGGAGGCTGCAGAAGAAAGCGCGAGAAAGCTGGTCATGAAACGGAAAAGCCCTTGCTGCTGGTGTCGAGCCGGAAAGGGCCCGCGGCACCGCTGTCACTGGCGGTTATGGGACGCAATCGCCCCCCTGCCAAGCGTGCCGCGCGCCTAACACTTCGCTTCCGGCCACGCAACAGCTACGGCACCCCACCCTTACGCTTGCATCCCCGCTGCCACAGGGCTAGGGGCGCTGCTTCCAAGGCGACTTTCCAAGGCATCTTGGGCCGGACATGTCCGGCGGTCGGGACGTAGCGCAGCCTGGTAGCGCATCACACTGGGGGTGTGGGGGTCGCAGGTTCGAATCCTGTCGTCCCGACCAGCCTTGGCAATTCCCCTTCATTACATCGGCACATTGTACCGAATGGCCTGCGGTTGCCTTGGAGCGATCGGGCTGTCCTACAGATAACCAGATAGGATACTCTCTTTGCTTCTCTTGAACCAAAGGAGCAAGCCATGTCGCTGATCGAAGGGCTGATCGGCCCCATCGCCAAGCTGATCGACAAGATCATTCCCGACCCGGAAGCGCGCGACCGCGCCAAGCTCGAACTGCTGCGCCTCGAAGGCAGCCAGGAGATGGAAACCCTGCGCACGCAACTTTCCGCCATCGTCGCGGAGGCGCAATCCACCGATCCCTGGACCAGCCGTGCGCGCCCGAGCTTTCTCTATGTCATGTATGCGCTGCTGCTGTGGTCCATCCCGATGGGCCTCATTGCCGCTGCGCGACCGGAGATGGCACAGGGCATTGCCGCGGGCATGAACGCCTATCTCGCCGGCATCCCGGAGCCGCTCTACGCGCTCTTCGGCACCGGCTATCTCGGCTACACAGCAGCGCGTACCTGGGGGAAGATCAGAGGCGTCGAATAAGCCGCGGCGGCGGCGGTCCCTGCCCTGATTTTTCCGTCTGTCTCAGTCATCGTCATTGCGAGCGCAGCGAAGCAATCCAGTGCGGTATGCGCCAACTCTGGATTACTTCGCTGCGCTCGCAATGACGTGGTTCAGGGGCGCTGCCCCATCGCGGCTCCAACCGGCCTGTCGGTTCGCACCAGCCTGCGCTGCTCGAACCCGTCGCCCCAGTCGGCACTGACAGTGACGGCATCGGGCCCATCGGGCTGCACGGTCAGGTCGAATGCGCGATCATATCGCATATAGGTGAAGGTGATGCCGCCCAGCCCGCGCCGCGCGGGCAGGTCCTGGACGAGCTCGCATGAGCCGCGACAGTCGACCAGCGACACAAGGGTGCTGTTACTACCCTGAGGCAGGGCGACCTCAAGGCCGGTCATGTCACCGCTTTCGGGATGTTCCTGCAGATTACCGTAGGTCCCCGGCGTGATCACCGCGTCGCTCGCAAGCGTCTCGGCACGGCGATCCTCCGCGCTCTCCCCGCACGCGGCGAGGGCAAGCGCCAGGATCGCCGCCGCCAGTGCGCGCAGCCTCATCCGGCCATCACCGCCTTGACTGCGGCGACCGCTTCGGCCGCCTTCGCGCCGTCCGGCCCGCCGCCTTGCGCCATGTCGGGACGGCCACCACCGCCCTGCCCGCCAAGCGCCGCGACCGCCGCCTTGACCAGCTCGACTGCATTGGCCTGCGCCGCCGCATCGTCGGTCACGCCGACAGCCACAGAGGCGCGGCCGTCATTGACCGCGACCAGCATGGCAACGCCGCTGCCCACGGCCTTTTTCATGTCATCGACTGCGCCGCGCAGGCCCTTGGGATCAAGCCCTTCGACCACCTGCGCCAAAAAGCCCGTGCCGCCCACCTGTTCGACAGCTGGGCCGGAGGCGGCACCGCCGCCACCCAGCGCCAGCGCCTTCTTCGCATCGGCCAGCTCGCGCTCGGCCTTGCGCAGCGCCTCGGCGAGTGCAGCAACGCGCGATGGCGCCTCGTCCGGTGTGGTGCGCAGCGTCGCCGCGACCGATCGCAGGGCCTCGTCGCGTTGCGCCAGCCACAGCCGCGCAGCCTCGCCCGTCAGCGCCTCGATGCGCCGCACGCCGGCGGAGACCGCGCTTTCGCCAATGACGCGCATCAGGGCGATGTCGCCCAGCGCATGGACATGCGTGCCGCCGCACAGCTCGACCGAATAGTGCCGGTCAACGCTCGTCCCCATCGAAAGGACGCGCACCTCGTCGCCATATTTCTCGCCGAACAGCGCCAGCGCACCGGCGGCAATGGCATCGTCCGGCGTCATCAGCCGCGTCGTCACCGCCTCGTTGCTGCGGATCTGCGCATTCACTTCCGCCTCGATCGCCGCCAGCTCCTCGGGCGTGACCGGCTTGGGATGGGAAAAGTCGAAACGCAGCCGGTCCTCGGCCACCAGACTGCCCTTCTGAGTTACATGCGCGCCTAGATGGTTGCGCAGCGCCGCGTGCAGCAGGTGCGTCGCGCTATGATTGGCGCGCAGACGGTCGCGCCGTGCAGCATCGACGCTCAGCTTCACCGCATCGCCGACGCGGACTGTGCCGGCATCGATCGTCGCATGATGGGCGTGCAGCCGGCCAAGCGGCTTGGCAGTATCGGTCACGCTCGCCGACAGGCCATTGCCACCGGTGACAGTGCCAGTGTCGCCCATCTGCCCGCCGCTCTCGCCATAAAAGGGCGTCTGGTTGGTGATGATGGTGACGGTATCGCCGGCCTTGGCCTCGGTCACTTCCGCGCCATCGCGCACCAGCGCGACCACTTCGCCCTCGCCCTCGGTGCCGGTGTAGCCGATAAAGTCGGTTGCCCCTGCGCGTTCGGCGATGTCGAACCAGATCTCGTCCGATGCCGTCGCGCCCGATCCCTTCCAGGCAGCGCGTGCCGCGGCCTTCTGCGCTGCCATCGCCGTATCAAACCCGGCGCGGTCCACCGCAATCCCGGCAGGGCGCAGCGCATCCTCGGTCAGGTCATAGGGGAAGCCATAGGTGTCATAGAGGCGGAAGGCGACATCGCCGGACAGCGTATCGCCCGCCTTCATCGAACCCGTCGCCTCGTCGAGCAGCTTCAGCCCCTTGTCGAGCGTCTGGCGGAAACGGGTTTCCTCGCGCTCGAATGTCTCGACCAGCAAAGGCTGCGCGCGGATCAGCTCGGGATAGGCGACGCCCATTTCGGCAACCAGCGCGGGCACCAGCCGGTGCATCAGCGGATCCTTGGCGCCGAGCAAATGCGCGTGGCGCATCGCGCGGCGCATGATCCGGCGCAGCACATAACCGCGCCCTTCATTGGCGGGCAGCACCCCGTCAGCCATCAGGAAGCCGCAGCTCCGCAGATGGTCGGCGATGACGCGGTGGCTGGCCTTGCTGTCGCCCTCGGCGCGCGTGCCGGTCATGTCTTCGGATGCGGCGATCAGCGCGCGGAACGTATCCGTGTCATAATTGTCGTGGACGCCCTGCATGACCGCGGCGATGCGCTCGAGGCCCATGCCCGTGTCGATCGACGGCTTGGGCAGATCCCCGACAATCTCGTCGGCGGCCTGGATATGCTGCATGAAGACGAGGTTCCACACCTCGACGAACCGGTCGCCATCCTCGTCCGGAGATCCCGGGGGGCCGCCGGCAATGTGCGCACCATGGTCGTAGAAAATCTCGCTGCACGGCCCGCACGGCCCGTCGGAGCCCATCGCCCAGAAATTATCCTTGGTCGCAATGCGGATGATGCGCTCGTCCGGCAGGCCGGCAATCTTGCGCCACAGGCCATGCGCCTCGTCATCGGTGTGATAGACGGTGACCGTCAACCGGTCGGGATCAAGGCCCCATTCCTTCGTCAGCAGGGTCCAGGCCAGCGTGATCGCCTGATCCTTGAAATAGTCGCCGAAGGAAAAATTCCCCAGCATTTCAAAGAAAGTATGGTGGCGCGCGGTATAGCCGACATTGTCGAGATCATTATGCTTGCCGCCCGCGCGGACGCACTTCTGGCTCGACGTCGCGGTCGAATAGGGCCGAGTTTCAAGGCCGGTGAAGACATTCTTGAACGGCACCATCCCGGCGTTGGTGAACATCAACGTCGGGTCATTGTGCGGCACCAACGGTGCCGAAGCGACGATCTGGTGCCCTTCGCTGCCGAAATAATCGAGGAAGGAACGGCGGATTTCGTTGGTCGAGCTCATGCCCAGCGACTTAGGCGAGGGGGACGGGCGCGACAAGCGGGCTTTATTGCATGGTTTGATCGGCTTGGTCGATCAAGCCGGCCTCAGGCAAAGCCGTAATAGCTCGCCTCACCCCGTTTGGCCGCGGCCTGCCAGGCCGGACGCGCATGGCAAGCGGCGACAAAGGCGGAGAGCTTCGGCTTGTCGGCGGCCCTGCCCTGCATCACCGCAATCTCGGCGGGAAAGCTCAGCATGATGTCCGCGGCCGACAGGCTGTCGCCAATGAAATGCCCATGTTCGTTGAGCGCAGCTTCAAGGAAGGCGAAATGCGATTCGAGCTGCTGCTCGATGCGCGGCTGCAGCGGCGCTGCCGCCTCGCCGAGGCGCCCGGTGTAAAGCGCGAGCAGAATCGGCGTCATCGCCGACCCTTCGGCAAAGTGCATCAGTTCGAGGTGGCGGACATGATCGTCGCTGCCGCGCGGCGGAACCAGATGCCCGCCGCCATGGCGCTCGCACAGATATTCGACGATCGCGCCTGATTCCATCACCACGCGGCCCGCATCCTCAATGAGGGGCGATTTGCCGAGCGGGTGGATGGCGAGGAGTTCCGGCGGCGCCAAGTTGGTGACGGCGTCGCGCATGTGCAGCCGCACCGCATAATCCACCCCCAGCTCCTCGAGCAGCCAGAGGATGCGCTGCGAACGGCTGTTGTTGAGGTGGTGGACGATGATGGTCATGGCGCGCTCCCGCTGTGTCGCCCATTGCCTATCAGCAAAGCCGGGATCGTCCAAAAATCAGGAAAAGCTCAGCCCCAAGTCCGCACGGACTGGCGCCCCCTCCCTACCGTCCAGCGGTAGGAAGGGGGCAGCAGCGGATCATTCGGCGTCGTCGCCATCATCGGCGTCGGGGCCAGCCATCATCGCTTCAGACACTTCATCGGTCTTGCCGCGGATGGCCGATTCGAGGCGGAGCATCATCTCGGGGTTTTCCTTGAGGAATGTCTTCGCATTCTCGCGGCCCTGGCCGATGCGCACCGAATCATAGGAGAACCAGGCGCCGGATTTCTCGACCAGACCGGCCTTCACACCGATGTCGAGGATCTCGCCAACCTTGGAAATGCCCTCGCCATACATGATGTCGAATTCGACCTGCTTGAACGGCGGGGCAACCTTGTTCTTCACCACCTTCACGCGGGTGGTGTTGCCGATGATGTCGTCCCGGTCCTTGATCTGGCCGGTACGGCGGATGTCGAGACGCACCGAGGCGTAGAATTTGAGAGCGTTGCCGCCGGTCGTGGTTTCCGGATTACCGTACATCACGCCGATCTTCATACGCACCTGGTTGATGAAGATGACGAGGCAGTTGGAACGGCTGATCGATCCGGTCAGCTTGCGCAGCGCCTGGCTCATCAAGCGGGCCTGCAAGCCGACATGGCTGTCACCCATCTCGCCTTCGATTTCAGCGCGCGGCACCAGCGCGGCGACCGAGTCGACCACGAGAACGTCAATGGCGTTGGAGCGCACCAGCGTGTCGACGATCTCGAGCGCCTGTTCGCCGGTATCGGGCTGAGAAACGATCAGTTCATCGATGTCGACACCCAGCTTGCGTGCATACACCGGGTCCAGCGCATGTTCGGCATCGACAAAGGCGGCAGTCCCGCCTGCCTTTTGCGCTTCGGCAATGGCGTGCAGCGCCAGCGTCGTCTTGCCCGAGCTTTCCGGACCATAGATTTCGACAATGCGCCCGCGCGGCAGGCCGCCGATGCCGAGCGCGATATCGAGCCCCAGCGAGCCGGTTGACACCGCCTCAATCTCCATCGCTTCCCGGCTGCCCAGCTTCATCGCCGAACCCTTGCCGAATGCGCGGTCGATCTGTGCCAGAGCGGCTTCGAGAGCGCGCTGCCGTTCGGGAGATTGTACCATGTTGTTGCCTTCGATCACCTTGAGCCGAGCCGTCATGTTGCGTGCCCTTTCGTCCGTCTAGAGCGATTGGCGGCACGCGGCAATGCGGCCGTCAGAACAGCGTGTGTATACCATTTGTTCTAGGGGAACAAGAGGGGAACTTGCGCGGCCGCTTCTAGAGCGGGCGCCAGTCGCCTTCACCGCGACGCTTCAGGTTCGCTCCGCACATCAGGCAATTGGCGCGATAGTCACCCGGCCCGTGTTTCTTGACGCGCCTGCGGTTGGGCCGATGCCCGACCAATGCGCATAAAGTGTATCGAATCAATATCATGGCGGCGTCCGATGCCGTCCCGCAGCGAAGCTTGCAAGACCCTGCCCTTCCCTTCGCCGCACAAGCCGGTAAAGGCCCCGCCATGGCTGCACCGCTCCTCTCCTATGAAAATCTCGGTATCGTGCAGGGCAGCGGCTGGCTGTTCCGGGGGCTCGATCTTTATATCGGCGAGCGCGAGCGGCTGGCGCTGATCGGCCGCAACGGGGCGGGCAAATCGACTCTGCTGCGCCTGCTTGCTGACCGGGTCGAGGCGGACGAGGGCAAGCGCACCATCGTTCCCGGCACGCGGGTGGTCATGCTGGAACAGGAACCGAGCTTCGCCGGCCATGCCACGCTGATGGATTTCGCGACCGCAGGCGCGGATGCACCGGCCGCCCACGAAGTCGCGGCCATCGCCGACCAGATGGGCATCGACATGGGCCGCGAGGCGGCAACCGCGAGCGGCGGTGAGCGGCGCCGCGCCGCCTTGGCTCGTGCGCTGGCCATGGAGCCCGACATCCTGCTGCTCGATGAGCCAACCAACCACTTGGATCTCGCGGCCATCGACTGGCTGGAAAGCTGGTTGCAGCGCTTCACCGGCGCCTTTGTCGCGATCAGCCACGACCGTACCTTCCTGACCCGCCTGACCCGCGAAACATTGTGGCTCGACCGCGGCAACATCCGGCGCAAGGCGATCGGCTTCGGCGGGTTCGAAGGGTGGATGGAACAGGTCTATGCGGAGGAGGCGCGCAACGCCGAACGGCTCGATGCCAAGCTGAAGATCGAGGCGCACTGGCTGGAACGCGGCGTCACCGCCCGGCGCAAGCGCAACCAGGGGCGGCTCGAAAAACTGCACGAAATGCGCGCGCAGCGGGCGGCCATGCTCGCCCCGGCGGGGGCAGCCCGGCTTGCGCTGGCAAAGGATGATGTGAAGACCAAGTCGGTCATCACTGCCGAGCATGTGAACAAAAGCTATGGCGGCCGCACCATCATCCGCGATTTCAGCTTCCGTGTGCAGCGTGGCGACCGCATCGGCCTCGTCGGCGCCAATGGCGCGGGGAAAACGACGCTGCTCAAGCTGCTGACCGGCGAAATAAGCCCTGACAGCGGCACCGTGACCCGCGCCAAGACGCTCGACGGCATCGTCATCGACCAGCAGCGCGCCCTGCTCCAGCCTGAAAAGCGCGTGCGCGATATCCTCGCCGACGGTGGTGACTGGATCGAGGTCCGCGGGGTCAAAAAACATATCAAAGGCTATCTCAAGGACTTCCTGTTCGATCCCTCCTTGAGCGAGGCGCGGGTCGGCACCCTGTCCGGCGGCGAGCGCTCCCGCCTCCTGCTGGCACGCGAATTCGCCCGCGAATCCAATCTCTTGGTACTCGACGAGCCGACCAATGACCTCGACCTCGAAACGCTCGACCTGCTGCAGGAAGTTATCGCCGATTATGAGGGCACGGTGCTGCTGGTCAGCCACGACCGCGACTTCCTCGACCGGACGGTGACCGTGACGCTCGGCCTCGACGGGTCGGGCACGGTTGATATTGTCGCGGGCGGCTATGCCGAGTGGGAAGCAAGGCGCAAGGCGCCGGCCGCTGCGGCAAAGTCAGCCGCCCGGTCCGCTCCATCCGCAGCGCCGGTTGCCGCCGCGCAGCCCAAGAAAAAGCTCAGCTACAAGGACCAGCGCGACCTTGATCTGCTGCCGGAGCAAATCGAAGCGATGGATGCGGCGATTGCCAAGGCAGAAGCCGAACTCGCCGACCCCGACCTTTATGTGCGCAACCACAAAAGGTTCGAAACCCTGACCCGCGACATCGAACGGCTCCGCGCAGAAAAGGACGCAGCGGAGGAACGCTGGCTGACATTGGCTGAAGAGGCGGATTCTCTCGGCAGCTAACCGCAGGGCAGCCGGTAATGATCGGCCAGCCTGTCCAGCGCGAGCGCGAGGATGATGCGACCTGATCGGCTGGGCCAGCCGAGCGCCCGTTCAGCGCCGGGCATGGCTTCGCCGGCGCAAATGACCCGCCAGCAAATGTCCGCAAGACCACTGCCGGCGGCGTCGATGGCCGCAGTAAAGCGGCGGTGGGCATCGATGCGCGCCAGCGATCGCGCGCCTTCGCCCGCCCCTGCGCCCTGCCCCCGCGGCGCA
>ERZ1022756.163-NODE-163-length-22602-cov-7.196878_pt1 | contig 22602 bp, 24 predicted proteins | sample MGYA00520902_ERZ1022756 | MGnify/ENA primary metagenome ERZ1022756 (study PRJEB33162, sample SAMN09537601) | freshwater metagenome | isolation source: freshwater | place: Canada:Alberta | collected 2017-07 | study: EMG produced TPA metagenomics assembly of the...
AAAGCCATTGACACAACTCGCCGGACGACTGAGACCCTTGTCGTTGTGTTGGAGAACTTTGCGTCAACGATTGACAATTTGAACCGAACGACAACACGCATCAACTCTCTTCTTGACGAAGTGGAGGAACCTCTCAAACGCGTCATGCCTCAACTTGGCAACGCAATGAACGCAATGGCAACAATGGGAGAAGCGGCCACCCAACTTGGTGAACTGTCAAAGAAGCTCGGACCACTTACGACGTTGGCCGAGAACGCAGGAGGTCTCTTTGGATTCCGTCCCGGCAAACCGAGTGGAAACCAGCCACCACCTACTTCTTCTTCGCCACAAACGGAGTCGTAACAACGACGCCCGGAATGTGAGTTCCGCGAACATCGAGGAGAACCTGTTGCCCAACAGAGGTCGATGGCGCAACAAAAGCAAGAGCAACACAATGTCCAAGCGTCGGTGAGAAATTGCCGCTACTCACAAAGCCGATCTCCGAGCCATCTGTATCAAGCACAAGAGAACCGTCACGAGCCGGCCTACGACCTTCGATGACAATGCCAACCAAGCGTCGTGACACACCGGACACTTTCTCGGCATTGAGCGCTGTTCGACCGTGAAATGCTTGCTTATTCCAGGCAACCACCCATTCCAAACCGGCCTGCAACGGAGTGATCCCCTCACCCAATTCATGACCATGAAGCGGAAGAGCAGCCTCAAGGCGCAATGTGTCACGTGCACCCAAACCGGCAGGAGTGATGCCAGCAACAAGAAGCGCGTTCCACACATCAGCGGCTCCATCCACAGGAACTGCGATCTCTATTCCATCTTCACCCGTATAACCAGTACCAGCCACAACACACGGGTGGCCACACACTGATACTTCTCGCACATTGAATCGTGGTACTTCTGCAGCTTGGGCACAGAATGTTGCAACAAGTTGACGCGCGTCGGGGCCTTGGACTGCAATCACTGCTCGAGTTGAAGTTGTGTCGACTCCCCCGATTGCAGCAACAACACGATCCGTGTTGGACGCATTAGGCATCACATCAAAGACATTCTCTGACACCCACCACACAATGATGTCGTCGAGAACTGATGCATCATCCTCATTAAGCAAATGCGTGTACTGCGCTCGCCCAGGAGCAATCTTTGACAAATCATTCGTCAACACTTGCTGCAGGCGGTTAAAGGAATCTTCACCCTCGACTCTCACAGTTCCAAGATGAGAAACATCAAACATCGTCGCAGTGGTACGACATGCAGCGTGCTCGGCCAAGGTGCCCGCGGGATACGCCAACGGCATCTCCCATCCGCCGAAGGGCACCATCTTTGCGTTCAATGAACGATGCTGAGCATCGAGCGGAGAAAACTTCATATTCAGACGGCGACGACTACGGCTGCGCCGCCATCTTCTTCTCGGTCACCGTCATAAGAGAGCGGCTCGGGACGAAGAGAAATGATTTGACGATCTACTTCATCACGCACACCCGACATTGGGAGCACGTTGAGAACACCTTGTCCGTGACGCAAAACGTCAATGAGGTCATCTCCATTGCAAAGAACAACGCTTCCACCATCGATCACGAGGTGTGCAGCAGAGATATCAGTATCAACATGTTCACGCATATAAGAGAACACGTCGCGAATGGATTCCAATCGAATACCAGCATCAAGCAGTTTCTTAATGACCTTTAACTCCAAGAGGTCGCGGTACGTATACAAACGACGGCTTCCGCTGCCAGTAGCATCTGCCCCAGTTGGACGAACCAAATCTGTTCGAGCCCAATAATCAAGACGGCGATATGTAATTCCGACAATCTCAGCTGCCTGAGTTCCGCTAAATGTCTGCATGACTTCGTCCAATTCCTTAAGCGAGTCACCAACAACAATCTGGTAACTACGCGGATGTAAGACGCTAGGGGTATGGATGCAGAATCGTCAAGGGGTGATTATTGGAAGTCTTCGGGAGAAATATTCTCAATAAAGTCGCGAAATTCGTCGATTATCTCGTCATTTGGAGCTGATTCATCCTCTTCGATGACTTCTCCCACCATTTCCAGCAGAGCCTCCGAAGCAAAGATCGGGCACGATGCCCGCAGAGCAATGGCTATTGCATCGGACGGCCGTGACGAGACAGTTGTTTCTTCCCCTGACTCCCCTGCCAGGACAAGATCTGCAAAGTACGTACCAGCTGTCACCCGAGTGAGGACAACCCGAACAATTGCATATGACAGATGCTCAAGAGTGTTCACAAACAACTCATGTGTGAGCGGGCGCGGAGTCTGTTCACCGTCGAGAGCGGTCTTAATCGCTGCAGCTTCTGGTGCCCCAATGTAAATCTCAAATGAACGACGAGGAGCCTCATCTTCACGGAGAAGCACCACCGGAGTGCCGGCCATGCGGTCGATACGAACGCCGCGAACGGACAAAGATTTCATGACTAACGCTGCTCAGTAAGTCTGATGATGTCACGTTGAATGAGACCTGAGCGCAATTCTCCACCGAGCTGCATGAATTCAGAGAGCATCTGAAGAGCTTCTTCGCGTGCAACAGGATTCCTCTGACGAAGATACGGAAGAATCCTCTGCTCAAACAGACTCACTTCACGATCAGCAGAAGTTTTCCACGCACGTAAATGGCGAACATCAATGCCCAACTCTTGAAAACGTGCGGCGGCCCTTGCAATTGCTATTGAAGAAGCATCAAAAAAAGTGGTGTCACCAACTTCGTGTCCATTGATAAGACCGACTGCCTCAAGTTCCTTCAAAAGTGATGCATCAATCTCAAACTGCAACAGCAACTGGTCACGCGGGATTGATTCTGTCTTATCAACGTGCTGCATGGCATGCTCACGCTGCAAACGGCGCTCGGACTCGGGCACAATCGGATCTTGTTCCCTAACAGATGTCTGAACAGATCCTGAAGCCTCACGTGGGCGCGGTACCGACGTTCGCGTTGCAGGATGACCACTAGACGCAACATATTCACTTGGCATCATGATGTCCCGACTGATATCTCGACTGATATCTGCAGTGTCGTCGTCAAGTTTGTCTTTGATGATGCGAAGGGGCAAGTAATTAGTCCGTTGTTCTCTCAGAATGAAGCGAAGACGTTCAACTTCTGCAGCAGTGAACTTGCGATATCCAGAGGGAGTCCGCTCAGGCTCTATTAGGCCTTGGCTTTCTAAAAACCGAATTTTAGAAATAGTGATGTCGGGAAACTCCTCAAGAAGTTGCGCAAGCACTTCACCGATACTGAGGAAATCTCTGTCACTCACGAAACATCCTCGGCTCTTTCAAGAAAGACCAGACGGAACTTCCCGACTTGAAGTTCATCACCTTGACGTAATTCAATGACATCAATTCTTTGCTGATTGACATATGTGCCGTTCAGCGAGCCGGCATCTCGAACAATGTAGTCACCACCGGAATTGTGAATCTCGCTGTGCCGACGAGAAACAGTGATGTCATCAAGGGCAATATCAGAGTCAGCGTGACGGCCAATTGTTGTCACGGATGAGGACAGCACAAAATGTTGACCTTCTTCTTCGCCTCCGCGGATGACCAACAAGGCAGTACCCGACTGAATTTCATTGAGATCAACCCTGGTGTCATCTTCGGGACCAGGGGCATCTAACAACGGATCAACCTTGGCCAAGGTAATCGTGCGATCATCAACCATGTCCAAGACCGCACCACATGCCGAACAGAACGACGACGTCGGTGGATTGCGATGTCCGCATCGATTGCAGAATACGTACGACATAAAGATCAAGCACCAATCAGTGCTGAATACTCCTCGGCGGACATGAGATCGTCTTGATTCACCGATGAGCTCTCAATTTCACAAATCCATCCGTTGCCGTATGGATCGGTGTTCAAGAGTTCAGGATTAGCGACAAGGGCGTCATTAACAGTGACTACTGTTCCCGCCACGGGCGCATACACGTCGTTCACACTCTTGGTGCTCTCAATCTCTCCAAGACCTTGATGAGCATCAATCAGTGAACCGACATCGGGAAGTTGAATAAACACAATGTCACCGAGTGCATCTTGTGCATAGTCAGTAATACCCACTCGCACAACAGATCCATCAATCAGGACCCACTCGTGGTCCTTTGTATACCGAAGATTTGGAGGAACGTTCACACCCCCAACGGTACTCGCTAGGCGCTACGGCCCGAGGACATGTTGGCCCGTACGACAGGCAAGTACCGGACAAATGAGACATATGAGAACAAGACTCCTGGCACGACAGCCATCCATCCGATGACTGTAAATGGCGCCCACCACCCGCCAGCAGTACCAATGGTGATCCAAGGGACAGCGCACATCAGACCAAAAGCGGCTTGTTTACCCATTTTGGTCACCGGGAAACGTTCCATTCCCAGTGCTGTTGCGCCGACCATCAGAACAGCAATAGCTACTTCGCGCACCAAGATCACAATGCCCAACCACACTGGGAAGAAGTCAAAGTACATGACCGTGCTAATTCCCACGAAAAAAATCAAACGATCAGCGATGGGATCGAGGACTTTCCCAAACTCACTGACTTGATTGAAGCGCCGTGCAACGTACCCATCAATCCAGTCGGTGAAGGCCAAAAGGCCAAAGAACCAAGAACCCGCCACAACTCGATCATCAGCCATCAACAAAACGAAGTATGGAAGCAACGCAATTCGAATCAACGTGATGACATTGGGAATCGTAAAGACAGACCGCAAACGCACGACCTGATGGTACTCCGAGTGTGCACATGGCGAGAGGTACGACATAGGGTTCTTACATGACATTGCCACTGCAAGACCAGGTCGCGTTCATCACAGGAGCAGGGTCAGGCCTCGGCGCCGAAACTGCCCGTCGCCTTGCCGCAGACGGTGCGATCATCGCCGTCAATGACCTCAACGAAACAGCCGCACAGGCAATCGCAGATGAGGTCGGAGGAATCGCACTCCCCTTTGATGTAGTTGATTCACACGCGTTTGACTTGGCAGTGGATTCATGTGTTTCTCAATTGGGCCGAATCGACATCATGGTGAACAACGCTGGAATTGCACCTTCTGATGCAGCGACCAAGACAGACAGGATGATGGCCAATTCAATGCGCCGCATGGAGGGCAAGATTGCTGATCTTGAACCATTGGACTTCATGTTGGACCTCAGCGATGAAGCGTGGGACAGAATGATCAAAATTCATCTCTATGGCAGTTTTTACGGCTGTAGAGCAGCACTTCGCCATATGCAGCCACAACGATCTGGCCGCATCATCAACATGTCATCGGTATTGGGGCTGTATCCATCATCTGGGGCACCGCACTATTCCGTCGCGAAAGCAGCAATCATTACTCTCACGAAGTCAGTCGCTGAAGAAGTGGCAGGGCTGGGCATCAACGTCAATGCAATCTGTCCTGGCTACATCGACACACCTCTGCTCACTCCATTTAGCGAAGTCATGAAAGCTGGAATCACAATGCGAATCGGAAAGGGCTACATGGGTGAAGCATCTGACATCGCAGAGATGGTTCGCTTCCTTGTCGGACCCGAATCTCGCTATTGCACTGGAGATGTCTTCACGGTGTCCGGTGGCTACCGCTGATGCCAACACTCTTTACTCGCATTCTCAATGGCGATATTCCCGGCACATTTGTCTATCGAGATGATCATTGCGCAGCATTCCTCAGCATTAACCCGTTAGCCGAGGGGCATGTTCTTGTCGTTCCTGTTAAAGAAGTAGACCATTGGGTCGACCTATCTCCCACACTCTCCGAACACTTATTTCGAGTTTCTCATCGCCTTGGAATCGCGATACAGAAAGCATTTCCTTGTGAGCGTGTAGGCATGATCATTGCTGGATACGAAATCAATCATTGCCACATTCATCTCATTCCCACACAGAACATTGGACAGTTCAACTTTGCAAATGCTGCAGCGACAATCGAACGCAGCATTCTTGAGGAACAAGCAACAAGAATTATCAACGCATTAGAGAACCTCTAAAAAAGCGTCAAGTCTCCCGATTCCTCCTCTGGCGGCGGAACTTCCTTCAGTAAGTCCGAGTCGTTATTGCGAACAGAATTCACTCGAGTAGAGACTCGCCTGGTTTGGAATCTCGGTTGATGATCAGGGGCAAATAGTTCTAACGGGGCTTGTGCAGCCGACATCCACTCCACAGCATCTCGCGAAGTGAACTCCACTGCACTTCGATCATGTATCGCTGAGAGATCTTCAACGCTGTCCCGAGTAATCAGCGAGAACGTACGGCCCTCATCAACGATTGGAGAATCGCTCCAGATTCCCGCAGCGAGCATTAAGTGACCGTCTGTGCGACTCACGAAGTATGGAATCTTCGCCTTTGGGTTCTCGCGGTTCCATTCGTAGAAACCAGTCATCGGAATAATGCAACGATGTCCGGGAACAAGCCCCTTGAAGGACGGCTTTTCAGTAATGGTCTCGGATCGAGCATTAATCATCTTGGCGCCAATACTCGCGTCCTTTGCCCAAATCGGAATGAGTCCCCATCGCATCACATCAATAACGACTTCATCACCCACAACACGCAAGATGGGCACAACATGAGTCGGTGCAACATTGAAGTTCCTTAGTAGAGGTCCATCGAAATCAGGAACACGAAGCGTGAGACCAAACTCACCGACTGAATCTCCGATTTCATCAATGAGATCTTGCGTGTTGAAATTGCCGACGAATCTGCCGCACATAGCACTACACCTTATTGAAGGTCTATGACCCCAGAGTCCTTAGGGACGAGGGCCTGCAACCTTCGGATAAAAGGTCTCAATGTGCTTTGGCAAACTGTTCTTCACAAATGCTGACGTGTCATCTGCAAGCACTTCCGGCAGACCAGCAACCACACCATCCAATGTTCGTTCCACCACTTGTTGAGGCGAAGTCTTTGGCATGTCAACACCAGCAGCCATATCGGTATCAATGAATGCCGGGTGTACTGCAACAACAAGTGTTCCCTGGCGAGCAAGTTCGAGTCGCAGGGCATTTGTCAACGACCATGCGGCCGATTTTGACATTGCATAGGTTGCAACTTCTTTGATTGACATCCAAGAGACTGCTGAAAGAACATTGACAATTGCTCCTCCACCATTCGCAGCAAGAACTGGTGCGAATGCCTTTGACAAATTCATCGGGCCCCAGACATTGGTCTCGAACTCGGCTTTGGCATTCTCAAGTGATTCATTTGCAAGGACTCGAGACCCAATAACGACACCAGCATTATTGATCAGCATCGTGAGGTCTTTGCACTGCGCGACAGCGGTTTGAATGTCAGAGGCATTAGTGACGTCGAGCTTGATGGGAATCGCTCCATTGTCCTTCACAGACTCAGGTGAACGCGCTCCGGCGTACACCTTGGCAGCACCACGATCAAGAAGTTGACGAACATACTCAGCACCAAGGCCTCTGTTTGCGCCGGTCACCAAGACGACTGCACCCTCAATATTCATCAGCCAACCGCTCAATTCTTCAGTTCTATTGGTCGGGCTGGCGGGATTTGAACCCACGACCTCTTGTCCCCCAGACAAGCGCGCTAACCAAGCTGCGCTACAGCCCGAATGAGTGACAACTCTATCGCCAGGACTGTTCAGTCCCTAGACAAAGACTGCGACGACCCTCCAACCGAGGTACAGACACAGAAGCGTCACCATCAGTTTGAAGTGCCACGGAATCTTTTCGCCATCAAGTCCGGCGAGCTTCTTCAGATCTAGTTCATCGGGAGTAATACGCCCGGAGACTGAAGGAGACTCCAACCTCTCACCACAATCGGGGCAACTCCCCTTCTCGGTCATTGCGGAAGGAGCGAGATAACGGGCGCAAGGTTCACACCAAGGCATCGCTAGTCACCCTTTCGGCGAACTCGCAATTTCAAAGGAGTTGAGCCGAAGTCGCACGCTTCACGAATCGACCGTTCAAGGTAACGAAGGTACGGCTGTGGGAGATCACGATTCACAAACAGTGTGAAGGTCGGAGGGTTCGCTGCACCTTGCACAGCAAACATCACCTTGGCGCCACCAGCTGCTGGTTGCTTCTGCTGAGCCTCAGCAATGATGCGATTGACGTCGCGGGTTGGAATCTTGCGATGATATTGATCAATCGCATCTTGCAACACAGGGCGCAACTTGTGCACACCTTTTCCGGTGAGTGCCGAAATCTTCAATACGGGCGCATCGTCGATGAAATACAGCATTCGTGCCAGATCAGCTTCCACCTTGCGGCGATCTTCTGAGTCCAACAACTCCCACTTATTCAAGACAATAAGAATCGGACAGCCAGCGACATCAACGCGCTCAGCAAGTCTTTGATCTTGACTGGTAACACCCACCGTGGAATCAATCACCAGCATTGCAACATCAGCTTCATCGATGGCACGAAGCGCTCGAACCAGTGAGTAGTACTCCGCAGAATCATCGACTTTGCTGCGCTTACGCATGCCAGCGGTGTCAACAAAAATCAACGGGCCATCTTCAGTTTCCACCAAGGTGTCAATTGCATCACGTGTTGTGCCAGGAAGGTCATGGACGATGGAACGCTCTTCACCGACAAGACGATTGAACAGTGTGCTCTTGCCCACATTTGGACGCCCCACAAGCGCGACACGAGGAACTCCATCAGCACCAACTGGCTCCACTTTCTCATCCGGACGATCAACGCGTGGAATGCGTGCAACAACTTCGTCAAGGAAATCACCAGAACGACGGCCATGCAGAGCTGAAACGGTAAAAGGTTCACCGAGTCCGAGGGACATGAACTCCCAGCGTTCCGCCTCACGGCGTTCGTTGTCGGCCTTATTTGCAACGAGAAGCACTTCTACTTTGCTCCGTCGAAGCCATGCAGCAATCAATTCGTCTTCATCAGTGACGCCGACAGAAGCATCCACCATATAAATCACCAAATTGGCTTCGCGTACTGCTTCTTCAACCTGGCGACTGACCTTGTCGTCGAGCTCAGAACCGTGTGGCATCCATCCACCAGTGTCAACGATCCAGAACTCGATTCCCAGCCAAGATGCAAGACGTTGATGACGATCGCGAGTCACTCCTGGTTGGTCTTCAACAATTGCCGCGCGTTCACCAATCACGCGATTGAACCACGTGCTCTTACCGACGTTGGGACGCCCGACAATCACAACCGTGGGGAATTCAATTGTCTCGTCAATGTCAGTCACGACTGTTCTCTTTTCTTGCGGCGTCAAGCCGTTGGCGCAAAGCAACGCCACTAGTGGCAATCACCTCGATGTCGAAGTCCTTCGACAGATCGCCCACTGTGGCCCCGTCTAAAAAAACACCGTCATTCAGACACACATCAGGCAATAGATACACATTCTCGCGCCCATGAGCCCGAAGCGCACCCTGAATGTCCGCAAATGTCATCAAACCTGCCACAGCCGTATTCCCTCCGAAATGGCCATTCGGCACTTCTACAACGGGAATATGGGCAAGATCAGTGCCCTCCAGCAATTTGCGGAACATTGAGGCACCGTACGGGCCAGACACAATTGCAGGCACTTTTGAGGACCGAGTACGGGGGTTGAGAGACACGGACACCGGCTTTGCGACCCGCAGAGAAGTCTCCACCGCGGGGTTCACAGGACGGACATAGTCGGTCGGTGATCCATTGTCGACTGACGCGAAGAACCCCTCATGTCGACCGCTGACTTCTGGTCCGACTCCGTTGAAGGACTCAACAAAAGATCTGACAAGGCCAACACCGTCTTCAAGCATTGGATATTCGCCGTAATGCTCTGCGGGCGGAACTTCACGATTAGCAACCAGATAAAACTCGTCGGCGAGATGAATTGGCTGACGTTGCAACACGCTTTGGAATCGGCGCTGCCACTCTTCTACTAGATCAATCACCGCGTTCGCTTCAAGTGGAGTCTGGAATCGCATGCGACTCTCTGTGTTGAACTGTGAGAGACCCAACGGAACGATGGCGATTGATTCAAGTTGCGGAAACTGCTCAAGGAGACCAGCGAGTGTTGACTCCAACACCGCACCATCATTCACACCAGGACACAGAACGATCTGAGCGCGCACGTCTATATCGTTCTCCAGCATCAGCCGGACCCACCGAAGACTGAACCCACCGCGATTGTTCCGCAACATGTCAGAGCGCACATGTGGATCGACAGCATGAATACTCACATACAGAGGTGAGAGCTTTTCTTCAATGACCCGCTCGAGATCAGCTTCTGTAAAGCGAGTCAATGTGGTGAAATTGCCAAAAAGAAAACTGAGCCGATAGTCGTCATCTTTCAAATAGAGACTGCGACGCATACCTTTTGGCAGTTGATAGATGAAACAAAATTCGCAGTGGTTATCGCAGGTATGAATCCTGTCGAACACCGCACTGTTGATTGACACGCCAAATGGTTCACCCGCCAATCGCTCCACGACAATGTCAAGCGATTCACGACCTCTCGCAATCTGCAGATCCACAACATCAGATTCGACGAGCCGATGCCATTCGAGAATGTCCCGAGGCACAACCCCATTGACCAGCACAATTTGGTCACCTACCTGCACCCCAGCCCTCGATGCCGCAGAGGGGGTCTGAACTGCAGAAACCTCAGGAAGAGTGTCGATTGCAGTGCTCACTCGTCACAGGTTACTGCCACCCCTCATCTGTAGTCTGTGAAGGTCCTATGTCAGTTGAAAAAGTGCTCCTGGCCTCCCCGCGCGGATTCTGTGCTGGCGTCGAAATGGCCATTAAGGCATTGGCGTGGATGGTTCGCTCATTCGATGAACCCGTGTACTGCTACCACGAGATTGTTCACAACAAGATCGTTGTTGATCGCTTTGTTGACAAAGGCGTGGTCTTTGTTGACTCAATCGATGACGTTCCTCTCGGCTCGCCCATCATGCTGTCAGCACATGGCTCAGCACCTGAGGTTGTTGCCGCTGCACGTGAACGCGGCAGTTATGTGGTCGACGCCGTGTGCCCACTTGTTACAAAAGTGCACCATGAAGTGAAGACTCGTGCCGGCAAGGGATTCCACATTGTCTACGTCGGCCACGAAGGTCACGAAGAAGCTGTTGGCACCATGGCAGTCGCTCCCGATTCGATTACACGAGTTGAGTCGGTTGAAGAAGTTGATGCACTTCCAGTGTTCGACAAGCCCGTTGCAATGTTGGCCCAGACAACCCTGTCCCACCGTGAGTGGAGTGAAGTAGCCGTACACGTCAAGACACGCTTCCCAGATGTATGGACACCAGGACGCAGCGACCTATGTTTTGCAACAACAAACCGTCAGAGTGCTCTCATGACAATTGCCCCGCAAGTTGATGCATTCATCGTGATCGGCTCTTCCAATAGTTCCAACACGCGTGCTCTTGAACGCCTCGCTGTTGAGGCTGGCTGCACTCACGTATACAGAGTGAACTCTGCTGACGAGCTTCCTGCCGATCTCTCAGGGATTATCGGCGTAACCGCCGGAGCATCCGCACCCGAGGAACTTGTCGAAGGAGTACTGGCACGGTTGAATCCGGTTCACGGAGTAGAAGAGATCTTCGTCACCGACGAAGATGAGTACTTTCCCCCTCCTCGCAATATTCGAGAGCTTCAGAGTTCTATTGATATGGCGATTACCGCGATGTCAGGGGCTTCAATCCTTGGAACACCCGGCCTTGATGATCGTTCACTTGCAGCAAGCGTCGTTCTTGAGGCACTCTCTGAATCATGATTTCTCCAACTCTTGATTCCCTCCGCATCTTCCTCCACGTCTTGGCTGTGGCTGTTTGGGTCGGTGGCCAGATAGTTCTTGCCGGTCTCGTCCCCGCGATTCGTTCATCTGCACCGGAGGCGTTGCCGAAAGTTGCACAAGCGTTCGCACGAGTTGCGTGGCCCGCAATGATTGTCATCGTTTTCACCGGTATGTGGGGACTGAGTTCATCATCGGCATCCGATTCGGACACTGCCTACATGGTCACTTTCGCAGTGAAAATGGTGATGGTCTTTATCGCAGTTGCAGCAACTGTTGTGCATTCCCAGGGAAGCAGCAAAGCCGCGAAGGCAATCGGTGGAGCACTTGGTCTCCTCGGATCACTCCTCGCGGCTTATGCAGGAATCTTGATGGCCCACGCGGGCTAGTCCATTCAGTCCTAGTTGCGCGGAACTTTGCTCCATGCAACATCACGGTCAACGCGAACGTCTCCTGGTAATCCGAGAATGCGCTCACCCAGAATGTTCTTCATTACTTCGGTCGTGCCACCTTCAATGGAGTTTGCACGAGAACGCAAGAAAGCTTTCTGGATTCCTTCAAAACTCATTGCCATCTCAGGCCTGACCATTTCGTACGAGCCGTACAACATGCCCTCAGCGCCCATCAGACCAATCGTGAATTCGTATACGGCCTTGTTGAGGTTTGCACTCTCCATTTTGCCGATGGAACCTTCAGGTCCTGGTGCACCCATACGACGGGATGCGTTTGCACGAATGTTTGTCAAACGATGTACTTCTGCACGACTCCACAACTTCATCAATTCATCCAAGGCAGCAGGGTCTCGCTGATCTTGCGGCAATGCCTGCCACGCTTTGATCGCATGTGAGATTGCTCCGGAACCCTTCTGCGGAATTGATCCACCGATGGACACGCGTTCGTTCATCAAAGTGGTGAGGCTCACACGCCATCCATCGCCAGGGTTACCCAGCATTTCAGCCGTAGGAATACGAGTATCAGTGAAGTACACCTCGTTGAACTCAGCTTCACCAGTCATTTGACGAAGCGGACGCACCTCAACTGTGGGTGCATGCATGTCGACGACAAACGCAGTTAAGCCAGCGTGCTTGACGGCATCAGGATCTGTGCGAACGACGAGAAGTCCCCAACGCGAAAGATGCGCAAGAGTTGTCCAGACCTTCTGACCATTACAGATCCATTCGTCACCGTCTTTCACACCTTTTGCGGAGAGACCAGCGAAGTCTGAACCCGAGCCAGGCTCAGAGAACAACTGACACCAGACTTCTTCACCGGTGAACAACGGACGAAGGTAACGCTTCTTCTGCTCTTCGCTACCCCACTCCACAACTGTCGGGCCGCACATGCCATGGCCAATTGGGTTACGCATCATTGCGTAAGGCGCACCAGCTGCATAGATGCACTCGTTAACAATCTTTTGGAACTTTGGCGAGATGCCAAGTCCGCCGTGACCCACGGGGAAATGAACCCAAGCAAGGCCTTTGTCAAACTGCGCACCAAGAAACTCAATAGCTGACACTTTTGATGGCGGAAACTCCGCAAGCAATTCCTGTGCCAATTGAAGGACGCGTGCGTCATCGATCTGGGTCTCTACAACACTCATGATTTCCCCCTGAGGTAAGCGTGTCCCCGATATTAGGAGCCTCTTGGGAGGGTCGGCGAACCGACTGCATTCTGAGGCACATGTGACCACCGTCATTCACTAGTTTGGTACCCATGTACCCAGGCGTCTACGCAGATCAGTATCCCGATCGTCCCGCAGTCATTCAGGCTGAAACCGGAGAGATCACCACATACAAGCAGTTGCACGAAGGGGCTGTCCGCCTTTCCAACGTGCTGCGGTCTGCCGGATTCCAGCCCGGCGACCACATCGCAATCTGCATGGAGAATCATCCTCGCTATCTCGAAGTGATATGGGGATGCCATTACGCAGGCTTGGTCTACACAGCATGTTCAAGCCGCCTCACCAAGGCTGAACTCATCTACATCATCAACGACTGTGCCGCAAAGGGCTTCATTACGTCAAAGTACAAAGCGGATCAGGCTCTTGAAGTTGCAGGTGACATCCCGAATGCGACCCTGCGACTCATGCTCGGAGGAACAGTTGCTGGGTACGACTCGTACGAGGACACAGTCGCTCACGCATCAACCACTCCACTCGAGAACATGATTGACGGCACCGACATGCTGTATTCCAGTGGCACCACAGGTATGCCAAAGGGAATCACTCGTGCGTTTCCCGGAACTCCTATCGGCACTGCTGCAGGACTAGCTAGCGCAATTACTGATGGTCTCTTTCAATTCCGAGATGGCATGGTCTACCTCTCGCCAGCTCCGCTCTACCACGCGGCTCCACTGCGCTTCAATCTGTCCGTCATCGGACGTGGCGGCACAACCGTCATCATGGAGCACTTTGACGCAGAGGCGTACATCAAGTTCGTCGAGAAGTACAAGGCAACACACACTCAACTAGTGCCGACAATGTTCATTCGCATGCTGAAACTTGATGCAACGGTTCGCTCCAAGTACGACGTGTCGTCTCTTGAAATTGCTATCCATGCCGCAGCACCATGCCCCGCTGAAACAAAGCGAGCAATGATCGAATGGTGGGGTCCGGTCATCCACGAGTACTACGCAGGCACGGAAGGCAATGGCTTCGTGTATTGCAATAGCGAAATGTGGCTGGCGCATCCAGGTTCTGTTGGTGTTGCTATTCAAGGCGTGGTCCACATTTGTGACGAGAATGGCGAAGAAGTTCCTCAAGGAGAGTCAGGAACCGTGTACTTCGAAGGAACCGCAGCGTTCGAGTATCACAATGATCCTGAGAAGACGAAGTCATCACGTGACCCCAAAGGCCGGGGGTGGTCAACTTTGGGTGATGTCGGATACCTCGATGCTGACAATTTCTTGTACCTCACCGACCGCAAAGCGTTCATGATCATTTCCGGTGGAGTCAACATCTACCCACAGGAATCAGAGAACGTCCTCGTCAACCACGACAAGGTCGTTGACGTCGCAGTATTCGGAATTCCCAATGATGATTTTGGCGAAGAGGTAAAGGGAGTTGTGCAGCCACGAACAATGCCCGCCAGTGCCGAAGAAGCAGCAGCATTGGAGAAGGAATTGATTGCGTATTGCAGATCGCACCTTGCCGACATCAAGTGCCCGCGAAGCATCGACTTCCGTGAGGAGTTGCCACGTCACCCAACTGGCAAGTTGTACAAGCGAATTCTGAAGGATGAATACTGGAAGGCAGCTGGCCGGTCCATCTAATGCCACGCCATCCCTATCTCGATCACGAAGGCCCCATCGCCTTCGCACACCGTGGCGGAACATCTGCGGCGCCAGAAAACTCTCTGAGAGCTTTTGCCGATGCCGTCGAACTTGGCTACCAATATCTAGAGACCGACGTTCATGCCACTTCTGATGGTGTCCTTGTCGCTTTCCACGACAATGACCTTGAACGAACATGCGGCGAAAAAAGGGCCATTGCAACCAGTACTTGGGATGAATTGACTTCCGCTCGAATTGACGGCACAGATCCAATTCCTCTTCTCGACGATCTACTCGACGAATTTCCTCACGCACGATTCAACATCGACTGCAAGGCAGATTCAGCGCTTGAGCCTCTCATCAAGAAGCTTCGGGAGAGAGATTGCCTCGAACGTGTCTGCATCGGCAGTTTCAGCGACAAGAGACTCGATCGCGTTCGTCAAGAGTTTGGTACGTCGGTTTGCACGTCAATGGGTCCTAAAGAGGTCGCAAAACTTGTAGCTCGAGCTACATCCCATTTGCCTTTCACGCCAACAGACCATGCGCTCATGGCACAGGTGCCGGTCAAACAGGGTCCTATCCCCGTGACGACTCAACGATTTGTTGATGTCGCACACGAACTAGGAATTCAAGTGCACGTATGGACCATTGATGACCCCATTGAGATAGCGCGGCTATTGGATCTTGGTGTCGATGGAATCATGAGTGATGACACTCGAGCACTTCGCGACGTCTTTATGACTCGCGGCATCTGGTGAAGCAATTCCTCACACAATTGCTTTACAACTTGTTCATATTTGAAGGCGTCACCCGTGACAACTCTGCAGTACCTTCGTCGTATGCGCGTTGACACAAACTTTTTTTGCACAGTTCCGATGCCAGATGCGGGCGATCGTTCAATCGAGCCAACGTCGCGTCGCTACGGCAACGATGAAGTCATCGAGTGTTACCGCAATTTGGTCGAATGGGCGCGGACTGCCGACTCCCTCGGCTACGACACGATGTGGCTCACCGAACACCATTTTCAGTTCGAGGGCTACGAAGTTCTTCCCAACTTGATCATGTTCGGTCAGCATCTGGCAATGCAGACAAAGAATCTTCGCCTGGGACAAATGTTCAATGTTGTCCCACAATGGCACCCACTACGCCTCGCAGAGGACTTCGCTCTTGCAGACATAATTACTGGTGGTCGTATGGAGTTTGGTGTCGGTCGCGGCACGGTTCCACGTGAAGCATGGAGCCTCGGAACCGTGGTCGCTTCTGGTGACAACGCCATGTCAGCTGAACATGATCGAGAGAATCGTCAAACATTTGAAGAGTCGATGGAAGTCATCAAGCGTGCATGGACCAATGAGAGATTCAGTTATCAGGGCGAGAAGTTCACTTTCCCACCAGACGAAATTCCCGATAGAGGTTCATACGTTGATGACCTCACACTCATTCCACGACCAGAACGTCCCATCGACATCTATCAACCTGTGACATCCCCGGAAACTATTGAATATGTGCCACGCGCCGGTCACAAGGCTGTGTACTGGCTGCAGAACAGTGACAGCCAACTCGACAAATGGAATCGCTATGCAGCCATTCGCGAAGAGATGGGTCAACCTGTTGCAAGCGGAGAAGACCGCATGTTCGTCTTAAATGTTCATGTCGGGAAGACTCGAGAAGCAGCAATGGTGCGTGGAGTTCCAGGTCACGATGAGTTTTGTCGCTTCCTTGCCCCATACGGACGATTCTCTAGCTATCGAAACCCTGACGGTTCGAAAGTCGCTTTTAACCATTGTCCGTCAGTTGAAGAGTCAAACAATCAGAAGATTATGGCGATTGGCTCCGTAGACGATGTTGTAGACACCATCGGATTTTGGAAAGAGTTGCTCGATCTCAAACACCTGTGCTTGTTCTTTGATTTTCCAGGTATCACTCAAGATGGAATGAACGAACAATTACAACTCTTTGCCGAGGAAGTAATGCCGCGCTTGGGCGAGAAGATGGAACGTCGTCCCCTCCCCAATCTCAAACCCCTTGTGTAACTCATGACATTTCGCCTTGCGTCAGTTTCCTTGCTCGACCAGGGCTCGGTTGATATCGACATTGATAATCAACGGATTACTGCAATCTCACCAGCAGCAAGTACGTCAACTAACGCAGAAGTCTTCAACCTGACGGGACATGTTCTTGTACCTAGCTTCGTAGAACCTCATGCACACCTCGATAAGGCCTTCTTAGCTGACCGCATTTCCAACCCAACCGGCGATCTACTCGGCGCTATCCATGGTCTTGAAGAAGTCCGAGACACCATCACTTTTGATGACATTGTCTACCGTGCGGTCACTGCGGCACAGTTGTTGTCACGCAATGGAGTCACGAGTGTTCGAACCCATGCCGACATGACGCTTGACGGAGGGTTGACGTCAGTCCTTGCACTTTTGGAAGCAAAGAGACTGTGTCGTTCGTTCATCGATATTCAGGTGGCGATGCTCTTGGGATGGCCTCTGACCGGCAGTGGAAGCGAGAACATTCGTTCACTTGCGCAAGAAGCCATTGGCGCGGGAGTCGATGTCGTCGGCGGCTGTCCCCATCTTGACGAAACACCCGAGAAGGCCGTCGAATATCTTCTGCAACTTGCACTCGACAACGACCTGCCACTTGATATCCACGCAGATGAAAATCTCCGTGCAACTTCACGCGACCTTGAACACCTCGCTGACCTCATGCTGGCCGACAAGATTGCGCATCAAGTCACGGCGAGTCATTGCGTTTCATTGTCAATCCAGGGCGTTGACGTCATTGGTCGCACAGCCGAAAAGGCTGCTCAGGCCGGAATTGCTGTCGTCGCCCTCCCCCACACCAATCTTTTCCTGCAGGGAAGAGACCTCATCTCTTCAAAACCCCGGGCAATTACGCCAGTTGATGCATTACGACAAGCTGGAGTGATAGTCGCGGCTGGCGCTGACAACATTCAAGACCCTTTCAATCCCATGGGACGAGCCGACCCACTAGAGACAGCATCTCTCATGGTGTTGGCAGCACATCAAAGTCCTGTCGATGCTCTTGACATGGTGACAACAGCAGCCTCACAAGTTGTCCACAACCGACGTTCACATATCGCTGTCGGTGAGATTGCAAACCTAGTCGCGATTCCAGCGAGTAATATTCGAGAAGCAATTGCGATGGGGCCCCCCGACAGATTTGTCGTATATGGCGGCGTCGTGATCTCAAATCAAGAACGAAACATAAAGTAAACACTTTCGTGACCACGTCGTTCCTTTCATCCCTTATGGTGACAGGCATGCGGAGTTCGTCGGTGTTCGATATGCAGATTGGCACGAACATGACCCAACAACACGCATCAGCATTGCTTGACTTTGACAATGTTTCAATGACGTTCCCTGACGGAACAAGAGCTTTGGAAGACATCTCGTTCTCAGTCAACGCGGGAGAATTCGTCACCGTTGTTGGCCCATCTGGTTGCGGAAAGTCGACACTCCTGCGAATCGCTTCAAACCTTGAGGCCAACACTGGCGGCACATGTTCAGTTGATAGAGACAGTATCGGTTACGTCTTTCAGGACCCCACCCTCATGCCATGGCGTACTGTGCAGAGAAACATCGAATTGATTGCTGAACTTCACAAGATTCCTAAGACTGAAAGACAAGCTCGTGCCGAAGAAGCAATTGCGCTTGTAGGCCTCAAAGGTTTCGAAGACAAATATCCTCGTCAGTTGTCCGGCGGCATGAGGATGCGCGCTTCACTTGCACGTTCACTCGTCATGAAACCAAAAGTCTTTCTCTTTGATGAGCCCTTTGGGGCATTGGATGAGATCACTCGTGAGCGTCTCAACGATGAAGTCCTTCATCTCTTTCAATCAGAAGGCTTCGCAGGACTTTTCATCACACACTCAATCTCTGAAGCTGTGTATATGTCAACCAAGGTTCTCGTGATGTCGGCACGCCCGGGAAGGATCATTGCTTCGTTTGATGTTCCATTTGGATTGAATCGCTCTCACGATCTGCGTTATGAACCAAAGTTTGCAGAACTGTGCGGGGAAATCTCTCACGCACTGAGAGGAGCACACAAATGAGCTCCAACGACACTTCCGCAGCATCAGTCGACGAAATAATCCATGAAGATAAGAATGGATTCAAGGTTTCCGACTACATCGGCCCAGCAATTACCTTCGGCCTCTTTATCGGTCTTTGGTATTTCATCTCTGGCGTCGTCCTCCCCGAACACAAGCGTTTCTTACTCCCCACACCTCATGAAGTCATTGACGAAGGTTTCCTTGTATGGCGCACGGGAGAACGCCGTGGACTGCAGCCAATCCTGGTCTCACTGTGGGACTCAGCAAAAATTGCGCTAATAGGTTTGGCCATCACAATTGTTCTTGGCATGACCCTTGCAGTGATCATGAGCACTCGCCGGTGGCTCGAACGGGCAACGTGGCCGTTTTTGGTTGCAGTACAAAGTGCACCGATTCTTGCGCTCACTCCCCTGATCCGTGCTCTCATCGATGGCACGCAAACCCAGCGATTGCTTGTTGTTGTTCTCATCTCAATCTTCCCAATTGTCAGCAACACACTTTTTGGACTGCTCTCAGCCGAGAAGAGTCAGCATGAACTCTTCACTCTCCAGGGCGCCTCACGATGGGTTCGCCTCACCAAATTGCAATTCCCTGCTGCACTCCCGAATATCTTCGTCGGCTTCCGCATCTCCGCAGGCCTTGCAGTCATCGGTGCAGTTGTAGGTGACTTTTACTTCCGAGAAGGAGGCGTTGTCGGTATTGGAGCAATCATTCAGCTCTACCGCAACCGTCTATGGGGCCCCGAATTGATTGCCTCAATTTTGCTTGCAAGCGCATTAGGTCTGGTTGTGTTCCTCTTTTTCGGATGGCTCTCGCGCGTAGCTATTGGAAAATGGCACACCACCAACAGGGGTCAGTGACCCAACCCTCAGAACAACCATCAATCAGGAGATCCACCACTCATGAAAATTCGTCCACTTATCGGAGTTGCAATTGCTGCATCACTCGCACTTGCTGCGTGTGGTGGGAGCGATAGTGCTACCGACACCACAATGCCCACGTCAGCAGAGGGAATCGACCTTGCGGCAGCAGGTTGCCCAGCAACTGTCAATATTCAGACCGACTGGTTCCCTGAAGCAGAGCATGGCAACCTGTACAACCTCATTGGCCCCGGTTACACCATCGATGCAGAGAAGCAGACCGTCACAGGAGATCTCATCTCTGGTGGCAAGACAACAGGCGTGAAAGTACAAGTGCGCGCAGGCGGACCAGCAATTGGCTTTGGTCGTCCCACCGCAGTGATGTACACAGACCCAGAGATTCTTCTTGGTTTCGTAGGTACCGATGAAGCTGTTGCCCAATCAACTGCAAAACCAACAGTGGCTGTCGTTGCTCCATTCAACATCAACCCACAGATCATCATGTGGGATCCAATCAACCATCCTGATGTCAAGACCATTGCTGACCTCAAGGAACCAGGCGTCAAGGTCCGTTACTTCCAAGATGCGGACTACATGAAGTATCTCATTCAGAGCGGCCAGCTTGACGAAAAGCAGACCGATGACACCTACGACGGTTCACCATCAGCGTTCATTGCATCGGGCGGCAAGGATGCACAGCAAGGTTTCGGCACTGCTGAACCATATGCATACAAGAACATGTTTAAGGAATGGATGAAAGACGTTGCATATCAGTACGTACATGATGCCGGCTGGACCGCTTACCAGCAGTCTTTAGGCGTCACTCCAGCGAACCTTGAGAAGTACGACTCATGCCTCAAGGAATTGGTGCCAGTTCTCCAGCAGGCCACTGTGGATTACATCGCTTCACCTGACGCAGCTAATGCAATCATCATTGATGCGGTAACGACCCATAACCAAGACTGGACATACACAGCCGGTCAGGCAGATGCAGCTGTTGCTCAGATGCAAGCAGACAAGTTGGTTGCAAACAGCCCCGATGGAACTCTTGGCTCATTCGACATCGATCGAGTTACAAAGTTCATCGAGACTGCAACGCCCATCTATACAGCAACCGGTGCAGTTCTGAAAGAAGGCCTCACAGCAGCCGACATCGTGACGAACAAATACATCGATCCAAGTATCAAACTCGGATAACTTCACAAGAACGAAGGAGGGGCCGCAAGGCCCCTCCTTTTTCTGTTTCTGGAACCCTCCCAGCAACAGTCCTAATGGCGTTTAAGTGTCAGCGCCCAAAATCGAAGGTGCTGATCTCACGAAGCGCACCACAGAGCGAATCGACTGCTGAAGAGAACATCTGTGCACCGATCTCAGCGTTGGCACCTGTTGGGTCCCCAATATGACCTTCTGGATAAAAGTCATTCGACAGCCAACCAAAGGAAACTCGTCCACCGAAGCGGACGTGTTCATTTTGTGCGAGGTTCTCAGGCACGCGACGAACTACAAGATTCATATCAACAAGTTCGGGCCGTAAATGAAGCATCACAGAAGTCTCATCCATTCCGCCATGCACGCCCATTCCCAACTCTGACGCAGCCGAGGTGCCACCTTGATCGGCGGGCATATGTGGATGAGCCAAGAATGTTTGCAGACCATATTTCAGACGAATCTCGCGATTCATCATTGCCGTCAGGGCACTGTTGCCACCGTGACCGTTGATGAAAAGAATTCTCTTGGCCGGTGTTGATGCCACACAACGACCGATGTCATCAAGAACCGACATCAGTGTGTTCGCAGATAACCAAAATGTTCCACCCGACCAAGCATGTTCATTGGATTTTGTGAATGGGAGCGTCGGCAGCAACCAAGCATTTGTCTCTTCACCAATCTTCTCCACAGCTGCTCGTGAGACTTCATCTGCAACCACGAAATCTGTATTCAACGGCAAATGAGGACCATGCTGCTCGATGGCTCCTAACGGCAACACAATGATGGAATCCTTTGTTAACGAACTCGGAATCTGTGGGGCACGAAGATCAGCCAGATTGCGTGAAGAAGACATAACTTCAACCTATCCCAGTGAGAGAATGAACTCATGACGAAGCGATTAACAACAGATTTCGATGCCGTTGTTATCGGTGCAGGACACAACGGTCTCATTACAGCTGCCTACCTCGCACGTCACGGACTCAGTACTCTTCTCATTGAAGCACGCTCAGAAGTCGGCGGAACTGCTTCATCAGAAATCTTCTCAGGCTCGACCGTAAACATTTGCAACTGTGACCATCTCACATTTCGAACGACTCCTGTTGGAGAAGAGCTCAAACTTGCAGACCATGGTCTGAAGTACATCAATATTGAGCCACCACAGATCAATCTCGACTGGAACACAGGTCGACCGTGGGAAATCTGGCACGACGTCGAGCAGACAATCGAGTCAATTGCGCAATCTCATCCAGATTCAGTCGCTGGATACAGAAAATACGCTCGCACTGCCATCCCTGTCGCACAGTTGATTCTCGATGCCGCATCACGACCACCAACAAGAGGCTCACTGCTCTCTTCCGTCATCAAGAAGGGTGGGCGAGGCGTTGCGACAATGCTGAAGATGAGCCGCATGTCGGCTGCTGATGTCATGCGCGAGTTCTTCGATAATGAAGCGATCATCGGTCCAGC
>ERZ1022756.164-NODE-164-length-22477-cov-23.147355_pt1 | contig 22477 bp, 24 predicted proteins | sample MGYA00520902_ERZ1022756 | MGnify/ENA primary metagenome ERZ1022756 (study PRJEB33162, sample SAMN09537601) | freshwater metagenome | isolation source: freshwater | place: Canada:Alberta | collected 2017-07 | study: EMG produced TPA metagenomics assembly of the...
CGCACTCGAAACTGGGCGGGAAGACCCTCGCCGAGATCGCCTGATAACGTGTCTGGGGGCATGCCCACAGACACGTTGCCATCCCATCAGGTGACCATCATCAAGGACCCGGCCTCTACCTTTGACTGGTAACGATCAGGGGGGCACATCGGGGTGCGGCTTCTTCAGGTGATCGCTAGCGGATTTTGCGTCGCAGAAACTTACCAAGATTTCCTGATAAGTGTCTGAAACCATGGTGGGCGGTGACGGGCTCGAACCGCCGACCCTCTCGGTGTAAACGAGATGCTCTACCAACTGAGCTAACCGCCCCACGGCACGGACATGGGGGCATTTAGCCGTGTTGGCGCGGCGGTCAAGCTGCTACAATCTCCCGGCAACGGCAAAAGGCACGCGCGATGATCATCAACACGCAGTTGAATGATGGCACCCCGGTCTGCATCCGCCGGGTGCGTCGCGAGGATGAGGCGCGGCTGAAGGACGGCATCGCGCAGCTATCGCCGCAGTCCCGCTATCTGCGGTTCTTTTCGGCGATGCGGGAGGCGCCGCCGCAGGTGTTGCGCACGCTCGCCAGCCCTGACGGACACGATCACATCGCCTGGGGCGCGCTGCGTTCCGACCTCCCCGATACGCCTGCGTTGGGCGTGGTTCATGCCTTTCGCGACAAGGACGATCCTGAAGCAGCCGAATATTCCGTCGCTGTGGTGGACGAATATCACGGGCGCGGCCTTGCGCGGCTGCTGACCGCGGTGTTGCTGCTCGATTGCGCGGATGAAGGGCTGGAGCAGTTCATCGTCCATGTCCTGCCCGAAAACCGCCCGGCGCTGGCGCTGGCCCGGTCGCTCGGCGCGGAAGGCGTGGGGTATGAGGCGGGCGTTTCCATGCTGGAGATCAACATTGCCGAAGCGCTTGCCGCGCTCAGGGCTGAAGCCGACGTGCCGGGGCTTGCGGCGGTGTTCGAACAGTTTGGCGCGCCTGGGGTAGGCGCGGGGCCGCCCAGCGGTTAGAGGCCAGCGCATGAAAACCCAGCGCATTCTTGTCCTTGGCACCGGCGGCACGATTGCGGGCGCGGGCGCGGGCGCGGGCGGGACGGGCGCGGCTTACCACGCGGGCGGCCTCGCGCTCGATACGCTGATCGGTCATCTTGCCGGCTTGGGGCTGATGGCGGAGCTGGTGCCGCAGGAAATCGCGCGGATCGGATCGCAGGATATCGGCTTTGCGGAATGGCAAGCGCTGCACGCGGCCTGCATGGGCGCCATCGCTGATCCGGCAGTGGATGCCGTCATCATCACCCACGGGACCGATACGGCGGAGGAGACGGGCTTCCTGTTGGACCTCACCCTGCCGACGTCCAAACCCATCGTGCTGGTCGGCGCGATGCGGCCCGCCGATGCCGTGGGCGCGGACGGCATGCGCAACTTTGCCAGCGCGGTGAAAGTGGCCAGCGATCCTGCCGCTGCGGGACGGGGCGTGATGCTGGTGATGGGCGATGCCGTGCTGGCCGCGCGCGATGCCCGCAAGGCCGCGACCAGCAGCATCGATGCGTTCCGCAGCTTCCCGCGCGGGCCGCTTGCCCGCGTCACGCCCGCCAGCCTCGACTGGTTCGGCCCGCCGCACCGGATGGCAGAGCATGCGCGCTATCCTTTGCCGCAGGAATTGCCGCGGGTGGCGATCCTGACCGCAGGCGCCGGGATGGACGAAAAGCCCGTCGAGGCGCTGCTCGGCATCGGCGCGCGTGGGATCGTGCTGGCCGGCATGGGGCAGGGCAATGCGCCGGGCGTGGTGATCGAAGCCTTGGCCCGCGCAGCGGCCAGCGGCGTGCCGGTGGTGCGCGCCGCCCGCGTCGACGAAGGCATTGTCGACCGCAATGTCGAAGTGAATGACGACGCGCTGGGACTGGTCGCCTCGCGCGCAATCGGCCCGGCCCGGGCGCGGGTGCTGCTGATGGTGCTGATTGCGAACGGTATCACCGATGCCGGGCGCGTGCAGGCGGCGTTCGACGGGGTGTAGACCGTCCGTTCGCCAAAAGGGACGATAGATCAGGCTGTCGCTACATCCCGGCGACACGATGCGGTGCGATGCGCGACGATTCGTCTTCGGAGATCGCAGGCAAAGACGGACAATCGAGAAGATCACCAAAGCTCATGGGACGAGCCGTCAACGTGGGATGCGGCGAGTACCCGTCATGCCAGTATTTCGGCTCGATGATGTCGCGCGCAATGCTCATCCCGAAGAACCGTCGGGGATCGGGCGACCGGTTGTCGGGCCCGGCATGGAGCAAATCGCTGCGATACAGGATGACGGTGCCCTTGTGCGGTGCCGTCTGAACCAAAGTGAACAGGTTGCGCAGGGCCTCACGCCGGCGAAAAAGTTTCCATAATGTCAGCGGACCAAGCATCCGAAGGCTGAACTGGCTATTCTTGCCTAAAAGGAACCGCAGCAAATTGGGCTGGTGCTGATCCCACTTGCTTGAAAACACCCGGTCGAGAAATTCACCAGGTGCCAACGGGGCGTTCCGGTTTTTGCGCATCTGCCAGAGCTTTTTCAGATTATGACGAAATACGCGATAGTTGGATTTCAGTCGAAACAGCTGCATCAATTCATAGGCTGCCCCGTCAAGCTTGTTCTCGGCACCGCCATACATATGCGTTCCCGGGACGAACACAGTACCGCCTTGCTGCTCTGAGACATCTTCGACTGCAGCAAAAAGGCTGATCACTCCGGTCGGGTCGCGATGGATGTATTGGTGCGACGATCCAAAATAGCTGGTGAATGTGGCCACTTCGAGCAGCGGACGTGACCGGCCACAATACTCCGACAGAACCCCTTCGAGACGCTGGCACAAGGTGGCAGCAAAGCTTGTGACAGGCGGCGTCGAAGGAAGGGAGCAAAAGTCGCGGCGCACGTAATGATTGTCCGTCTCGCTGGCGAAGGAGCTGCGGCTGCGATCCGGATCGGCGATTGTCTGGCGCATCAGATCGAGGCCAGCATTGGCTTCCTCATCCGAAAGCAGGTTGGTGAGGATAACCAGCCCGTGGGTATCCATCTTTGTCAGGGCCTGCCGGACGCAATGATCCGCAAGCTTGCCGGATCCATCCAGAACGGCAGGCACTTCAAACAGGGATGTGTCGTTGGAAACCTTGAGTTCGCTCATGCCAGACTGCCTTGTAACCATCCGGTATTCCCCGATCTGTCCGCCGTTTGTCGTCGCATCGGGCAGGGCAGTGTTTGAGGTGTTCAGGTGGGTCCAATTCTCTGGCGCAGAATTTTCACTATCGCGTTAACTTGGTGATCAACGCGGAAAATCGTTGAACAGGCTGCGCTGTCCCAACAACAAGGGGCCGGGCGGGTTTGCGCACCCAAGCCAGCGTCGCAAACCCATATCTGCCCCTTGTTACGCGGAACCGTTACCCCCAGGGTGTGACCAGATACTTCTCGCCGGTCTTCATCTGGCGGTAATCGCAGATCGCGTCCTTCTCCAGCATCCCCTCCAGCGTCACCTTGGCCTTGTAATGGCTGGCGAAAGTGGTGGTCAGATTGTCGATAACCCGCTTGCGCATCCGCACCACGGTTTCCATTCCTGCGCGCTGGAGGAACGGGGTCAACAGCCACCCGGCGATGCTCCATTGCAGGCCATAGGACGGCGTCAGGATCGTCGGGCTGAGCTCAAGCCGACCATAAATGTACATCTTCTTCTGCTGGTTCGAACCATAGCGTGAAAACTCGCTCATTTGCGTCACCGCGACCTGTTCCATGGCCTTCAGCACGCCGTCAGACGCCTGACCGCCGCCAATCGGGTCGAAGCCGAGGAACGCGCCGGTTTCGGCAATCGCGGCGCGCAGGTCGGCCATGTAAGTCGGAGCCGAGCTATCGACCACGTAGGTCGCGCCCTGCGCCTTGAGCATCGCGACGTGCTCGGGCTTGCGCACGATATTGACCAGCTTCATCCCGTCTTCCACGCAGATGCGGTTGAGCATCTGGCCGAGGTTTGACGCAGCGGCCAGGTGGATGATGGCCGAGTGGCCTTCCATCTTGGCAGTCTCGACAAAGCCCAATGCAGTCATCGGGTTGACGAAGCTTGATGCGCCGGTTTCGCAGGAATGGTCGCCCAGCGGCAGGCACATCATTGCGTCGGCGATGGCATATTGGCTGAACGCATTGCCCGGCACGCAGGCGACGCGCGCGCCCATCAGCGCCTTGGCCATGTCGCTATCGCCGGTGGCGATCACCGTGCCTGCGCCTTCGTTACCGGCGGGAAGGCGCTGGCCGTGGCGGGCCTTGTTCCCGGTCAGGAACGGTTCGGGCATGGTGGCGATGACCTTGCCGGGGGTATAATCCGCGCTCTCGAAATCGGCGGCGCTGGTCAGGATTGCGAGGTCCGAAGGGTTGATCGGCGCGGCTTCCATCTTGACCAGCACCTGATTGCCGGTGGGCGCGGGGAACTGGCCTTCCGCCACCTCCAGCGTCAGCTTGCCATCGGCGGTGAGGGTGGTGAAAAGCTGCTTTCCGGTGGTGGTCATTGTGTTTCCTCTCGTGAATTCGGGTATGTCGCTGCGACAAAGTAGAGCCCATGCGGCGGCGCGTTAAGCCCTAAAGCGCCCCGGTCACGCGCGGCCAGCGCCTCGGCCATGCGGCTTTCCGGCCATGTGCCCGCGCCAACCAGCTTGAGGCACCCCACCATCGATCGCACCTGATGATGCAGGAAAGACCGTGCGGCGGCGTGGATGTGGATTTCCTCGCCAACCCGTTCGACCCGCAGCTCGTCCAGCGACTTGACCGGATCGGCGGCCTGACAATGGACGGAGCGGAAGGTGGTGAAGTCATGCCGCCCGACCAGCGCCTGCGCAGCGCGGTGCATGGCCTCGGCATCCAGCGGTTGCGGTACGTGCCACGCGTGCCCGCGCATCAGCGTCAGCGGCGCGCGGCGGTTGGCGATGCGATACAGGTAACGCCGTCCTGTGCAGGAAAAGCGCGCGTGCCAATCGTCCGGCACCACCTCGCAGGCGGTGGCCGCAATCGGATCGGGGCGAAGCTGGGCGTTCAATGCGTTCATCAGGCGGAACGGATCGAAGGGCTTTTCGATGTCGACATGGCTGCGCATCGCCAGCGCGTGCACGCCTGCATCGGTTCGCCCGGCGCTGTGGAGCGTCACACGCTCACCGGTGATCCGGCCGAGCGCATCTTCGACCGATTGCTGCACGCTTGGCCCGTGGCTCTGGCGTTGCAGCCCGAAGAACGGCGTACCGTCAAATTCCAGGGTGAGGGCGAAGCGCGTCAAGAAAGCACCGTCCCAGCGGCCACGGGCCGCCCGCGCAGAAACTCGCCGCGCTCCAGCACGGGTTTGCCGGCACGCTGGAGCCGCAGGGGCCGGATCGCGCCCGCACCGCAGGCGATGGTGAAGTCCTCGTCCAGCACGCTTCCCGGAGCGAGGGCGCGCGCGCCGCTGGCCTCCGCAACCTCGGCAAGCAGCAGCTTCACGCGCTCTCCCTCAAGCTCGAACCAGGCACCGGGGAAGGGCGCCAACCCGCGCACCTTGCGTTCGATCACCTCGGCGCTTTGGGCCCAATCGATCTTTGCTTCGGCCTTGTCGATTTTCGGCGCGTAGATGGCCGCGGCATCGTCCTGCCCCTCCGGCGGGAAAGCCGAAAGGTCGGCCAGCACTTCCACCATCGCCGCCGCGCCCAATGCGCCCAGCTCCTCAAACAGCTCGCCCGTTGTCTGGCGTCCGACCGGCACCGTGACCTTGTGCAGCATCGGGCCGGTGTCCAGCCCCGCTTCCATCTGCATGATCGTGACGCCCGTCACCTCGTCTCCCGCCATCACGGCGCGGTGGATCGGTGCCGCCCCGCGCCAGCGCGGCAACAAACTGGCGTGGATGTTCAAACAGCCGTGCGCGGGCGCATCCAAAACCGCTTGCGGCAGGATCAGACCATAGGCGGCGACCACCGCCACATCGGCGCCCAGCGCCGCAAACTCCGCCTGCGCCTCGGCATTCTTCAGGGAAACAGGGCTGCGCACCTCCAGCCCCAAACGCTCGGCCTCGACTGCTACCGGCGACGGCGAAAGCTTCTTGCCCCGGCCCGCCGGACGCGGCGGCTGGGTGTAGACGCAGGCAATATCGTGCCCCGCTCCATGCAAAGCGCGCAAAGCTGGAACCGCGAAATCGGGCGTCCCCATGAAGATGATGCGCATAAGCTGTGCCCGAAGCCTTTGTGAAGCGAAGCGCAGCCCCTATCTCTCCCCCCATGGCATCGCAAGAGATCGAGGCTTTGAGTTCCGCACTCGCCCGGCTGCCGGGCCTCGGCCCGCGTTCCGCGCGCCGTGCAGTGCTGTGGCTGGTGAAGAACCGCGAATCCGCGCTTCCCGCCCTGCTAGAGGCGCTGGCGGGCGTGGCTGAGACGTTGGTCGAATGCCAGACCTGCGGCAATGTCGATACCCGTGATCCTTGCGCCATCTGCGCTGATCAGCGCCGCGATTCGCGGTCCTTGTGCGTGGTGGAGGAAGTGTCGGACGTCTGGGCGCTGGACCGTGCGCGGCTGTTTCCTGGGCGATATCACGTGCTGGGCGGGCGGCTTTCAGCGCTCGACGGGATCGGACCTGACAATCTCAACATCGCCAGCCTGCTTGCGCGGGTCGAAGGCGGGGCGGTGGACGAAGTGGTGCTGGCGATGAACGCGACGTTGGAGGGCCAGACCACCGCGCATTATCTCGCCGAACGGCTGGAGGCGCATCCGGTGCGCGTGACGCAGCTTGCCCACGGCCTACCGGTGGGAGGCGAACTGGATTACCTCGACGAAGGCACACTGGCCCAAGCCTTGCGGGCAAGGCGTCCCGTCCAGTAACCGCATTGCGCGCGCGGCGACCGGTGGGATAGGCAGCGTTGATATTCGCGCGCCCCTCACCTAAATAGCCGCCATGGCTATCCGCGAAATCCTTGAAGTGCCGGACCTCCGGTTGAAGACCATCTCGGCTCCGGTTGAACCGCATGAGTTCAACGCCGACCTGCGCACGCTGGTCGAGGATATGTTCGAGACGATGTATGATGCCCCCGGCATCGGCCTGGCTGCGATCCAGGTCGGCGTGCCCAAGCGGGTGCTGGTGATCGATCTCCAGCCCGACGATCCGGATGCGCCCCCGGTGGAGTGCAGCCATGACGGGCACAAGCACACGCACCCCGCGACCAAGAAAGAACCACGGGTGTTCATCAATCCGGTGATCATCAACCCGGCCGATGACCTGTCGGTCTATCAGGAAGGCTGCTTGTCGGTTCCCGAGATTTACGCGGATGTCCAACGCCCGGCGACCTGCACCGTGCGGTATCAGGACATGGACGGCAACACCCACGAAGAAGCGCTCGACGGGCTGATGGCGACCTGCATCCAGCACGAGATGGATCACCTTGAAGGCATCCTGTTCATCGACCACCTCAGCCGCCTGAAAAAGGCGATGGTGCTGAAGAAGCTCGATAAGATCCGCCGCGCGGCGTAGCGTGTTTTGCGCTCGCCTGTCCGGGCGAGCGTCCTCGCTGCGTTTCGCGTCGGTTCATTCTCCCATCGCCTCCCCGCACTTGATCCGGGGCCGCGCTTTGTTGGGCATATCGCGCGCAGTGCACTAGCGTTCTCCATACGTTCCGTGTAGGATTGCGCGATGGACCCCGCGATTCTCTCAATCCTCGCCCTCGTTATCGGTGCCGTAATTGGTTGGTTTCTGGCTTCCCGGCCACTGGCCGATCTGCGCGCGCGGCTGGCTGCGGCAGAGACCGCCGGAGCGGAGCGTGAAGGCGAGTTCAAGCGCGCCATTGCCGAACTGGGGCAAGCGCGGATCGAAGTCGCTGCTTTGGGGGAACGTGCGGCGCGGGCTGACGGGCTGGCGCAGACGCTTGATGCCGCGCGTGAGGAAAACGCCCGCTTCCGTGCCGAACGTGCGGCCTTTGATGAACAGAAGCGATTGCTGGAAGAATCGCGTTCCAATCTGCTCAAGGAATTCGAAAATACCGGCGCTGCCGTGCTCGGCCGCGCGCAGGAAGCGTTCCTGAAGCGGGCAGAGGAACGGCTCGGCCATTCCGAAAAGGCGAGCGAGGAGAAGCTGAAGGCGCTGCTTGCCCCCGTGGGCGACCGGCTGAAAAGTTACGAGGAGCAGGTCAAGTCGCTCGAAGAAAAGCGGGTGGATGCGTTCGGCCAGCTGGCCGGCGTGATCGAGGAAATGCGCAAAGGTCAGGACGAGGTCCGTCGTGAGGCGCAGCGGCTCGGCAACTCGCTGACCAACGCCCCCAAGGCGCGCGGGCGCTGGGGCGAGCGGGCCTTGCAGAACGTGCTCGAACAATGCGGGCTGGCGCAGCATACCGACTTTCATCTCGAACAATCGATGGACACGGCCGATGGCCGGTTGCGTCCCGATGCGATCGTCAATGTGCCGGGGCAGAAGCGGCTGGTGATTGACGCCAAGGTGTCCCTGAACGCCTATCAGGCAGCCTTCGAGGCCGATGATGAGGGGGAGCGCAAGCGGCACCTTGATCTTCATGCCAAATCGATGCGCAATCATGTGCAGACGCTGGGGTCCAAAAGCTACCAGAGCCAGTTCGACGACGCGCCCGATTATGTGGTGATGTTCGTGCCGGGCGAACATTTCGTCGCCGCTGCCTTGGAACATGATCCCGAATTGTGGGACTTCGCCTTCCGCAACAAGGTGCTGCTGGCCACGCCGACCAACCTCGTCGCGATTGCGCGTACGGTCGCGCAGGTGTGGCGGCAGGACAAGATGGCCAATGAAGCGGCGGAAATCGGCCGGATGGGCGCGGAGCTTTATGACCGCCTCGCGACCGCAGCAGAGCACTTGAAGCGCGTGGGCGGCGGGCTCGAAAGCGCGGTCAACAACTACAACAAGTTCGTCGGCAGCTTTGAACGCAACGTGCTGTCGTCAGGCCGGCGGCTTGCTGAAAAGGGCGTCGAGATCGGCAAGCGCGAGATCGAAGCGGTCTCGCTCGTCGAAAGCGCCCCGCGATATAATGCGGCCGATGGGGATGCGGTCGAGGCGGAATATCCCGCGCTGGAGTCGCGCAAGGACGCAGCGGAGTAGCTAGGCCTCCAGCCCCGCCAGCACCTCATAGGCCAGCACCGCGCCCGCGACGGCCGCGTTAAGCGAATCCGCACGGCCCCGCATCGGCATGGTGACCCGCAAATCACACGCCGCCTCGTAATCCTCCGGCAGCCCTTGCGATTCATTGCCGACCAGAATGAAGCACGGCGCCTGATAAGGTGCCCCGCGATAGGGCACGGCATCACGCAGGGACGCCGCGACCAGTTGCCCCGATCCGGCGCGTAGCCACGGCACGAACTCGTCCCAGCGTGCCTGTGCAAGACCGACGGTGAAGACCGCCCCCATGCTGGCGCGGACGGCTTCGGCGCTGAAGGGGTCGGCGCAGTCGTCGATCAGGATCAGCCCGCCGGCACCCACCGCGTCGCAGGTGCGCAGCATCGTGCCAAGGTTGCCAGGATCGCGCAGCGCCTGCGCCACCAGCCAGATCGGCGCAGCGCTGCGGTCCAGCGCGTCCAGCGATGTGCTCCATTCGGCGAACACGCCCGCGACGCTTTGGGCGTTATCCTTGCCGGTGATCTTCGACAGGATATCGGGGGTGGTCTCTATCACCTCGCCGCCGGCTGCCAGCACATCGGCCTCGAGCCGTCCCAGCAAGGCGTGCTCACGCCCTTCGGCCATGACCAGCGTCTGGGGCATTCGGCCCGATGCGCGGGCATCCTCCAGCAGCCGCAGCCCTTCGACAAGAAACTGCCCCGTGCGGCGGCGATGTTTCTTGTCCCGCAGGCTGCGCAGGTATTTGACCGTGGGGTTGGAAAAGCCGGTGATGTGCTTGCGCATGGTGAAACCGCCGTGGCTTGGGGCCGCCAGCGTCAATCTTCCCCGAAGCCGTCGGCAATCAGCGCGATCAGATCGGCAAGCACCGCGTCCGCACCGTCACCGTCAACCGCGACCTCGACAGTATCGCCCTTCGCCGCGCCGAGCATCATGAGCCCGAGGATCGAGCCGCCTGCCGCGCTGTGCGGCGCTTTGCTGACGGTCACTTTCACGCCCTCAGGCAAGGCGGCCACTGCGCCCACGAACTTCGCGCTCGCCCGGGCGTGCAGCCCGCGGCGATTGACGATGGTGATTTCTTGCCGTGCTGCCCCCACGCGAACGGCTCCTATGCTTTGGCCCGCACCGGAGCAGCGGCGCCCTGGCCCAGCAATTCGCTGGCGATGGTGATATAATTGCGCCCCGCCGTCTGCGCGGCGAACACCGCGGCGGTCACGTCCATCACCTTGCGCGCACCGGCAAGGCGGATCAACATCGGCAGATTGATCCCCGCGATCACTTCGACATGGCCTGCATCCAGCAGCGAAATGGCAAGGTTTGAAGGGGTGCCGCCGAACAGATCGGTGAGGATGATCACGCCGCTGCCGCTATCGACCGCGGCGATCGCTTCGGCGATATCCGCGCGGCGCTGCTCCATGTCGTCGTGGGGGCCAATGCACACGGTTACGATCCCGTCCTGCGGGCCGACCACGTGTTCCATGGCTTCGACAAATTGGTCCGCCAGGCGGCCATGGGTTACCAGGATCAAACCGATCATGTCAGAATAGGGGTCCGTTAACTGCCCGATTGCCGGGCGGCCTTACGCGTTTCACCATTGGCCGACAATGAACAAGCATACGGGCCTTACGAATTTCCGGGCGGGGCACGGTGGCGCGTTCGTTCGATCGCGTCGGCCGCGCGGGAGCCCAAATTGCGGTGATTGACCGTGGGCGAAAACCCGGCGGCGCGCAAGGCCTCTGCCATTTCCTCGGCGGTGAACACCGAACGATGTCTCCCGCCGGTACAGCCAAACGCGACGTGGACATAGGGTTTGCCCTGCGCGGCATAGCGCGGGAGCAGCACCAGCAGCAGATCGCGAATCCGCGCGAAAGCATCGGCAAAGGCAGGGGCGCGCATGATATGTTCGCCCACGGCGGCATCCTGCCCGGTCTGTTCGCGCAGTTCCGGCACCCAATGCGGATTGTCCAGAAACCGCATGTCGAACACCAGATCGGCCAGGGGCGGCATCCCGCGCGCAAAGCCGAAGCTGGACACGGTCAGAGTCATTGCCGCTTCGCCGCTGGCGGGAGCGAACAATTCGCGGATGCGCATCTGGAGATCGTTGCTGGTCATCGCCGTGGTGTCGATCATCACTTCGGCCCAGCGGCGCAGCGGTTCTAACAACTCGCGTTCGGCCGCGATCCCTTCCAGCACGGGGCGTCCGGCCGCCATCGGGTGACGGCGGCGGGTTTCGTTAAAGCGGCGTTCCAGTTCGCCGCCGGCACAATCGAGGAACAGGAAGGTCAGCGCGATATCGGGCCGGGCCGAAAGGTCCTTTACCAGCGCGATCACATCGGCGGGCACAAATCCGCGGGTGCGCGAATCGAAGCCTATCGCCAGCGGCCCGCGCGAATCGTCCGGCCCGGTGACCAGCCGTTTCAGCATCCGCACCGGGAAATTGTCGATCGTCTCCCAGCCCAGATCCTCCAGGACATCAAGTGTGGTCGATTTGCCTGCCCCGGATAGCCCGGTGACAAGCAGAAGCTGCCGGCGCTTCGGATCCGCAGGCGATGATAGGATGTTGCTCATCGGCTGCAATCTGGCGTGTCGGCGGCGCGAAGGGAAGCCGGTTCGAATACGGGGCCGTGCAGGCGCAGCGCCCATTCGGCGCGCAGGGCAGGGGCGACGGGGCCGGGATCGAAGGCGAGCACTGGCACCGCGATCCCTGCGATCACACGGCAAGGCAGGGGGACAGCGGGCAGGCGTTCGCCCGGCACGCCGCCGAGGTGCAGGATCAGCGCGACCGGCGCGGGCGGGGCGACAGCGATGCGCACAATTCCGACGCCGCGCACTTCCAGCAGACCCGCAATGTTGGGCGGCGGGCTGGCGATCAGGCGCGTGCCATCCGCCGTCAGCGTCACGGCGTCATCACCGATCAGCCCCGCGCCGCGATCGATCAGGGCCAACGCAAGAGTGGATTTCCCGCTGCCTGGCGCACCTTCGATCAACACCGCGCGGCCCGCGATCACCACGGCGCTGGCCTGATGCACCAGCGCGGTCATGTCGCCGCCGGCAGGCTCAGGCGCAGGCACGCACCTTCCGCGCCATCGGGGCGGCCATCGGCGGTCAGCGCGCCGTCATGCGCTTCGGCAATGGCGCGGCCGATGGCAAGACCGAGGCCGGAGTGGTTGCCAAAGCTTTCGCCATCGGGCCGGTCGGAATGGAACCGCCTGAACACGTCCTCGCGCCGTTCGGCGGCGATGCCGGGACCTTCGTCACACACTTCGGTGACAACGTGGCGGCCGGCGCGGCGGATCCTGATATGAACCGTGCCATCGGGGGGAGAGAAGGACACGGCGTTATCGATCAGGTTTTCGGCCACCCGTTCGATCTGGGTCGGCACGCCCATGATCCGGTGTGCAGGGCCGGGCGCGGCATCCATTTCCAGCTTGCGTCCGCCGTTCATGCCGCGGTCTTCGCGGCTGCGGATCAGGTTGGCGAATAATTCGGCCAGGTCCACCTTTTCCAGTGTGGCGCGGCTGATCTCGGCATCGACCCGGCTGGCGGCGGCGATTTCAGTCACCAGCCGGTCAATCCGGCGCACGTCATGCGCGGCGATCCCGATCAATTGCTGGCGCAGTTCCGGATCATCGACACGCGGCAGGGTGTCGACCGCATTGCGCAGCGATGCGAGCGGGTTCTTGATTTCATGCGCGACATCGGCGGCAAAGCTGTCCACCGCGTCGATCCGTTGGCGGAGCGCGCCGGTCATGTCCGAAACTGCGCGGGCGAGCAGGCCGATTTCGTCGCTGCGCTGCGGCAGGCGCGGCACCTCCACCTCGCGGTCGCGCCCCTGCTTCACCCGCACCGCCGCGCGGGCGAGCAAGCGCAAGGGCGTGACGATGGTGCGCGCCAGAAACAGCGAAAGCAGCGCGGATGCCGCCAGCACCAGCAGCATTGCGACAAACAGAGTGGTGCGCGCGGCGCGCACGCTTTCGGTGATATCGACCGCGTTGCGCACCGTCAGCAAGGTTGCCCCCTGAAGGCCCACGGGCGCGGCGGCGGTGATGACCGGCGTGCCATCGCGCCAATCATACAGGCGCACTTGGCTGAGACCGAGTTCGCGCGCCCGCGCCAGTTCTGGCCACGCATCGGCCTCCTGCGCTTCAGGTTCGACATAGTCCTGCACCGCTTCGGCGCTGACGATGGTATCGATGGTGCGATCCAGCCAGCGCGAAAAGCGTTGCTCCCAATCGTCATCATTGATGTCGTTAAACCGGAAGGCGGGATCGGCGAGGGCAAAGCTGTCCGCGGTCAGCTCGCCCTTGGTGTCGAACAGGCGCAGGCGCATCCGCTGCTCCTTGCCGATCTGCACCAGCAGCGCCTCCTGCCGCTGGCGGCCTGCACCGGCCAGCGCCTCGGCCGTGATCTGCGCTTCGATCCGGGCAAGCTTGAAGCGTTCGTTGATCAGCTGGGTACGGTAGGTATCAAGGTAGAACAGCCCGCTGCCCATCACCAGCAAGGGCAGGATGTTGACCGCAAGGATGCGGCCCGTCAGCGCGAAACGGCCGGTCGCACTCAGCAGATCCTTGCTGCCCGCGCCGCGCGCCTTGTCAGGCATCGGTGAAGCTGTAGCCTGCGCCGTAAAGCGTATCGATGGCATCGAAGGCAGCATCGACCAGCTTGAACTTGCGCCGCATGCGTTTGATGTGGCTGTCAACCGTGCGATCATCCACGAACACATCGTCCGGATAGGCCGCGTCCATCAACTGGTTGCGGCTTTTGATCACGCCGGGGCGGATCGCCAGTGCTTCAAGGATCAGGAATTCGGTCACAGTCAGGCTGACCGGCTGATCATCCCAGGTCACCTGATGGCGGGCCGGATCCATGAACAACCGCCCGCGCCGCAGATTGGCCGCGGCCGGTTCGGGCGTGTTGGCGGGACTGGCCCCGGCGGCCAACGGTTCAGCCCGGCGCAGGATAGCGCGGATGCGGGCGATCAGCAGGCGCAGCGAAAACGGTTTGGCGATGTAATCATCCGCGCCCAGTTGCAGACCGGCTTCCTCGTCGCTTTCGTCATCCTTGCTGGTCAGGAAGATCACCGGCAGCGGCGAATTTTCGCGCAGGCGGCGCAGCAATTCCATGCCGTCCATCTTGGGCATCTTGATATCGAAGACCGCCAGATCGGGCGGATTGTCGAGCAGCGCCCTCAGTGCTGTTTCGCCATCGGAATACAGCCGCGTGGCAAAGCCTTCGGCCTGCAGCGCGATGGACACGGTGGTGAGGATGTTGCGATCATCATCGACCAGCGCGATCTGGAGCTTGCGGGCATCCGCCGCCGCGCTCTCGGACCCCACAGGGTCGGGCGCCGGCGCGTCCGCAGGTTCGGTGGTGCTGTCGGACATGGGCTTTATCCTCTCTGCCGGCGCCATCGCATGGGCAGTGGGTAGCGCCATCGCGCAGGCTTCGCAATGCCCGCCGCTCAGGCTGTAAAGCGTTGCTTGGGGGCGTACCACAATTGCTATGACCCGGCCGGTTTGACGCCGTTCCAAACGCCAATTAAGGCACGATGCACATGGGATCAGACAGTTGGATGCCGCGTTCGTCCGCCCGGTGTTGCATACGTATGCGCAAATGCTACGGGATGGGACAAACGGGCGAGTGGATTCGCTGGCGGCAGCCGGTTGGTCTCATCGCACATTACCCCCGCCGCCTTCGCTCAGGAGACGTAAGTTGACCCCGCTCGCCACCCCGCTTGCCGCCCAGAACCTCACCACGCGCGCCACGATCCACCCCAATCTCGGCACCGCCGCGCTGGTGGAGCATGCTCTTGCAAAAGGCGAAGGCAAGCTGACCAAGCATGGCGCGCTGCTGGTCGATACTGGCCGCTTCACGGGGCGCAGCGTCAAGGACAAGTTCATCGTCCGCGATGCCGAAACGGAAAACACAATCAACTGGGGCACCGTCAACCAGCCGATGAGCCCGGAGCACTTCGCCAATCTGAAGGCGGACTTCCTCAGCGCTCTGGAAGGTCAGGACGAACTCTACGTCGCTGACCTGTTTGGCGGATCGCAGCCGGAATATCGCGTCAACGTGCGCGTCATCAACCAGATGGCATGGCACAACCTGTTCATCCGCACCCTGCTGGTGCGCCCCACGGCGGAAGAACTGGCCGACTTCGCGCCCGAATACACCATCATCAACCTGCCCAGCTTCAAGGCCGATCCCGAACGCCACGGCTGCCGCAGTGACACGGTGATCGCGGTCAGCTTCACCGAAAAGCTGATCCTGATCGGCAACACCGAATATTCGGGCGAAATGAAGAAGGGCGTGTTCGGCCTGCTCAACTACCTCCTGCCCGCGCAGGGCGTGATGCCGATGCACTGCTCGGCCAATGTCGGTGCCGACGGCAAGAGCGCGATTTTCTTCGGCCTGTCGGGCACCGGCAAGACCACGCTGTCGGCTGATGCGAGCCGCACCCTGATCGGCGATGATGAACACGGCTGGTCGGATACCGCGGTCTTCAACTTCGAAGGCGGCTGCTATGCCAAGATGATCAACCTGTCCGCTGAAGGCGAGCCGGAGATCTACGCCACGACCAAGATGTTCGGCACGATCCTCGAAAACGTGACGATGGACGAAGCGACCCGCGAGCTCGACTTCACCGATGGCAGCAAGACCGAGAACACCCGCGGTGCCTATCCCATCGAATCCATCCCCAACACGAGCGAGAAGAACCTCGGCCCGGCGCCGTCCAACGTCATCATGCTGACGGCAGATGCGTTTGGCGTGCTGCCTCCGATTGCGCGGCTGACCGCCGATCAGGCGATGTATTACTTCCTGTCGGGCTACACCGCCAAAGTCGCCGGAACCGAAATCGGCGTGACCGAGCCGGAGGCAACCTTCTCGACCTGCTTTGGCGCTGCCTTCATGCCGCGCCACCCCAGCGTCTATGGCAACTTGCTGAAAGAACGCATCGCCAAGGGCAGCGCCGAATGCTGGCTGGTCAACACCGGCTGGACGGGCGGCAAGTACGGCACCGGCAGCCGGATGCCGATCAAGGCGACCCGCGCGCTGCTGAACGCGGTGCTGGATGGCAAGATGGACGATGTGGAGTTCCGCAAGGACCCGAACTTCGGCTTCGACGTTCCGGTGCACGTTCCGGTGCTGGCCGAGGCTGGCATCGACCAGACCGTTCTCGATCCGCGCAGCACGTGGGCCGACGGCGCTGAGTATGACGCGACTGCGAAGAAACTGGTCCAACTGTTCATTGCCAACTTCGCTCAGTTCGAAGCCCATGTCGATGAAGGTGTGCGCAAGGCAGCCCCGGCTCCGGCCGCTGCCTGAGTCAGTGGAATTACGTATTCTTTTGGCCTATTGACCCTGTCGGGGGGCGATGCGTTCCCCCGATAAGGGAGCACAATTATGAGCATTCTGGACGGAATTCTGAAGAATATCGGCGGTGCGCCGGACGATGTGGTGAACCTTGCCAAGCAGGTTGGCCTTGACCCCGCGATGGTCGAAACCGCCATCGGCACCTTGGGTAAGACCCATCAGATGGACGGCGACACCGTGACGCTGGCGGCGGAAAAGACCGGCCTCAGCCCGGATGTGCTCAACCAGATCGTGTCTGCGATTGGCGGCGAGGGGTCGCTCGGCAACTTCGCTTCGATGCTCGACCGCGATGGGGATGGTAACCCGATCAACGACGTGCTTGGCATGGCTAAGGGCCTGTTCGGCAAGAACTGAACCGCGGCCCGCGCGCCCGCGCTGTAAGGATCAACCCCCGGCGGTGGCGACGTCGGGGGTTTCCACCGCTTCGGGCAGGTTGCGCAGATCCACTTCCGCGCCATCGGCTTGCGATGGCATATCGGGGTCGGGGAGCGGGCTTGCGCCTACCCCTTCGCCTCGGCGATGTACCGGCCAACCGTGTTCGCCATGACGGACAGCGGCGCATTACCACCCAGCACGACGGCGGTGTTGAACGCCTTGAAATCGTAAGCCGCGCCCAGTTCCGCCTGCGCGCGGGCCCGCTGGCGGACGATTTCGCTGTGGCCGATCTTGTAGCCGCAGGCCTGCCCCGGCCAGCTGCAATAGCGATCCACCTCGCTGGCGACTTCCTCGACCTTGGACCCATTCTCCTCGACAAAGAACTGGCGGCCCTGTTCGCGCGTCCAGCGTTTGGAATGGAGGCCCGTGTCCACCACCAACCGGCAGGCGCGGAAGGCGAGGGATTGCAGGTATCCCAGCCGCCCGACCTTGAATTCGTCATAGGCGCCCAATTCGTCCGCGATCTGTTCGCCATACAGCGCCCAGCCTTCGGAAAAGGCGTTGAAGGCGAGGATTGACCGGATCAGCGGCAGGCGGTTGGAATATTCGCCCTCCCACACATGGCCGGGGATCGCTTCGTGGAAGGTCAGGTCGGCCAGATCATATTTGCGATGCAGATCGGTGGTGCGCAGGTTGATCCACATCCGGCCCGGAATGCTGCCGTCCTTGCTGCCTGCCCCGCCATAGGCGCCCGGTGCGCCCGGTTCTTCGGTCAGCGGCAGGCGGCGCACTTCCATGCGCGGATCGACCAGCTTGTTGAAGGCACGCGGCATTTGTGACCGGATCCACTTGAGGCGGTCATCGATGAAGGAGAAAACCTCCGCGCGCCCCGGATCGCCTTCGGCAAACTGATACCGCGGGTCCTCCGCCAGCCCGCGCATCCGTTCACCGACGCTGCCCTTGGTGTAGCCGATTTCGCGCAGGATCGGGTCCATCCGGCCGTGGAGCTGCTTCAGTTCATCCAATCCCTGACGATGGATTTCGTCAGGCGTCATGCCCGTGGTGGTCGAAGCGCGGATCGCCCAGGCGTAATATTCCTCGCCGCGCGGCTGCGCCCACATGCCTGCCGCATCCTTGGCAAGGCCGCGTTGCACCTTCAGTTCGGCAAGCTGGCGTTCCAGCGCGGGGACGATCCCGCTGGCGGTGATGCGTTCGGCCTGCGTCGCGGCGCGATCGGCCCCGGCGATGTTCGCTGCAGAGAGCGGCCCTGCATAACTGTCCTTGGCGCTGCCGAGGCTGGCTTCCATCTGCTTGATCGCCTTGTCCAGCAGGAAGGCGGGCGGCACGAGGCCATTGCCCCGCGCGTCACGGATGCGGGCAAGTTCGCCATCAAGGATCGCGGGCACTTCGGTCAGGCGGTCAAGATAGGGCCCGTCATCGCCCACCGCGTTCAATGGCTGGGTTGACGAGAAGAAGCGCGGCAGATCGATGTAGCCGCCGACATTCTGGATCACGACATAGGGGGCGTTGCGCCAGCTGCCGACCGCGACATCGCCATACGGCATGGCCATGCCTTCGAGCGCGCTGGAGAACGCCGTTTCGACAACTTCGAACCCGATCTGCTGGTCGCTGGTTAGGCCGGTCTTGGGATAGGCGCGCACCTCAGCGACAAGGTCTTTCAGCGTCGCAGCATAGTCGCTGCGGCCCGCTTCGCCCGGCGTGCCGAAGGTGGATCGCCACGCGGCGTATTCGCCCGTGTCCACGCCCAGCCCGGTGGCACGGCCCGGTTCATGCGCGAGCATCCGGTAGGAGACCCGTTCCAGCGCGGCATCCGGATCAAGCCCGCCTATCGAAGCACTGGCTCCGGCGCTGACAGGGCGCGCCGTTGTGGCGGCGCAGGCTGGCAGCAGGGCGATGGCAGACGTGCCAGCAAGCCCGGCGAGGGTCTGGCGGCGGGTGACTTCGGCGGTTTTCTCTCTCATGCCGAAAGGTGTGCCGAGCCGCCTGCGCCAAGTCAATTGCACCGGCGGCCTTGCCCGCGCTAAGGCAGGGACATGACCGATATCGTTCTTTCCATCGTGATGTTCGCCGCGCTTGCCTTGGTCGCAGGGGCGTTCGCCCTGTGGCGGCGCACGGGTGAGGCGAAGAACCCTGCGCTGATGGTGCTGCTCGCCGTGATCGCGGTGGTCAACGTGCTGATCTGGACCGTGCCCACCACCAGCGGCGACGCGCCTATCCAGCAGATCAAGGCCGCCGGAGGAAATTAGCGCCGGCTGCAGCCCACACGGCGTGCAGCCAGCACCATTTTACTTGATCGGGCAATCGGGCGCGAGGCGGAAGTCCAGATAATTGTCCACCGACCGCATCAGATCATCCATCTCGTTTTCGAAGAAATGGTTGGCGCGGGGGATTTCTTCGTGGTGGATGGTGATGTGCTTTTGGGTGCGCAGCTTGTCGACCAGCTTCTGCACCGCATTGGGCTGCACCACGGTATCGGCTGCGCCTTGCACGAAGATGCCGCTGGCGGGGCAGGGCGCAAGGAAGCTGAAATCATACATATTGGCGGGCGGCGCGACCGAGATGAAGCCGCGCACTTCGGGACGGCGCATCAGCAATTGCATCCCGATCAGGGCGCCGAAGCTGTAGCCCGCAATCCACGTGCTCTGCGCTTCGGGGTGGATTGATTGCACCCAGTCGAGCGCGGATGCCGCATCGGACAGTTCACCAATGCCGCTGTCGAAGCTGCCTTGCGAACGGCCCACGCCGCGGAAGTTGAAGCGCAAGGTGGCAAAGCCGCGATCGGCAAAGGTCTTGTACATCCGCTGCACGATCCGGTCATTCATCGTGCCGCCGCCTTCGGGGTGCGGATGCAGGATCATCGCCACCGGAGCGCGCGGGCGCGGCGGGGGGGAGAAACGGCCTTCAAGACGGCCTTCGGGGCCGGGAAAGATGACGGAGGGCATCGGCAAACCTTGTAAACGAGGAGCCGCACAACGCCGGGTGGCGCGCGCGAAAGCGGGCTCTATATAGGGCGCAATGGTTTTTTCGCAATTTTTTGTCGCGCCGGGGGTGCGGGGGGCTGCAAATGGCTGAGCGGGTCTATCTTGACCACGCGGCAACTTCGCCTTTGCGGCCCGAGGCCAGGGCGGGGCAAGAGGAAGGGTTCCGGCTGTGGGCCAACCCGTCCAGCCCCCATGCCGAGGGGCGCAAAGCGCGCGCGGCGCTGGAAGATGCGCGTGAACGGATCAAGGCGGCGTTGGGGTTGGGCCAAGGCAGCAAAAGCTACGAATTGATCTTCACCAGCGGGGCGAGCGAGGCGCTGGGGATCGCGCTGAACCGCGCCAAGGCCAAGCGCCGTATTGTCAGCGCGGTGGAGCACGACGCCGTATTCCGCGCCGCGCCCGATGCCGCGATCTTCACCGGCGACGAACCGCTTGGCCCGGACACGCTGCTCGCCATCCAGCATTGCAATTCCGAAACCGGCACGATCAATCCGGTCAGCGACATGGCCGCCGCCATGCAAGAGGCCGGCGCGCTATTGCTGTCCGATTGCGCGCAGAGCGCAGGCAAGTTGGCGCTGCCCGCAGCCGACATGGTGGTGATCTCAGCACACAAGTTTGGCGGGCCAATCGGCATCGGCGCGTTGCTGGTGCGTGATTTCAATCTGCTGGAGCCTTCGGGCGGGCATGAACGCGGCTACCGGCAGGGCACCGAAAATCTGCCCGGCGCCTTGGGCATGGCAGCGGCGCTGGCGGCGGGCGGGACGGAAAGCTGGGCCAGCACCGAGGCTGAACGGCTGGCGTTTCGGGATGCGCTGGCGGGTGCGGGCGCGTTGATCGCGCCGGGCGAGCAGGCTTCGCACATCATCGCCGTCGCGCACCCCAGCATCAGTGCGCAGGCGCTGCTGATCCGGCTGGACGCGATGGGCTTTGCGGTGTCGGCGGGAAGCGCGTGTTCTTCGGGGACGTTGAAGAAAAGCCGGGTGCTGGATGCGTTCGGCGTGGCGGACGATGTGGCCGCGCGCACGATCCGGGTGAGTTTGGGGTGGTCGACCACGCCTGCGGATCTGGAGCGGTTTGCTGCGGCTTGGGCTTCGCTATGTTGAGGGGAGGGGGCATGAACCCATGATCTACCTCGATTACCAGGCCACAACGCCCCTCGCCCCCGAAGCGCGCGAGGCGATGCTGCGTTGGCTGGGCGGGCCGGACAGCGATACTTTCGGCAACCCCCATTCCCCGCACCGCATGGGCCGCATGGCCGCCGCCGCGGTTGAAACGGCGCGTGAACGCGTTGGCGCTTTGCTGCCGGAAGGCGGCACGGTGATCTTCACTTCGGGCGCGACCGAAGCGATCAACACCGTCCTTCAGGCCGCCCCCGGCGATGTCATCACCTTCGCGACGGAACACGCCGCGGTTCTGGACTGCCAGCGCGCGGTCGAAGCGCAGGGGCGGCGCTTCACGATCCTGCCCGTCCTGCCCGATGGCCGCGCCGATCTGGACGCGCTGCACGCCGCCATCACGCCGCAAACGGGCCTCGTCGCCGTGATGGCGATCAATAATGAAATCGGGGTGCGCAATCCGCTCACCCCCGTGGTTGATATCGCCCGTCAGGCGGGCGCGCGGGTGTTGGTCGATGCGGTGCAGGCCTATGGCAAGGTGCCGGTCGAGGTGGCGGCGGATTACATCGCGATCTCCGCGCATAAATGCCACGGCCCCAAAGGGATTGGCGCGTTGTGGACCGGGCCGGACGCACCGTTGCCAGCGCCGCTGATGTTTGGCGGCGGGCAGGAGGCAGGTGTCCGGTCAGGCACGCTCTCGCCGGCCTTGTGTGCAGGCTTTGGCGCGGCGGCGCAGGCGGCGCAGGAGGGCCTGTCTGAACAGATGCTCCATGTCGAAACCCTGTGGAGCATCGCCCGCGACGCCTTTGCCGGGTGGGAGCTGAACGGCAGCGCGGTCGATCGGTGGCATGGCAATCTTAACATCCGCAAGGCTGGGCTGGATGTGGCCCGGTTGATGAGCGACTGCCGTACGATCATGTTTTCGGCCGGTAGCGCCTGCGCCAGCGGATCGGGGCGGCCAAGCCATGTGCTGCGGGCCATCGGCCTGACCGACGCCGAGGCAAAGTCCTCTATCCGGCTGGGTTTCGGACGCTATACGACCCCTGACGACATCGAATCCGCCGCCGCCATGGTGGCCGCCGCCGTGAAGGAGCAGGGCTTGTGAGCATTACCGTCACCTTCCTCGATCCGCGCGCAAAGCCGGTCGAAGTGACTGCCGAACCGGGCGACAATCTGCTGCGCGCCGGGCAGGCAGCCGGGGTGCCGCTGGAGGGCACCTGCGAGGGGCAGATGGCGTGCTCGACCTGCCACGTGATCGTTGCCGCCGAATGGTTCGACCGCCTGCCGCCTGCGGCCGAGGAGGAGGAGGACATGCTCGATTTCGCCGCAGGGGCGCGGCGCACCTCGCGCCTGTCGTGCCAGATCGAACTGACGGCGCAGATGGACGGGCTGACCGTTTCGATCCCCTCAGAAAGCAGCGACGCGCGCCGGATGTAGGCAGCTTACGGCATCATCCAGATCCCCGCGCCGGTGTTGACCAGATCGACCGGCACGCTGTCACCCCAGTCCTTGGTGTCCCAGCCGCGG
>ERZ1022756.165-NODE-165-length-22459-cov-9.674612_pt1 | contig 22459 bp, 21 predicted proteins | sample MGYA00520902_ERZ1022756 | MGnify/ENA primary metagenome ERZ1022756 (study PRJEB33162, sample SAMN09537601) | freshwater metagenome | isolation source: freshwater | place: Canada:Alberta | collected 2017-07 | study: EMG produced TPA metagenomics assembly of the...
AACTTTCATTCGTGTAATTACACTGTTGTTATTCACCTGTTGTCAAGTTGAAATGACCAATCTGTGGGATCCACAGGCCACTAAACCCGCCAGTATCCTTGGGGTATGAGCACTTTGATCACCGGCGGAGCAGGGTATATCGGGTCCCATGTGGCGCGTCTGCTGGACCAGACTGGCACTCCTGTAGTAGTCGTCGATAACCTCTCAACAGGCTTAGATTCAAGGGTTTTGGGCCTTCCAACAACCAATTTGGAGTTGTCTGATCCCGGTGCCTTAGCTGTTCTAGAGCAGTTGATGGCCGAGCATAAAATCACCTCAGTCGTGCATTTAGCCGCCCTAAAACAGGTCGGTGAGTCTGTTGAAAAGCCGGAGGAATATTTCTTGAAAAACCTCGGCGGACAGGCCAATTTGCTCTCCGCCATGCGAAATACGGGTGTTAAGAAACTGGTGTTTTCTTCCAGTGCTGCAAGCTACGGGGTACCTGATGTCGATTTGGTTTCAGAGAATCAGGCCCCTGAGCCCATCAACCCATATGGCCAGACCAAGCTAATCGGTGAGTGGATGGCCCAGAATGCTCACACCGCCTGGGGGCTTTCTCATGTCAGCCTTCGCTACTTTAACGTGGCTGGAGCCGGCTGGCCTGATCTTGGTGACACCCAAGAATTGAACTTAATTCCGATTGTTTTTGCGGCCCTAGGGGCAAACAGTAGGCCTAAGGTTTTTGGCAACGACTACCCAACACCAGATGGTAGTTGCGTCCGCGATTACGTACACGTGATGGACTTAGCTAGGGCGCACGTTGCCGCTCTTGATTATTTGAATCAAGAATCTAGGCGATACTCGGTTTTCAATGTTGGAACAGGACTTGGGTCATCTGTTCTAGAGGTTATGGAGCAGATCAAACGCACAACCGGCATTGACTTCGAGTATGAAATAGCTCCCAGAAGAGCCGGGGACCCACCGAGGCTTATCGCTGATGTTTCAAGAATCAACAAGGTTATGAATTGGAAATCGGAGAATTCACTGGCTGAGATTATCCAGAGTGCCTGGGCCGCACAGAACTAACTAGGGTCTCTTAGAACCCAGAATTACAAAGGCAGCACCGCCACCACTGATGCTAAATTTATTGGCCCTGCCCACATAAACGACCTCGCCCTTTTTCAAAACTTCGCGCTCTTCTAAACTGGTGCCAATAGCTACCTCGCCACTCACGCACACAATCAACCCGCCTACTGGAAGATCTAAATCCGCAAGCAGGTTAGAACCGGTTACTTCTGCTCGGTAGACCCGAAACTCTGAAGCTTCGACTTGATACTCAATCAGCCCCTCCGCCAACTTCTTTGGTGCAACTAGCGGGTTAGAGAGTTCAGAAAAGTCTGAAATTTTTCTGAGTTCTGCTTTATCTATGTGCTTTGAGGTAAGGCCCCCGCGAATGACATTATCGCTGGCCGCCATTACCTCAAGACCTAGGCCAGAAAGATAAGCGTGTAGGTTTCCAGCCGGTAGAAAAATAGCTTGGCCAGGAGATAGCTTGATGTGATTTAGTAGCAGTGCGGCAACAGCTCCAGTGTCCCCCGAATACTTTCCTAGTAGCCCAACGGCTAGCAACCTTGCCTTCTCGGCGATGGAATCAGCCACTAGCCCTTGAACGCTTTTTGTAAAGCGCCTTGCAAGTAAGTGATCATCCAGAATCTCCATAAAGATTTCTTCGAAGCTAGCGCCAGTTTCAGTCAATGCCGCAAGCTCAGCAAACCTAGGTTCGGAATCTGCAAAAGCCCGGAAGATTTCAAGAAGTTGGGCTCTTGGCCTAAACCCACAGAGTGCTTCAAATTTAGTCAGGGCAATCAAGATTTCAGGTTTATGTAAATCATCTTTGTAGTTTCGCTCCGGCGCCCCGATTGGAACTCCAGCTTTGCTTTCCCTGGCAAAACCATCTTTTGCTTGAGTCGGATTGGGATGCACCTGAATAGAAAGAGGTGATTCGGCCGCTAGAAACTTCACAAGAAATGAAAGCTTTGATCCGATTGCATCAGAAAGCAATTGGTTTGAGCCCATCAGTTTCGAATGACCCCCATCGTGGGTTCCGAACCAAACTTCAGAAACCCTCTGGTTTTCTACCCCTAGGTCAAAGTGATCTTGAACAAGTGTTTTAGACCCCCAAGGGTAATTCTTTACTTCTCCACTGATTCGAACTAACAAGCTTGCTGGGTCCTAGGCTTTAAAGTGCTCGTTGGCTCGCTCAAGATCCTCAGCAAAATCCACTTCGACCGCGTACAGGTCGCTAATGTCGAGGGCTTGAAAACGAAGTCCATCTGACTCGATGCCATTTTCTATTCCGCGTTCGAAGTATTCTTGGTCCTCGACCTTGGCAAGTTGGTCAATCAGCGCTTGCTTGTGGCTGGATGAGACAAAGTTGATACCAACTGCTTCTCCAAGACCGTCGACTACCTGCTTCGAAAGCTGCTTTATAAATCCATCTTCGGAGAGGGTGTATTTGACCTCTTCTTCGCTGACTTTGGCGGTGTTGACAACCACAAAAGATTGATCGGCCTGAATAAGAGGTAGCGCTCTAACTAGCACCTCGGGGTGAAAAACCACATCCCCGTTTAGCCAAAGCGCCCCTCCCTCATTCGATGCGCGAAGCGCCTTCAGGAGAGATTTGGAGGTATTGGTCTGATCGTAAAACTCGTTGTAAACAAAAGTTGCTTCAGGGAAGCGCTCGATTATGGCCTCAAGCTTAAATCCAACGACAATCATCGCTCTAAAGTCTTCGCCAAAGGCGGCCGCTAGATTATCCAGCTGTTGCTTCATTATGGATCGTCCGTCGCGAAGCTCAGTTAGTGGTTTAGGAAGCGGACGGTACAGTCTTGTTCCCATCCCTGCAGCAAGGATAATTACCTGTGTTGACATGCCTACAGTTTAGGGAAGTTTTAGCTTTTGGCCCACGCGGATTTGATTTGCGTTAGTGATGTTATTCAAATCCATGAGAATTCGTGTGGTTGTTCTAAACCGAGATGCAATCCCACTTAGTGTGTCTCCCGATTTCACTGTGTAGGTTCTGCCCGATGTAGCGCTTGGTGAAGGAGTCGGAGTCGGCGATTGTGTCGGCGTTGCAGTCGGTGAAGGTTCAGGGGTGGCGGCATTGTCTTCTACTGCACCAGAACCGCTGCTCACTTTGGATCCCGTTGGAATTCGTGAGGCAAATCGAGCATCAACGTTAAAAGCTTTGGCGCCAGATCCTTTAAGTGCGATGTACTGAGCCCTATTTGCAATTGGGCGTTTTTCTCCATCCTCAATCAAGAAGTACTTTTTATCCGGAGTAAGGATGAATCTTGAGCCTGCTGCACTAGAAATCTTGAGGGTGGTGCAGGTGCCTGGCTCTAATGCTCTGTTCCCCGTCGGGTAGTGAGAAAATGTCTCCTCACTTACTCGCACCAGTTTTCCAGCGACCACTAAGTAAGGTTTGGCGTTGCAAGTGACCTTTATGCCGGATAGATTCCCAGCACGTTTGTAAGAGGAAACGGAGGATTTCTTCACGGTTCTGGCAGCTCCAAGGCCTAAGGCGCCAGCTTGCTCAGTGCTTGGAATTTTGTATAAGCGATTTAGGCCGTCGACCAAGAAATTAGTACTGCCAACACGAATAAGTGCACCGGGTGGAATTACCTGGCTGCCTTTTCGCATTTGGTTCAGCGCTGATGGGGAGATCCTGTGCACTGTTGTTTCCGTGATGCTGGCGCGAACAGCGGTGCGGTCAGATTTCTGTATTGGCCTTAGCTGACCGTTGTTTACCAAAAACAGCGTCGCATTGGTTGTGGAGCGAACTACCGCTGGAGTCACGAGTTCCTCGGCTACGGTTGGAATCAAACCCAGTACTGCTTCAGGCAGGACAGATGGTGACTTCACCCAACTGGCAGAATCTTGAATCAGGCGCTTGCCATCGGGGGTAAGCAAATACTGATTGCCTGCCTCATCGGCAACTATTGATTGAATAGTTGGGCCAGGTGTCAAAGTCTCGATACTCTTTGTGCTGAGGGTAGAACCAGCTCCCTGGAGCCAGAGATCAAACTTCACATCTTTTGCGGTGTCTTTGTCAATCGGGTAGAAAACAGATTCGAAGATAACTCCCTGTTCTTTTGTTTCCCGGTTGGAAACAATCGAACCGTTGGATGCAACTGGCGCACCAAGGGTTAGGTAATTCAGTGCTGATAATCGAATCGGAGCGATTGGGCCCACTGCCACACCGGCTTCTGAGGCAGAGGAGTCGTTGAGGATCTCACGCAATTGCCCAGCTTCAACAAAGTAGCGTTCGCCGTCTTTTCCAGCCACAACGTTGGTGACTGTACCTGCTGAGGCAAGAGCACTTACTTGGGTGCTCGTTAGGCCAATTGCTGAATCACAGCTAAGGCCGAAGGCTGCCACCTGCTCACAACTTGAGAAGCGAACCCGCTTTCCATTATCAACAAACGAATACTGATTACTAGCCAAGCTTCTAATCAACGGGGACATATCCCCCGCGGTTTCAAAGCTATTCAGGTAGGCGCGTGAAATGACACCTACTGGTCCTAGTGGCTTCAAGGAAGCAAGCAGGGTCTTGTCTGGGATTCGATACTTAACCTCGTCAACAATCAAGAAAGTGTCGCCCTTTGAGGCCTTAAGAAGGAAGCCTCCTCCGATTGGAGAACCGAACCAGTCAGAAAAGAAACGCCAGAAGTTTCGGTTTCCGTAAGAGCTGCAACTATCTCCGGTCGAATAAAGATTCGCGAGGGCAGCGGCATTGGGGACATAAGGCGTGTAGTAGTAAAGCGCAGCAGTTGCCTTGTTTCTGAGTGTGAATGATTGCGAGCCACAACTTGGTCGATTTGGGTAGTAGGGCCTAGAAATAACTCTTCCCGGCTTTAACCAAGTAAAAGATCCGGCCGGATTGTTGTACCAATTAAGCTGCCCAACACCTTTATACAGCTGCCAAAAGAAACCAGCCGATGCTGCACTACAACCACTTGGGTCATCCGGGCAATCCATACCGAGTGCAAAATCATAAGCTCGTGGGCTTGGATCTGTCGCAGTGACAAGCCCTTGTTCTTTTTGCAACTTGACCAAGATAACTCTCGGGTTTATGCCACAAGCTCGTGCTACGTCAAAGATAAGCTCAGCCGCCGTGATGTTTCTTTTTGCTGGAAGCGACTCACACCTTCCAGGTGAACCGGTAGCGCCGGGGGTGTTGAGTCGATAGTCCTTTAGACACCCGGGACGATTGGCACCGGCTCGGCAGTTAGAAACTCTTCCATCTAGAAAACGCTGTATGTCAGCAGCCGACATGGTGCCAAAATCATAAAAGACACTGTCGCTGATGATAAGTCCGGGATCAAACATTGATCCCTTTAGAGCCTGCGCGGGCTCCTGCTGGTTTGGCAAAGCAACTAATCCAGCAATAGCTAAGGAGCCGACCAAAACGGCAGCCCAAAATTTTCCCAATGCCTTAAACATCAGGGGATAATCACCTCAAATTTTTCAGATTCTCCAAAGTACTTTTCCGACTCATACCCAACTACAACTTCGCCGATGCCTTTGGGGAGCTTGGTCAATGGAATCGTGAGGGGGAAACACTGAGTGGTGGTCACATTGTGTTCGGCCTTTACTCGCTCCATAACAACAGGTGTGTTTCCCGAGTAAAAAGTGATTATGCACTCTCCGCCATCTTCAGCTAGGTTCACTACTTCCCCGATGACTAAGAAATCACCACCGTTGATTTCATAAAACTGGACCCTGGGCTTGGCAAGCTCCTTTGGAGAAGCAGTTGGGGAGCTGGAGTCAGTTGGGGTTGGAGTGATGTCGGTGGAGGTTGGAGTCGGGTTCATAGGGTCACTCGGAGTTTCGTCTGAGCCCATGTTTGGATAAAAGAGAGCGCAGCCAGCCAAGGCTGCAATCGCAACCAAAGCCGTGACAACAGAAAGGGATCGTTTCATGCTCAACTCCTAGACACTTTCAAGTCTAGGTTTAATGTTCTGAAAACATGCTGTGAAACGCGGTGAGTGTCTTATCCACTACTCGTTTCGAGGCAAACCCATCTTCTAACTCGTTGAATTTTCGTTGCCAGGCCAGATAACGCTCTGCATAGTCAATTCTTTGGCTATCAATCTCTTCTAAGGCTTTTCTCAGAAATGAGGCATCTCTGAGTATTGGCCCAGGCGCAAGTTGCTCGAAGTCAAAGTAGAAACCTCTTTTCGCAACGTAGTCCTCTATGTCAGGTGCGAGAAAAATCATGGGCTTTCCCGTCACTGAGAAATCAAAAATAGAAGAGGAGTAATCCGTGACTAGAACATCCGCCGCCAAATACAACTCAGCAACATTCTTGTAGTTAGTGACATCTATAGCTCCGCCTGCAACCGCGGAGTTATGGGCCGAGTGGGTATTGGTATGCCCGCGAAACAACAGCGTGACATTTTCACCCAGCGAGCCCGAGAGGAAATTCACTGGTTTCCAGTTTCCAGTTGCAGTTCTTTTTGAATCTCTCCAGGTTGGTGCGTAAAGCACCACCTGCTGGTCAGTGTCTGTGATTCCAAGTGATCGTCTGATCAGATCCCTTTTTTGCACCTGGTTGACCAAGAGATCGTTGCGAGGATAACCAGTTTCCAAAATAGTCCCCGAGTACCCGAAAGTGGTGGGGAAAATTTCTGTGCAGTAGGCGCTGGGGGAAATAAGAAAATCCCAGAAGGAAGCTTCTCTATCCATCATCCTCAAGTAGCTGCCGGTTGGAACGGCATCGATTATGTCTCGACCCAGTCGCTTTAGTGGCGTTCCGTGCCAGGTCTGAATATAAATCTGCCCCTCACGCTTTCGAAAGTATCCAGGAAAATTTGTGTTGTTCACAAGAACTCTTGAAGTGGCTAGGGCCCTAAGCCAGGCAATTGATCCATGCCTGACCCCTCTTGCCCCATCAGGTGCTGTGGTTGTCGATGTCACCGTAAAGAGCAATTCAAAGCTTGGTTTTCTGGAATGAACCTCACTAAAAATTGCGTAGGGGTTATCGCCAATTACCTTGCCCTGGAAGGATTCAAACAGAATTACATCGGCAAGTTTTGCTTGGCTGAAAAGTCGATAAACGAAACCTCGGAACCAATCGAGTTGACGTCTGCGGAGTGCACCAATGATTCGAGTTGGTGAGTATTTCACTTCTTATCCCCGGCGTCAACAATCTTTCTGGCTCCAAACGCCAATCCAATCCAGAACCCACTTGCCCAGCTCAGGTGCATAATTGGCAATGCAACAAACACAGCTAACCTGTCTGCAACATCCAACTGCTTTGCAGTACCTGCCGCGAAACTCAGAATCAACAGATACAAAGCGATTGGAATAATCAAACCTTGCTGAGGAATTACCCCCACCACGGCCAGAACCACTAAATCGACCATCAGAAGTAATGCTGCCGGCGGGATGAAGTATCTGATTGAGGCTTTGCCAGGAGCTCGACGGGTTAGCTCTCCTCGCCAGACGCCGGTGGAGTAAAACTGCCAAGCTAGAGCTTTCATGTTTGATCGAGGCCAATACTTAACCACCAGCTCCGGGCTAAACCACACCTTTCCGCCCGCAGCTTTCAATCGTTGGGAAAGATCCCAGTCCTCACCCCGAATGATCTTTTCGTCGTACCCACCAACAGCCTTTAGTGCTTTGGCATCAAAAATTCCAAGATAGGCAGATTCTGCTTCTCCGGCTTTGCCTCCCAAATGATAGCTACCTCCGCCTAGGCCAAAGCGTGAGCCGTAGCCAAAAGCGACCGCCTTCTGAAATGCTGACTTGCCAACCGCGCTCATGACTCCCCCGACAACTGTCGAGCCGGTTTCTCTGAGAATTTCTACACCCTTGGCAATATATCCTGGCGCCAATTCACTGTGGGCATCCACTCGAATAATCACATCACTTTTTGAAAGCGCTATTGCCAGGTTCAATCCCGCGGTAGTTAACCCCTTTGGATTATCGATCAGCTTGATAATCGGGTTTTTCTCAGCAAGTGCTTTGGCAACCTGACTTGTTTCATCAACGGAAGGGCCAAGCGCCAGGATTAGTTCAAGCGCCCCTGAATAGTTTTGAGCAAGAACACTCTCTACCGCCTGCTGAAGATGGTGCTGCTCGTTTCGAACCGGCATCATCACCGTCACGCTAGGGAAAGAAGAGCTCATCTAATCGCCGTCGCCTTTTTCCATGGAAGATATGAAAGCTTCACAAACCGCTTGTGGTTCGCCATCCATAATCAGCTCACCTTTTTCTAGCCAGATCACACGATTACAAGTGTTCTGGATAGATTTCATGTTGTGACTAACTAACAACACCGCTCCGGCTTCCTGCCGCATCTGCCGGATTTTATCCTCAGCCTTGAGCCTAAACTTTCTATCTCCAACAGCTAGAGCCTCGTCAATAATCAAAATATCGTGCTTTTTTGACGCTGCAATTGAGAACCTGAGTCGAGCAGACATTCCTTGCGAATAAGTTCTCATCGGCAGATCGATGAACTCCCTCAATCCAGCAAAGTCGATTATTGAATCGCTTGCTTCATCAATTTCTTTTTTCTTGTAGCCCATTGCAAGACCGCCAAGAGTTATGTTCTTTTCTCCACTCAGGTTTGGTAAAAGAGCCGCTCCAACTCCCAGCATTGTGGGCTTGCCGAGGGTGTAAACAGCACCCTGCGTTGCCGGAAATAACCCGGCAATGGCACGCATCAAAGAAGACTTGCCCGAACCATTTGAGCCGACAATTCCAAGGGTCTCACCCTGATGAATGACAAAGGACACGCCCTTTACTGCATGGACTTCGCGCACTCGAGTCTTCTTCGCAGATTTTCCTTTTTCGGCAGTTGCCTTTTTCCCTGTGCCAAAAACTTGGTATGTGACGTGTACGTCATCGACCACCACGACCGGAGTCTTGGTTTCACTAGCCACGTCCATAGCGCGCCTCCGCTCTCCAAAAGAAAAAGACTCCAAATATGAAAATTCCAAATGCCCAAATTGACGAAACTATCCAGAGAAAAGCAGTCGTCTGCATGTCATTGATAAGCGCTCCTCGAGCCAGGCTTATAAAGTCATAGACCGGGTTGAACATCGCAATTGCCAGCAGTTCTGGATAGCCTGCAAAGATACGTTCGATCTCAAAGAAGATGCCGCTTGAGTAGAACATCAATCGAGTAATAAATGGAACCAGCTTGCCAAGATCCTTTACCTGAACCGTAAGCCTGGCTGAGATCATCGCAAGACCGGTGCTGAAAAAGACCATAAGCAAAGTGATCGGAATCAAATACAGCCATTCCCAGGTGATTTGCTGACCGAAAGCCACCATGACTAAAGCCAGAATTGCCAGCTGAGGTAGGAAGTTAATGAACTCGCGTATAACCGCAGACAGCGGTAGCAGGATGCGGGGGAAGCTCACGGTTTTTAGTAATCCAGAGTTTGCAGTGATGGCTTTGGCGCCTGAAGAAAAAGATCCCGAGAAAAAAGAAAAAAGGAATACACCTGTTATCAAAAATGGGATGAAGTTTGGTGGTCGAAGGTCGCCAAGAATCAAACCAAAAACCAAACCGTACGCAAAGGCTTGAAGTGATGGAAGAAGTACGAGCCACCAGCGTCCAAGCCTAGTTCTGGCGTTTGCAGATTCCGATGCGTAGATCGACATCGTTAATGCAAAATCACGCCTTTCCCAAGCCTGACTTAGATACTCCATTAACCTGGGGCGCGTTCCTATTTGGCTTAACCCATGCGCAGCCGCATAGTCAGCTAAATTCATTTCGTCCCTCTAGAAATCTCAGACTTTAGCTGCTCGTTCTTTTCGGCCACCAGTGAAGCAAGTGACTTGCCGTACTCAATAAGTTTTTTCTCGAGAGCCTGGTCGTTAGTTCCAAGAATACGCGCCGCAAGAATTCCGGCATTTTTCGCTCCACCGATTGAAACAGTGGCCACTGGAATTCCACCTGGCATTTGCACAATTGAAAGAAGTGAGTCCATGCCATCGAGTTTGCTAAGCGAAACAGGAACTCCGATGACCGGAAGTGTTGTCACCGATGCCAGCATGCCAGGTAGGTGCGCGGCCCCGCCGGCTCCTGCGATTATTACCTTTACTCCTCGTGATGAGGCGGCTTTGCCCCATTCGATCATTTTTTCTGGAGTGCGGTGTGCGGAAAGAACTTCAACTTCGTATTCGATCCCAAATTCCTTCAAAGCTTCGGCTGCATCCGACATCACAGACCAGTCTGAGTCTGAGCCCATGACTACGCCGACCAATGGATTGGTCATTAGGGACTCCTGTCGAATTGATTCAAGCTCGCTGGGCCAATTTTAGTGAAGATTAGGCTTTAGCGGACACCCAAAACTGTTGCCCGAGCTTTCTGGGCAGTAGCCAGCGCGGATTCATGGGTTTCTCCGATGACGGTTATGTGCCCAAGCTTTCGCCCAATTCGCGGGCTCTTGCCATAACTATGCAGTTTCGCTGTTGCGAACTGCTTCATCAGTTCTGGGTAGTTTTCAACAAAATCAATCTCATCGGAAACACCCAGGAGATTTACCATCGCGCAAGCCTTGGACACTTTGGTTTCCCCAAGCGGAAGATCTAGAACCGCTCTAAGGTGCTGCTCAAATTGCGAAGTTGTTGATCCTTCGATGCTGAAGTGTCCTGAGTTGTGTGGTCGCATGGCAAGCTCATTTACAAGAAGTGTTCCATCGGCCGTCTCAAACATTTCAACTGCAAGATTTCCAGTGACCCCAAGAGATGAAGAAATCAGCTCTGCAATCTGTTTAGCTTTTTCTTCAATCTCAACTGATGTATTTGGAGCAGGTGCCAATACCTCTGAACACACTCCGTTAGCCTGTCTGGTCTCAACTACCGGCCAGGCCCGAAACTCACCACTGGGATTTCTAGCGGAGAGCTGTGAAAGCTCACGAGTGAAGTTCACTTTTTCTTCAGCTAGCAACCGCCCACCAATCCGATCCAAAGCTGCTGGCTCAAACCAATCGCTAACCTCGGAGGATGCTCGAACAACACGAACTCCCTTTCCGTCGTAGCCACCGATAGGAGTCTTCACAATTACCTCAGGTCCGAGTTCACCTATGAAAGCATCAAGTTCGGCGGGTGTTGAAACTGCTAACCAACGTGGGTTCGGAGCCCCGATTTTCTCTAAAGCCTGGCGCATCAACAACTTGTTTTGTGCGTGAGCTAGAGCATTCGAAGAAGGCTGAACTGAAACACCAACTGCTTCTATCGCCTCCAGAATTGGAAGGGGAACATGCTCGTGATCGAATGTGATTACGTCAACACTTTTGGCAAAATCCATTACGGATTTTGCATCGGTGTAATCGCCAATCACGGTAGCTGCCAATTTGGCCGAAGAATCCTCAGTCTCAGCAAACACCTTCAGGTCAATTCCAAGATTGAGCGCGGGCACGGTCATCATGCGAGCTAGCTGCCCGCCGCCAATTACCCCAACCCGATACGTCAATTGCCCTTACTTTCGTTGTGTTAGTTCGCTACCTTGGCCCATGCCTCTATCTCGGAAGCCAAGTGTTTATTCTTAGCGTATCCGCCAATTCTGAACTCGCTCCCGTCAACGGAGAGAATCGAGATTACCTGAGAACCTAAGCGGCCCTGCTTCTGAATCTCTATTGACGACAGCTCCGAAAGAGGAAGCGTTCTTTTTCTTAGTCCCATGAATCCAAATCTGTAAACCAGACGGTGGCTGGTTAGCTGTAAGTAGCTAAATAGGTAACCAAGCATCGGGAAGACCCAAAACAAAACAATGATTGCTGCCCCGGCAATCAGTGCGTAGTTGTAGTCGGCAGCTGAAATCTGCTCAACTATAAATGCCAATGCGAAGCTCACCGCAGCTAGCACCAAAGTTGGGAAAAAAAGTCTGCGGGCTTTTGGCTTCACGCGAAGAACTAGGTATTCATTGGAATTGGCCATTAGATAATCTTCCCGCTAAGCCTTCCGAAGATGAAGCACATCGCCTGCTGAAACAGCAAGTGTCTGGAATTGAGTCATAACTTCCAACCGCCCAATTGAGTCGATATCTATAGCCAGACCGAACACTTTTTCTCCGTTCGGGAACTCAACCGAAACCTGCGACCCCACAGTTGCTGAATTAGCCAGGATTGCATCCCTTAGACCACTGGATTCGGCATCGCCACCGGCTTTGGAAAGCTCAGAGTAAAGCTGCCTGAGGTTTTCAATAACTGCAGCCAAAAGCTGATCCCGATCTACCGAACTGGCAGTTTCAATCGATAAAGAGGTGGCGGTCTTGACGGGTAGCTCTTGTGCAGATTGATTGACGTTGATGCCAAAGCCAATCACTACACAAGATAGATCCGACGCTGCCTCAGCAAGGATGCCGCTTACTTTTTTGTCCTGAATCAGGACATCGTTTGGCCATTTGATCTGAGGACTTGTTCCAAGATCTGAAATGGCACGACTAATCGCGAGCGCGGTTAGCAGCGAGAGCCAACCAATCCCTGAGCTTTCGGTAAAGCTTGGGCGGAGCAAAACAGAGGCCATTACTGATGAGCCCTGCTTGGCCTCCCAACTTCTTTCCATTCGTCCCTTGCCTGCAGTCTGAAAGTCGGTTGCCAACACATAAAACTCAGGTAGCCCATCTGCCTTGGCAAGTAAATCAGCGTTAGTTGAGCCGGTTTGATCGAGGTATTCAAAACCAGCCGCTACCTGCGCAGATAAGAGGTATTCCATGCTTCAAGCCTAAGCCAAGGGTTATTTGTAGGATTCCTCAGCAATTGGGCTAGATGCTGTGTTAGAACCTGCAATAGCATCGAGTTGGGCCTTCGATAAAGTTGGTCCTTTAGCGCCCCGAAAGCAATTGGAGAGATCTTGACTGACAAGCCAAAAGCTGACCTTTCTACCACCGCCGGCAAGATTGAGGATCTTCGCGACCGCTACTACCAGGCTGTGCACGCTAGTGGTGATGCCGCAATAGCCAAGCAGCACGCGAAGGGTAAGAAAACTGCCCGTGAGCGCGTTGAACTACTTCTTGATGCGGGATCCTTTGTGGAAATCGATGAGTTTGTTCGTCACCGATCTACCGCTTTTGGCATGGAGGCTAACCGTCCCTACGGCGACTCAGTGGTGACAGGTTTTGGAACCATCAACGGAAGGCAAATTGCCCTTTTCTCTCAAGACTTCACTATCTTTGGAGGCTCCCTTGGAGAAGCTGCCGGAAACAAAATTATAAAGATTATGGATCTTGCCATCTCGACCGGAGTTCCATTAGTTGGGATTTTGGATTCGGGGGGAGCCCGCATCCAAGAGGGTGTAATCGCTCTTGGTAAGTACGGTGAAATCTTTAAGCGCAACACCATGGCATCTGGAGTTATCCCGCAGATTTCGATAATCATGGGTCCAGCTGCCGGAGGAGCTGTTTACTCTCCTGCCCTTACTGATTTTGTGATCATGGTCGATAAGACCTCGAACATGTTCGTCACCGGTCCGGACGTAATCAAGACCGTGACAGGCGAAGATGTTGGTATGGAAGAACTGGGTGGAGCCAGGGCTCACAACCAGACCTCAGGGGTTGCCCACTACCTAGCTAGCGATGAAGAAGACGCGCTGGATTACGCCAGGACGCTACTGAGCTTCCTGCCTGAGAACAACCTTTCTGAAACGGTTGTTTACGACTCAAGCTCTGAGCTTGAAGTGACAGAACCAGACCGCAAACTCAACGCCTTGATTCCAGATTCTCCAAATCAGCCTTATGACATGCACACCGTGATTGAGCACCTAGTCGACGATTCACAATTCTTGGAAGTGCAGCCGCTATTCGCGCCGAACATCCTGATTGGATTTGCACGTATTGATGGACGAAGCGTTGGTATTGTTGCCAACCAGCCATCAGCGATGGCTGGAACACTGAACATCGATGCTGGGGAAAAAGCTGCGCGTTTTGTTAGGTTCTGCGATGCTTTCTCGATTCCCATCCTTACTTTGGTTGATGTGCCTGGGTACCTACCCGGCACCGACCAGGAATGGGCTGGAGTGATTAGGCGCGGAGCCAAGTTGCTCTACGCCTACGCCGAGGCCACAGTTCCGCTAGTCACTGTTATTACAAGAAAGGCCTATGGTGGCGCATACATCGTCATGGGCTCCAAGCAATTGGGAGCGGATATCAACCTGGCTTGGCCAAGCGCTGAGATCGCCGTTATGGGAGGTCAAGGAGCAGTAAACATTTTGTTCCGCGACAAGATCAAAGAAGCTGAGGCTGCGGGTAAGAATATCGCCGAGGTAAGAGCTCAGTTGGCTGCCGAATACACCTATAACGTTGCCTCTCCTTTTTTAGCCGCTGAACGCGGGGAGCTCGATGGCATCATCGAGCCAGCGCTGACTCGTGTATCGGTCATAAAAGCTCTCCGCGCTCTTCGAAACAAGAGAGCCAATACACCTCCAAAAAAGCACGGAAATATTCCTCTCTAATGAAAAAACCTGTTGATTCAGAGTTTGCCGCATCCATCGAGGTGGTCTCGGGTGACCCAACTCCCGAGGAGCTAGCCGCTGTAGTTGCTGTTTTAGTTGAGGCAAGTAAACAGCAGGCCACCGCTAAGCAGCCCCAACGATCAACCTGGGCAAGAAACCAAGCCAGCCTGCGAGCTGGCATAGTTGTAGGCAACGGCCAGTGGGGATCAAAGTACAAGCAAGGCTTGTAAACCCTGACCAAAAGGGAGTCAAGTAATGCCTCGCAATACACCCATTGACCAAATTGCCAACCGTTGGGTTGAAACAATTACAAAGCTGAGTCCAAGTTTTGCAACCGGGGTTGGATCAAAAATCGGTGCTGACAGGCTGGATGATTTCTCACCAGAAGCGCACGCCAACTACGCAAGTGAAGCCCAGAAGGTTCTGACGGAGCTAGAGCAGGCACAGGCCACCGACGAAACAGATCGCGTAACACTTGATGCGATGACAGCAGATTTATCTCTGACCATTGAACTGCACGAGGCACGTTTGTATCGCCGTGATCTGAACGTGATTGCATCCCCGGCTCAAGGTATCCGGGATGTATTTGACCTGTCCCCAACCGCAACAATCAATGACTGGGAAAACATTGCCTCCCGAATGAGTGCTGTGGGTGAATCTCTAGCTGGTTATCAGCGCTCACTTCAGACAGGAATTGCAGCTAAGGACACTCCGGCCCACAGGCAGGTCGTTGCCAACATTGACCAAGCTCTTGAAATAGCTGCCGCGGATGGCTTCTTTGTGAAGTTCGCGGAATCGGCAAAGGCTGATAGCGGTGAGCTTCCGGAAGCACTTCGAGCAGATCTTGCCAATGCTGCCGCCAGCGCAACTGCTGCCTATGGAGAATTTGCTGAGTTTCTAAAAGAGCAGTTGCTGCCAAACGGTGGCCAAAATGATGCAATTGGCCGTGAGCGCTATGAACTTTTTAGTCGAGGATTCCTAGGCGCCAAAATCGACCTCGATGCCACTTACCAGTGGGGTATTGAGGAGCTAGCTCGAGTTGTTGCCGAACAAACTGAGATTGCTAACCAAATCAAACCTGGGGCAACGATAGAAGAGGCCGTGAAGATTTTAGACGAGGACCCCTCGCGCAAACTACACGGCACGGATGCACTCCAGAAGTGGATGCAAACAAAATCTGATGAGGCTATTGCAGCCTTGAGTGGCAGCCATTTTGAGATTGCGGAGAAGATGAAGCAGCTCGAGTGCATGATTGCGCCGACTCAATCTGGCGGAATTTATTACACTCCCCCGACCGATGACTTCTCAAGACCGGGTCGGATGTGGTGGTCAGTTCCTCCCGGCGTCACCGAGTTCAATACCTGGCGTGAGCTAACAACCGTTTATCACGAGGGTGTCCCAGGTCACCACCTTCAGGTGGCTCAAGCTGTGTTCAACAGGGACGATCTTAACGACTGGCGCAGAAACGTCAGCTGGAGTTCGGGTCACGGCGAGGGCTGGGCTTTATACGCGGAGAGGCTAATGCTCGATCTTGGATTCTTGGATGATCCAGGCGATCGGCTGGGAATGCTTGATGGTCAGCGCATGAGAGCTGCTCGTGTGGTTTTGGATATCGGAGTACACCTTTCAAAACCAAAGCTGACAGGTGAGGGAGTTTGGGATTTTGACTACGCGCTCGATTTCATGCTCAAGAATGTAAACATGCCGGAAGAATTTGTCACCTTTGAAGTCAATCGTTATTTCGGTTGGCCAGGTCAGGCGCCAAGCTACAAGATTGGGCAAAGAATCTGGGAGCAAATCAGGGACGAAGTAAAGGCCAGAGAAGGAGCCGACTTCGACATCAAGGAATTCCACAAAAAGGCCTTGAACCTTGGTGGACTGGGATTGGACTCGCTTAGAAACGCCCTTTCTAGGTGATCTTTAGTCCCCCGAAGTGGGGACACCTACATTTCAGGTTTTTGAGTTCCTTGTTCGCTTGAGGGCATAACTTTGAAACAACCACTTTGTTATGGCTATCAGGGGAAAGCTAAGAGTTGGTTTTGGGGGAATGACCCGGGTCTTTATAAGGCCCGGGCCTTCTTTTTGGCTATAGTCTCAAAAACACATCTGGCTTAGGGGTTCCTTTTCTGCTTGCGACAAAGGTCACCCGAACATTTGGTTCCTGAGGGGAACGAATTGTTACTCTTCCAGTTTCTATCTGATCTAATTCGTTTGCTACTTGATTTCGAAGGTCTTCTCTCTCTGACTCGCTACAAGTTGCCAAACCCCCTTCGTCAAGCACGACTACTTCAATTCCTCTTGCCCTAGCGGCACGAACCGAGTTTTTTAACTTGGCATTGATAAGTGCTCTTCCTCGAATCTCATCCCTTAACTCAGCTTCGAAAATCCGAGCTTCCGCTCGCAGTTCATTGGATATCTCACCGCTGGCAATTGATTCCAATATCGGTAAGGCGCCCTCAAGTGTGCTCGTAAGTCTTTTGGAACGTTCTTGACGCATTGCCGAATCTGCTGCGGAGCTAGCTGCAGTTGCCTGGGCTTTTGCTAAGTATTCAGCAGTTTGCTTTGAGGAACTTTCAAGTCCTACCGATATTGCATGAGCGGCAGCAACCAATGCGATTGCACCGCCTAGTCCCGAAACAAAAAGCGACTCAATACCTCCCCAAGCCAAAAGCTCGACCGTTAAGACAACGAGTCCAGTCCATGCAACCAAGCGCTGTTGGCGCACTGCCGCAATTGCGAGCATGGTAGAAACGGCACTGACATACCAAGTTGCAGGTGAGCCAAGTGCTGAAGGGTCAAGGTTCAAATTAACAAGCTGAGGAACTACAAAAGCCGAAATCAGAATTGCAATTGCTAATACCAGCGGCATCTTTAGTTGGCGATAGTAGAGCACCGAGGTTAGGGAAACCAGGAGATAAATCGCCAAAGCAGCCAAAGATTCCAAGTCCGAGCCAACTCGCACAAGGTCTATGACGCTAATTACCGCCGGGCTAAGCACAAATAGGGTGGCAATGACGACGATAAACCAGAGCGGAAGCCTAATCATTAGAACCCCACTCAATAACCACGGTTGTGCCTTGGCCTGGGCTGGCATTTATAAAAACTCGACCGCCGATTGTTTTTACTCTTCCAATTATTGAGGCCGATATGCCCATTCGGTCCTTTGGAATCTGAGCTGGCCGGAAGCCTTTTCCGTTGTCGCTGATAACGATTTTCAAGCCTGCCTTGTTGCCCCGCAGTCGCACCCAGCGCTGGGAGGCCCTGCCTCCGTGCTTGAGAGAATTATCAACGGCTTGCAGTGTTGCTTCGGTGAGTGCCTCAGCAACATCAGATGGAATCGGAAGATCGTTCACTCGGTGGACTGATACTTCAAACTTGTAATCAAGTCCCCGCACTCTAAGCTCCAGGGCTTCGAAAAAGCTGTTTAGAGTTACTTGTCCAAGATGCACCCCTCCCGCACGAGCGCCACTTAGACGGGAGATTGCATCGCTGGCAGATTTGCTAGCGGTTGCTAATTGCTCGGGTGTCTCGGCTCTAGCCGCAATGAGCAAAGTGGTCAGCACACTGTCGTGAACTAAAGCATCTAATCTTGAGCGTTCAATTTCAACTGCGTCTAATTTTGCGCTTTCTACCGCCGATGAAATGGCTTTTTGGTTAGCTGCGTCTGTCTTTCCGGCTTCCCACCTCAAAGCAAGAACCATGGCAATTAGCACGGAGCTAAAAACAAATAAGTGAAGGGCTTCCTGAAATGCCAACAACGGATCCGCTGATCCTCCAAAGCCCGAAATCTTTAGCAGTGGCCAGCTCACCGTCATCACCAGCACATAAACAACTCCAAGGCTGAATCTAAAGGTTGTCCCGGCCGCTATAGCTGCAATTCCAAGTGGCCACCAGATCCAGGGTTGAAAAAATGCTGGAGTTACCTGAGTTGAATCAAAATGCAGTGGCCAGGTAACAATTAGCACCAAGGCCAGAATCGAGACCGCGTAAAGCCAAAATTTACCATCAGAAGGAACCATCCACTGTGAAAAAACAACCCCAATCACCACCACAACAGTCAATGAGACCGAGGTCCAAAAAATTATTGGGTTGAGAAATTCCAGCTGACCAAATCCGTTGACCAATGCCTCCGCTGTTATCGCCGAAAGAGCAATTGAGTATATACGGCCCAGCATTTTGTTTACTCTCGTGACCGAATAACTCTTTACTGGTTTTGATTTTGTGAAGAGCAACTAAAGAGCTCCTTCGTCGATAAGCCCATCCTCAATTGCTCGCATCAGGAGCTCGGTTTTGTTCACGGCTGGACGGCCTACGTTGGCGTATTTGCTTCTGACGCGATCGATGTGTTCTTTGGCGGTGTGTACGGTGATCTTTAGCTCAAATGCCACCTGCTTGAGTGCAAGGCCTGAGGCGTAAAGAGAGAGCACCTCTTGCTCACGAGGCGAAAGCTTAGCTTTCTTGAATTCCGAATCGGAATCAATTGCCGCGGTGGTTTGAAGGTTGTTTACCAATACTCCTGCTGAGACAAAACGAATGGTCTCAATCAGCTCGGTCATACTGTGTGATTTAGGAACCAGTGCTGCAGCCCCTGCTTTTAGCGCTAAGCGGACCAGATTTGATTTGTCGGCGATGCTGAAGATTAGAACCGGTATGCCCAGAGAAACAAACTTCTGAACATTTTCCTCAACACTTGAGCCATCTGCCAAAGACAAATCCAAAACCGCGACATCTGGTTTATCTTGACCTAATGCAAAAAGAGCATCGTCAACGGTGTCGGTCGAGGCCAACAGCTCAAGATTGTTTTGAGCGCAGACACTTTGCAGCGCGATTCGAATCGCCTCATGGTCGTCAACAATCACAACTTTTAGCTCGCCTAGTTCGGCGAGCTGTGAGATGTCAACGGCCTTAGTCATCACAGCACCAAACTAGCAATGCTCTCAAAGTGATGAGTGTGTGGAAAAAGATCAAAAGCCTTTAGCTCTTCGAGTCGATAGCCGCCCGATACCAATACCTTTAGATCTCTTGCCAGCGATACCGGATCGCAGGCTACGTAAATGATTTTGGCTGGGCGTAAAAACAATAGCTGGTCGATAACGGCCTTACCAGCTCCAGCGCGGGGAGGATCTAGAACAACCGTCGCACCCTCAAGCACAAGACCCTGTTTGATTTGGGCTTTCAGAAATCCTTCGACCGGAGCTGACACCGCTTTATGCTTTCCAATATCAACCAGGTTTGCTCCCGCATCCGCTGTTGCCACCTTTGAAGACTCAACGGTGGTGATACTCAAAGACTTGCCAAATTTTGTGGCGAGCGCACCAGAGAAAAGACCAACTCCCCCATAAAGATCTAGATTGTTTGCCGCCGGATCTAAGCCGTCCGCCATTTGGATAACTTCTTGGGCTAAAAGCTCTGCGGCGCCGCGATGTACCTGCCAAAAGCCCCCGCTGGAAATTCGGAAGGATCGTCCAAGTGCTCGCTCGACAAGTTTTTTATCGCCCTTTACTTTTTTGTCAATAAACCACTGAATCCCTCCGGTGGAAGCAGTGGAGATTTCAATGCGCTTTACGTCTTGCCAATTCTTGAGGTGAATACCCAGCTCATTGATTTCTGCTACAGCCAGTGGCAAAGACTTGACTGGGACAACTTCATGACTTCTTTCCTTATAGGGACCAGCTATACCTTCTTCAGAAACGTGTAGTTGAATTCGAGTGCGGTAGCCAAGGCCGTTGGTTAGTTCATCTCCTGGCACTGGCATTACTAAGACTTCACGTTCAATACCGCCCATGCGCGAAAGTGATTCGGTCAAAACCTCTGATTTGAGCTTTCGCTGGTACTCAAGTTTGAGATGACCAAATTCAGCACCCCCCGCACCCAAGCGATCGGCTTCTTTCCAGATGTGTGGAACACGTGACCCGGAAGGGTCTAGAACTTGAACGGTCTGAGCTCTACAAAACGAGCCGCCCTTGTCCTCAAAAACTCTCGCGAGGACTTTTTCACCGGGTGCGGTGTGAGAGACAAAAACTACCCTTCCTTTGTGTCTGGCAACAAAGATCCCACCGTGGGCGACCTTTTCGATATCAAGTTCTATTTCGGTGTCTTGCCAGTTTTCAATTTTTGTCATCTGACAAGTGTTTCACAGCTACAAAGTAGTCTTGTCAGATGACCCGATTAGTACTGGCTTCAAGCTCTCCAGCTAGGCTTGCGCTGCTTCGCTCTGCAGGTATCGCGCCCGAGATTGTGCTCCCGAATGCTGACGAATCTGCACTCACAGAAGCTGCCCGAGAGCTTGATCCGAACCTCACGGCAGAGGCAATGGTTGCCCTGCTGGCCAAAGCAAAGGCGGAATCAGTACTGATTAATCCCTCAACACACGGCGCCCTGGTCCTGGGGGGAGACTCCGCCCTCGAATTCCAAGGAGAAATCCTCGGAAAACCGCACCTGCCAGATGTGGCCATCGAGCGCTGGAGCAAACTGAGCGGGAACGTCGGCGTTTTGCACAGCGGACACTATCTAATTGATAATCGCGACCCAGCCAAACCAGTTGGCGCGGAAATGGTCAGCTCAACAAAGGTTTTCTTTTCAAAGCTCTCGGAGAAGGAGATTGCCGATTATGTGGCAACCGGGGAACCTCTCAAGGTCGCCGGCGCCTTCACTATTGATGGCTTGGGTGGAGCATTTATTGACCGAATCGAAGGAGATTCCCACACGGTAGTTGGTCTATCCTTGCGGGTTCTTCGCGAATTGGCAGCTGGTTTTGGGGTTCATTACCCGAGCTTTTGGCGCTAATCACAACGATATCTCAGTCTTTTTGTAGCTAAGCCCCAATAGCGGGGTGCTTTCTGCCAATAGGCTTTTGTCTTATGGCCAAACCAATCCACAAAGTCCTCATCGCTAACCGCGGTGAGATTGCTGTTCGAATCGCTCGGGCCGCTAAAGACAGCGGCAGAACTTCGGTTGCTGTTTATGCCGATCAAGACCGTGACAGTCTCCACGTAAAGGTGGCCGATGAGGCCTATGCCCTAAATGGAATCACTTCGGCCGAGACTTACCTGGTCATAGAAAAACTTCTCTCCATAGCAAAGCGCAGCAATTGCGATGCCGTCCACCCGGGTTATGGATTCCTGGCCGAGAACGATGAGTTTGCCAGGGCAGTAATCAAGGCAGGTCTTACTTGGATTGGCCCATCCCCTGAAGCCATCGAAAAACTAGGAGACAAAGTCTCCGCTCGTCACGTTGCCGAAAAAGTTGGTGCTCCATTAGCTCCTGGAACACTGGATCCGGTTTCAAACGCCAAAGAGGTTCTAGATTTTGTTGCTCAGCATGGTCTCCCCGTAGCTATCAAAGCTGCCTACGGGGGAGGTGGCCGAGGCATCAAGGTTGCCCACCAAGAGTCAGAAGTTGAAGAAATGTTTGAGTCGGCAACTCGGGAAGCAATTGCGGCTTTTGGTAGGGGCGAATGTTTCGTGGAGAAGTACCTTGAGAAGCCAAGGCACGTTGAGACTCAATGCCTAGCTGATTCCAAAGGAAATGTCGTTGTTGTTTCAACCCGCGACTGCTCTCTTCAGCGAAGGCACCAAAAACTTGTTGAGGAAGCACCGGCTCCATTTTTAACAACCGAACAAAACAAGAAACTATACGAGGCATCAAAGGCAATTTTGAAAGAGGTTGGCTACCTCGGAGCTGGCACCTGCGAATTTCTAATTGCACAAGACGGAACAATATCATTCCTGGAGGTCAATACTCGCTTGCAAGTTGAGCACCCGGTCTCTGAAGAAGTAACAGGTCTGGACTTAGTTCGTGAGCAATTCAGAATTGCTGAAGGTGGCATTCTGGATTATGGCGACCCTCAGATTTCCGGTCACAGCTTTGAATTTAGAATCAATGGCGAAGACCCGGGTAGAAACTTTATGCCAGCTCCAGGTTCTGTTCACGTTTTCAAGGCGCCAAGTGGGCCGGGTGTAAGGGTAGACAGTGGTGTCGAATCCGGAGATGTGATTTCTGGAAACTTTGA
>ERZ1022756.167-NODE-167-length-22254-cov-8.770936_pt1 | contig 22254 bp, 23 predicted proteins | sample MGYA00520902_ERZ1022756 | MGnify/ENA primary metagenome ERZ1022756 (study PRJEB33162, sample SAMN09537601) | freshwater metagenome | isolation source: freshwater | place: Canada:Alberta | collected 2017-07 | study: EMG produced TPA metagenomics assembly of the...
GTACACCAGGTACTAATCGAGCAATTGCTTCGACCATAACTAGTACGGCAACTTCCCCACCAGCGAGAACGTAATCACCAATAGATACTTCTTCGACCCGGATCTTTGTTTTGTAATGCTCAGCAACTCGAGAATCAATGCCTTCATATCGGCCGCATGCAAAGACAATATGCTGAGCTTTTGAAAGTTCGCTAGCAAGCGCTTGGGTAAATGGTTTTCCAGAAGGAGTTGGGATGATCAATATGGTGTCAACTGTTGTGAATTCATCTAAAGCTTCGCCCCAAGGCTCTGGTTTCATAACCATGCCTGGGCCGCCGCCATATGGAGAATCATCAACAGTCTGGTGTTTGTCGGATGTGTAGTCGCGCAAGTCTTTAACATTGACCGAAAGCAAACCATCTTCAATTGCTTTACCCATTAAGGAAAGTTGCAGTGGCTTTAGGTAGTCCGGAAAAACTGTGATGACATCAAACTTCAACATCAGACTTCCTCGTCCCTGACAACAATGGCTTCTAGCTCATTAAGTAAGCCAGGTGGAGGTGTGATCGTTACGGTCTTTGAATCTAAATCAATCTCGGGAACAAATTCCATTACAAATGGAATCAAGACTTCGGTATCACCTTCGCGCTTTACCGAAAGTAGATCTTGGCTTGGCAAATGAATTACCTCCCCGATAACTCCAATAACCGAACCATCCTCAAGGGCAACATTTAAGCCAACAAGTTGGTGATCATAAAACTCATCAGGATCTTCTGGTAACTCAGCTGGATCAACATCGATCGTTAAGGTTTGGCCACGCAATGCCTCAGCTGCATTGCGATCATCTACGCCAGCAAAGTGAACAACAAAACGCCCACTGTGCCACTTTGAGGTGGCGACAGTGAGCGTCGTGTTATCAGAAGTCATCAGAACCGTTCCATCTGCGTAGCGATGATCTGGTTCATCTGTCATTGGTTCAACGAAAAGGTCGCCGCGCACGCCATGTGCTCGGCCAATGCGCCCGATTACGAGCCGCATTGTTTACCGTCCGTCAGCGTCAAGGATGTCGATGCGCACATTGCCCTTGTCGGACAATGCGTTTACGACTGTGCGAAGTGCAGTTGCAGTGCGACCGGCTTTGCCGATCACGCGACCCATGTCTTCAGGATTGAGCTTGACCTCAAGAGTTGCACCACGACGATTGTTCTCGCGAACGACAACATCGTCAGGGTGATCAACAATTCCTTTAACGAGGTGTTCTAAAGTCTCGTCAAGCATTGCTTAAGCCTCTTCAGTTACAGCTTCGGCAACAACTTCAGCTTCTGCCGCAACTGCTTCAACTGTCTCTTCAACAGTTGCTTCAACTACTTCTTCGATATTCTCAACCACTGCTTCAGCAGATTCAGCCACAGCTTCTTCAGCCTTAACTTCCTCAACAACCTCCACTGGCTTCTCAACCTTTGGGCGAATTGTTGGTGTGCGTGGTTCGTTAGCAACAGCAGCTACGGTCTCTGCGAACTTAGTGTTCTTGTCGACCTTGGCTTCCTTAACTCGCAAAGTTCCTTCAGCGCCTGGTAGGCCCTTGAACTTCTGCCAGTCACCAGTGATCTTTAGCAGAACCATTACTGGTTCAGTTGGCTGTGCGCCAACGCCTAGCCAGTACTGAACGCGATCTGAGTTGATCTTGATAAGACTTGGTTCTTCTTTTGGATGGTACAAACCGATTTCTTCGATGGCACGGCCATCACGAGCGGTACGGGCGTCGGCAATTACTACGCGGTATTGCGGGTTGCGGATGCTGCCCATGCGCTTAAGTTTGATCTTTACGGCCACGAGTTTTATTTCTCCTGATAATTGGTGTGACATAAAACCGTTGTTGCAGCGGGGGCGCAACTAGTTAATGTCTATGAATCCAACAAGGTTGCGGGTAGAGGGCCGGCTTCCAAGTCGGGATTACTTGATAAATCATGCCAGACAAGGCAAAAATCAGGAAATTGAGGGCAATAAGCCCCGTTTGAACCCGTTTTATCGGCGGTAAAATAGAACTATGTTCGCCACCGTCTCAGTTACCGAAACTACGGTTTTCATTGAGTTTTCCCGATGGGACAAGTTTTTGAATGCGTCCCGCAAGAACCTGGCCATCCCCCGCGACCACATTATTTCGACCGACATTGGCTCCGAAATCCTCAAAGAATGTAAAGGCTTTCGGTCGCCGGGAACTTATACGTTTTCTCAAACTTATGGCTTTGGATTGATCGCAGGTACTTACCGCGAAAAACATGGCATTAAGCACTTCTGGAACGTACGCGCAAAACTTGCCGACCACACGATTCGGTTCAATTTACTTGGCGATGAATTCGCCACCGTCGTAGTGCAAGTGGCAGATCCGAAAGCTATTTCAGAAAGTCTCGCAATATCTACTGTCTGAGATTTCTACTTTAGAAAATCTCTGAAGGCACTCGGTATCTCAGTAAGCGTTGCACTCGGCTCTTCAAATTCAATTCCAGACTCTTGAGCTGCGCGCTTAGCTGGGTTTCCTGACTTCTTTGCACCTTTGCCTGGCTTTTGAACTTTCTTTTGTTGCGGACGCATACCCGGCATACCTGGCATCGGTGGCATTCCAGGAACTGATCCACCCTTTGCCATTTGCTTCATCATCTTTTGTGCAACAACGAATCGATCCATCAAAGTATTGACATCGCTGACTTGCATGCCAGAACCTTTAGCAATGCGAGCACGGCGTGATCCGTTAAGTAATTTTGGATCTTCGCGTTCTGCTGGCGTCATCGACGAAATGATTGCTTCTACGCGATCGATTTCGCGCTCATCAACATTTTCAATCTGTTTTTTCATTTCAGCCATACCAGGCAACATGCCAAGCATTTTGGTCATAGAACCCATTTTGCGGATCTGCTGCATCTGCAGCATGAAATCTGTCAGCGTGAAATCTTCGCCATCCTTTACTTTCTTGGCAAACTTTTCGGTTTGATCTTTATCAAGCGTTTGTTCGGCCTGCTCGATTAGAGATAGCAAGTCACCCATATCCAGAATTCTTGAAGCCATTCGATCTGGATGGAAAACTTCAAAGTCAGTTAACTTTTCGCCCGTCGATGCAAACATGATTGGTTTGCCGGTGATGGTTGCAACCGACAAGGCCGCACCACCGCGTGCGTCGCCATCAAGTTTCGTTAGTACAACTGCATCGATACCAATGTCACGAGCAAAAGTCTCTGCAGTGTTAACGGCATCCTGACCTGTCATTGCATCAATGACTAAGAGAGTTTCATCTGGCTTCGCTTCGGCCTTAACTTTTGCCAGCTGATCCATCAATTCGCTATCGATAGATAGTCGTCCGGCGGTATCAACAATCACAATGTCGTGAAGTTTGTCTTTAGCAAACTTCATGGCATCGCGAGTTACTTGAACTGGATCACCAACACCGTTACCTGGCTCGGGAGCGAACACAACTGTGTTTGACTGCTCGCCAACAATCTTCAGCTGATCAACAGCATTTGGGCGCTGTAAGTCCGCTGCAACCAACATTGGCTGATGACCTTGAGTTCGTAAGTGCGCTGCAAGCTTTCCAGCCAGTGTGGTTTTACCTGCACCTTGCAAACCTGCCAACAAGATCACAGTTGGTGGATTCTTTGCAAGCTTCAAGCGACGAGTTTCGCCACCCAAGATTCCAATTAATTCTTCATTGACGATCTTGATTATCTGTTGGGCTGGATTAAGCGCTGCCGAAACTTCAGAACCTAGTGCACGCTCTTTGATTCGGGCGCAAAATTCTCGGACAACAGGAAGGGCAACGTCAGCATCAAGTAGTGCGATGCGAATTTCGCGAACGGTTTCGTCAATGTCGTTCTCAGTTAATCGACCCTTGCCACGTAACTGTTTGAAGGTGGCGCCTAGGCGATCTGACAAAGATGCGAACATGGTCAAAGTCTAATCCGTAGGCTTGGGCGCATGAGATCTGTAGCCGGAACCGAACTTTCACGGGAACAATACCTAATTCACTTAAATGCTGATTACCAACTTTTAACTGCTGCTATTCCCGACGCACCAGTTGATGTCCCAAGTTGCCCAGGCTGGACTACTAAAGATTTAGCCAAGCACATGGCGCACGTTTATCTAGGGCAAGCATTCGTAGTTAAAACCGGAAGCCAGGCTGAAAACAAAGAGCATCTTGCGCCCTACCCACGAACTGAAGACTATTTGGAGTTCATGGGTTGGGGCTTCGAAGCGATTACGAAAGCGTTAGACATCAATCGGCCAGAGCGACCAACTTGGTCCTGGCACCACTCAGATTTCTCAGTAGATTTTTGGTTTCGTCGGATGGCGCATGAAACTGTGATTCATCGAATTGATGCCGAACTTGCTATTGGAGCAGTCACACCAATCGATGAGGCGTTGGCCCTGGATGGTGTGGATGAAGTTTTGGATTTTCTGCCACTCACGGGCTCATGGCCTGAAGTTCCAAACATTGATTTCGGAATAGTTTCGATTGTTGCATCAACAAAGAATGGTTCCAAGGTTTGGGATCTGAAGTTCACAAATGAAGCCGCTACCGTTTCAGCTGTCGCCGAATCTCACGCAGATGCTCGCTTGGTAATTTCTGGTGATGCCGAAGCCATGGATCTATATCTATGGGGGCGTATTGATAGTTCGGACCCAAGAATTTCAATTATTGGTGAAGGCGAAGAAGCCTTCAAGCAATTAATGCAGGTTGCAGTTCTTTAGCTCGCGTACGCAGCTGGATTAGCCGAGTAAGCCTTTAGGCAGCCTGGCGCGCAGAACCAAACGGTCTGTCCTTCAATTTCTGCGTGAATTGATTCTGGCAACATTGCCACGGTCATGTTGCACACTGGATCAATTGCAGTTTCAAAAGCTGGCTTGGCTGGAGCTGAATCAGATTGATTAGCAGCAGTCTGAACCATTTCAGCAAGAATTGAAATTGCAATGTGATCAGGTTTTGTTGCACCAATATCAAGTCCGGCTGGTGAGAAGATCGATGCCTTTTGCTCTGGAGTTAACGTCAGCATGTCGATAACGGATGCGCCACGCTTTCGACTTGCAACCAAACCAACATAAGGAACGCCAGCAAGTACGGCTGCTTCAAGCAACATAGTTTCATCTTCGCGACCATGGGCAGCAACGATGATTGCGAAAGTGTTGTTCAAGTCCACATCGGAACTCCACTCGACTACTTCGTAGCCAGCAACTGGACCTTGCTTTAGGAGTGCTCCAGAAATTGGGCTATCTCCGTAAATTGCGACAACTGGTGCTGGCATGATCGGCTCCAAAAAAATCTCTAGTGTTCCACCGGAAAGGCATGGGTTGTGAACGGTTCGTTTTCCTGACTGAGTATCAATCTCAGGCATTGGTGCAATTCGAAGCAGGATTGGATTTCCTTCTTCAAGCAGAGCAACGCTTTGGGATCTCACGGTTGAATCTGAGCAGGATCCCCCAACAAAACCTTCCATGGAACCATCCGAAAAAATGATGGCTTCATCCCCTGGTTTTGCCGAAGTTGGTTTTTCAGCTAGTACTACTCGGGCATGAACATATGGAGTGCGCGATTTTTGCAGCTCTGCAATTCGCGATGCCAGAATTTTTGGCATATCCACCTCCCCGAGTTAACTTCTCAATTATGACGGCAGGCTCCCAATAAGGCGAGGTGAAGGGCTATTCGCCTCGAATCACTGGCTTTTCCATAATCTACTTTCCGTTGAAAGCCTTAATGAGGTTTGATCGCAGCAAGAAAACCACGGTGATTGCGATGACCACCAACATGGCACTGATGGAATATGCAGAAGCTGGATCTACTTCCATTGCAACATAAACTTCCATCGGCAATGTTCGAGTAACGCCAGGCAAAGATCCAGCAAAAGTTAATGTGGCTCCAAATTCACCAAGCGCTCTAGCCCAAGCTAAAACTAGTCCGCTAATGACTCCACCTCTGGCTAAGGGAAACGAGATTCGCCAAAATACTTTGCTGGGATTTGCACCAAGCGTCTGCGCTGCCTCTTCAAGTTCAATTGGGAGTTGGCGAAAAACTGCTTCAACAACCAGAACTAAGAACGGCATTCCAACAAAAACTCCTGTTAAGACAACTGCTGCCATTGTGAAAGGCATTGCCCAACCCGTTTGCTCATAGATGAATTTACCGAGCAAGCCATTACGACCCATAAGGGTAAGCAGTGCAAGGCCTGCAACTGTAGGTGGCATTACGAGTGGAGAAATCACAATCGGCCTAAGCCACTTTGTAATTGCTGCTGGCCCTCTCGCCAAGTACCAAGCAAGCGGAACTCCAAGAACAACGGAAATCAAAGCGGCAAGTATCGATGTCACTAGAGAGACTCGAATTGCATTGATTGATGATTCGGAAGTTAACTGGGCAGCAAGGTTGCTCCACGGAACTCGCGATAACAGTGCTACAACCGGGAGCAGCACAACAAGTAGCCCGGCAAAACCGAATGCGGTTAATGCTGGGCTAACCTGTGTCTTTTTTGCCATAAGTATTTAGCTCGGTAAGCCAAAGCCTGCGTCTAGTAAAACTTTTTGCCCTGCTTCAGAAAATACAAAATCCACGAATACCTGCGCTTTTGTGTTGGCATTTAAAGTGACGCCGATTGGATATCTTGTTGTGGCTTTTTCAGAATTTGAGAATTCAATTGATCTGAATTCAGAACCAGCACTCTTCGCGTCTGTCGCATAGATAATTGCAGCATCAACCTCAAGCGCAATTAATTTGCCAGTCACGCTCTTGACATCAGGCTCAAGCGAAACTGGAGTTCCAGATATGCCATCAGATTCAAGGGCGGCGTCTGCGGCTGTGCCACAGGGAACCTGACGATCGCATTGCACCCATTTAATGGCTGGGTTATTTAGATCGGTAACTGCACTTAGGGGTTTATCAGCAGGAAATGCGACAACTACTCGATTAGAGGTAAATACTGATGATTTTGAAATTTGTGCAACTGCAGCATCCATAGATTTTTCTGATGCGGATGCAAAAACATCTGCCGGTGCACCCGCCAAAATTTGTTCGGCCAAGGTAGAAGATGCTGCAAAGGAGAAAGTTACATTTGTTCCTGGATTAGCTGCTTCAAACTGCTTTCCAATTTCAGTAAACGTTTCAGTCAAGCTTGAAGCGGCAAACACAGTGATCGTAGTTTCAGTTACTGAATTACTTACACCACTGGCTTCTGTCGCACTAGAGCAACCAGTAAGCGCTAGTAGCAAACCAGTTGCTGCAACGATCGCCTTCTTCATTACATTCCCTTTTCGATAACGACGTCGGTAGATTTCACGGAGGCAACGGCTTTACTGCCAACTTCAAGTCCTAATTCCTTGGCACTATCCGCAGTGATCATGCTGACCATGTGGTGTGAACCTGATTGAATTTCAATGATTGCGGCTACACCTTGGATGTCTACTCGGGTTACCAATCCAACGAAACGATTTCGCGCACTGATCTTTGACTTGCGTTCATCAGTTAGCGCTTTTGCATTCTCTATTGCTAATTCGGCGAGCGATTTACCGTCGACAGTTTGAGGTCCGTCTTTGGCGCTCGAGATTAACCGGCCCGAATCGATCCAGCGGCGAATCGTGTCATCGCTGACGCCAAGTAATTCAGCGGCTTCAGAAATACGATATTGAGGCATAAACAATAATTATTCTCCGTATTTGCGGAGTTTGCAACTAGAAAATTCCGATAATGCGGAGAATTAAAGCCTATCCACCTGCAAATGGTGGCAAAACATCAAGGGTTGAGCCATCCTTTACTACAACGCTTAAGTCACGTAGCGATACTTCATCAAGTAAGTAACTGCACTGCGGAAGTACTTGTCCCAATTTCGGATGCAAAGCCGCTGCTTGATCCAAGATGTGCATCGCAGACGATGAATCTAAAGTGATTTCGTTTACGCCAGCTGCTGCGCGGGCTGCCGCAAAAAACCTAACTGTTACTGACACGAACTACCCACGATTTACTAACCGCCAATGGCTGACATAGGCCGAGCTGGCTGAATAAAGCTTGGGTCATTGATCCCATGTCCTGGGAGTTTTCCTAAGACAGTCTTTCCAAATCGAGACGCGATTTCGGCGCGCTTTTCTTCATCGCTGCCATCTGATTCGCGAAGCACTAAGCGCAAATCCATTTCACTGGTTGCGAATAGGCAGGAACGTAACTGGCCATCAGAAGTTAGGCGCAAGCGGTCACATGATCCACAGAATGGTCGGGTAACACTTGCAATAATTCCAACGGTCTCTGGTCCGCCATTGATTAAGAATTCTTCGGCTGGTGCTGATCCTCTGGCTTCAACCGGAGTGAGTGAGAAAACTGGATTCAAGGCATGGAATACATCGTCAGCAGTAACCATGGTGGAACGATCCCAAATGCCGCCCGCATCTAACGGCATCTGTTCAATGAAGCGAAGTTTGAATCCTTCATCAAGTGCCCACTTGAGTAAACCAACTGCCTCATCATCGTTAACACCAGGCATAAGAACCGTGTTGATTTTGATTGGGGTTAAATCAGCGTCACGCGCAGCCTTTAATCCCTTTAGAACATCATCGAAACGATCGCGATAAGTCATCGACTTAAAGCGCTCTGCGCTCAATGTGTCTAGCGATACGTTCACTCGCTCTAAGCCAGCATCTTTAAGTGGCTGAGCAAGTGCAGCCAAACGAATTCCATTCGTTGTTAGTGAAAGTTTTGGTGGCTTAGGCAAGCTATTAATTCTTGCCACAATTTCTACAATGTCTGGTCGAAGTAACGGCTCGCCACCTGTAAGTCGAACTTCATCAATACCTGCATCAATTCCAACTTCAAGAATTGTCATCAATTCATCAGTGGTCAACAAATCTTCAGTCGGCATCCAGGCAGCAAAGTCATGTGGCATGCAATATGTGCAACGCAAGTTACAACGGTCTGTTAAAGAAACACGGATGTCACGATGAACGCGTCCGAAAGTGTCAATTAACTTACTCATGCGCAGTTCACCCATTCATCTGTGCCATCTGCAAAAACCTGATGTTTCCAGATTGGAATTTGTGCTTTAACTTCATCAACCAATGCGCCACAGGCATCAAAGGCTGCTTTGCGATGTTTTGCCGCGACGGCAGCAACTAACGCTGCTTCCCCGATCGCAATGTCTCCATGACGATGCGCTACAGCCACACTCAAAACGTCATATTGTTTTGCAATTTGGTCAGCTACTTTTTCTAATAGAGCCTGCGCGGATGGATGTGCCTCGTATGAAAGCGACAAAACGTCGCGACCATGATCGTTATCTCGCACATCACCGGAAAATGTAACGACAGCACCCGAAGTATTGGAGCGCACCAAAGCAGCCAGATCTGAAACTGAGATCAGATCTGTGGTCACAAAAGCCCGAGCGACGTTCGACATACCTTTATTATCGGGGGGTTTTGCGGATTGCGATAGCGCAAGCCTGTATTCAATGGGTTTTAAGCACCTTCCGTCTCGCATTGTGAAAATCTAGAACAATAGAGGGATGAGTACCGGCCCTGAGTTCGAAGTCACCTGGGAGCAAGCGCGCCAGTTAGCGCACCAGAGCGCTTCACCAAGTGCTTCAGTGACCCTGTCTTTGCATGATGCATCAGGTCACGTACTTGCTCAAGATGTTCTTGCATTAGGTGACATGCCACCATTTGCTGCTTCCCGAATTGATGGATGGGCTGTTAGTGGTCCGGGTCCTTGGACGCGAGTAGGCGACGCTCTTGCAGGCCACGAATTTGTTGAAGCTCTTGCTGCTGGAGAATGCGTTCACATTGCAACCGGCGCAGTCATGCCAAATGGCGCAACTGCGTCACTGAAGGACGAAGAAAGTCGCATCGACGGTGAAAAGGTAATTGCAATCGATGGTGCTGCTGGATTACTAGATACCAGTGGTGCTCTTCCCTACTTTCACGACGTCAGGCCAAGTGGCTACGAGGCAAAGACTGGCGACGTATTAATTCCAAAAGGAACAAAACTTACGCCTGCGATCATCGGCGTTGCTGCTGCTGGTGGGCACGATGAGTTAAATGTGTTTAAGAAACTTGTCATCGACGTTTTAATTTTTGGTGACGAACTTCTAAGTTCCGGGCCATCACGAGATGGAAAAGTCAGAGACTCACTTGGTCCACAGCTTCCACTTTGGATTGACTACATTGGGGCTGAGTTAAACGAAGTGAAGCTTGTGGCCGACACTCTCGAAGATCACTTCGACGCAATCTCAAAATCAAAAGCAAATCTAATCATTACAACCGGCGGTACAGCTGCAGGACCAGTCGACCATTTACATAACGCAATCGTTGACGCTGGTGGCAGTTTCATCATTGATGCTGTGTTAGTTAGACCTGGATACCACCAGTTGATGGCAAAGATCGGCACTCAACACTTAATCGGTTTACCTGGCAATCCACAATCAGCAGTGATCGGATTACTGAGTTTGGCCGTTCCATTTATTGCGGGTGCCAATGGGCAACTACTACCTGAACTTGAAACTTGCCAGATGAGCACAGCTCTTAAGGGTCCCGCTCGAGAAGTTCGCCTCGCGCTGTGTTCCATTGAGTCAAATATCGCGACACCACTTGAGCACTTAGATTCATCTATGTTGCGAGGATTTGTGAAGGCTGATGGCTACGCAGTGTTGCCACCTGGTGGGGCGGACGCTGGTCAGATAGTGCCGTGGCTCAATCTGCCTTAGGGTTAGCAAAGCAGACAAATCACCATTTAGTATCAGGTCTAGTTATTCGCCTTAAACATAGGACAACACCTTGAAAGAAGTACTTGACGATTTAATCGCCGCCTACAACTCAGGCGATACAACGGCCATGGCAACTGTGGTTCGCACTTGGCGATCAGCCCCACGTCCAGCTGGAGCCTCGATGTTGGTTAACGCAGCAGGTGAAGCTGTTGGCTCCGTTAGTGGCGGTTGCATTGAAGGCGCTGTTTATGAAATGGCTGGCGAAGTAATTGCAGATGGTGTTCCCCAGTTTGAAAAGTATGGCATTAGCAATGATGACGCGTTCGCAGTTGGTCTAACTTGTGGCGGAATCCTTGAAGTCTTCGTGGAGCAAATTTCAACAGAAACCTGGCCAGAACTTCCTGATCTTTATGCCAGCGTGCAAGCTGACCAACCAGTTGCTGTTGCAACGGTTGTGAATGGAACCGCTCACGTGGGTAAGCACTTAGTTGTTTGGCCAGATCGCACTGCTGGTGACTTGGGCAGCGATCGCCTTAACTCTGCAGTTGGCGCTGACGTGCTTGGCCTTTTGGAATCTGGAACTACTGGCTTCTTGCATTACGGATCTGATGGCGAACGCCTCGAGGGTGATCTAGAGATTTTCGTTTCTACCTTTGCACCAAAGCCTCGAATGCTCGTATTCGGCGCCATCGATTTTGCTGCAGCTGTTGCCAAAGCCGGAAAGTTCTTGGGATTCCACGTAACGGTTTGTGATGCTCGTGAGGTCTTTGCAACTAAGAAGCGTTTCCCAGATGCTGATGAAGTTGTAAATGATTGGCCACACCGTTGGCTAGCAAAACAAGAAATTGATTCTCGAACTGTTATCTGCATTTTGACGCATGATCCAAAGTTCGACGTACCTGTAGTGATCGAGGCTCTAAAAACAAAGGCTGCTTACATCGGTGCCATGGGTTCACGCAAGACTCATGATGATCGGGTAGCCCGACTAATTGAAGCTGGCGTAGATCCAGAAGATTTGAAGCGAGTTAAATCCCCTATCGGCCTGGATCTTGGCGCACGCACTCCAGAAGAAACTGCAATTTCGATTTTGGCTGAAGTTATTCAAGATCGCTGGGGTGGCTCTGGCAAGAATCTTGCGCAAACAAGTGGCACGATTCACCCAGGCGCTCCGCGATGACAACCGCTGGGTTAATTCTGGCTGCGGGTGAAGGCAAAAGATTTGGTGGCCCAAAAGCTCCATATGTTCATAACGGTGAACGTCTAGTTGATCGAGCAGTAAAGGTTTTAACTGACGCTGGCTGCAGTCCAATATTTGTTGTCCTAGGTGCTTGGGTTGGCGAAGTGCCTGGCGCAACAGTGTTGGAAAACAAGGATTGGCCAACAGGAATGGGTTCATCGCTGCAAGTTGGCCTAACTCATCTGAACTCTGAAGCCGACATTGATGAAGTAGTTGTTTCATTAGTTGACCTACCTGGTCTAACTTCAGAAGCAGTTGCCCGAATCGTTAACACTCCCGGAGAAATCGTGGTTGCTGCCTATGATGCAAAACGTGGCCATCCAGTGAAGTTTGATATTTCAACCTGGCCAGAATTAATCAAGAGCGCAACTGGCGATCAAGGTGCGCGGTCATACATCGCTGAACATCCTGAGCAGATTGTGTTGGTAGAAGTAGGCGATGTTGCAACTGGTGAAGATATGGATATTAGGCCAACTGCCTAGCAATCACTTAAATCAATTATTGGTGCTGATGACCGATTGTTGGAAAATCACCAAATGAAATTGGTCCAGCCAGAAACAAAATTCCAATTGCTGCTACCGCAGAAACTAAGCCGATTGAGCGGGCAACTAGTACACGATTACTCGAAATGAATTCGGCAATCATGACGACAGTAATTCCTATCATCAACCACGGCGTAGTCGGCATAATTGCATACGCCGCAACCATTAGTGGACCACAGGCAACAAAACAGGTCCAGCCAGTGCGAAATCCAAATGACAAGTTGTTCTCACTGGTCTTCATGCAATTCAAAACAGCGTTCTCGTGTTTGCGCGAAAATTGATATGCGCCAGCCAGTGCCAAAAGAACTACCGATACATACCGGTGATCGAATGCATGTAGCGCTGACATAGCCAGTCCAATCGGAACACTTAACGCAACCCATACTGCTAAAAAGCTGGCCACGCTAATCACTACAAATCCAAAGCTCTTTCGAGTGCGCGCTGCCAGGATCAGAGCCAACGGCCCCATCATCCAAACTGACATTCGAGCCCACTCTTGAATGAGCTCCACTGTCGACATCGATTGCATAGTTAGCAACTCTAGAGGTGGCTTGGATAAATGTCTTGTGGTTCCAGGCCGCTGGCCATAGTTTGCACTAAATTAAAGGAATCAGCCCGAGATCTGGAGCCAAAATGGAAAACTCACTGCCGCGTTTGCTAACCGGAGATGTTGTCGGTCAAGTGGATGCAACTCAAGTTCCGAGATATGCCGGCCTTGGCACCTTTGCCCGCTTACCTTTCATTGATGAAGTTTCGGATGTTGATGTTGCACTCGTAGGTATTCCATTTGATACCGGAGTTAGCTATCGACCAGGTGCCAGATTTGGACCTAGCCATGTGCGCGAATCTTCCCGCTTACTTCGGCCGTTCAATCCAGCTGGCAGCAAATCTCCATTTGCCTCACAACAGGTGGCGGATGCGGGCGACATTGCAGCTAATCCATTTCATATTGAAGAAGCAATTGCCCAGATTGAACGTGGATCCCGTGACCTACACGAACGTGCAAAGCGACTTATAACTATTGGTGGCGATCACACGATTGCGTTGCCATTACTTCGCACTATGGCTGCCAAACATGGACCGATCTCGGTAGTTCACTTTGATGCCCACCTTGATACCTGGGATTCATACTTTGGCGAGGACTACACCCATGGCACGCCATTTAGACGTGCCTCCGAAGAAGGCTTGATCGACAAAGAAGGTTCCATGCATGTTGGTATCCGTGGTCCGTTGTATTCAGCCAAAGATCTTGATCAAGATAAGAGCTTAGGTTTTGAAATCTTCTCGTCCATTGAATTTGAAGACATCGGTGCTCAGGGTGCGATCGACAAGATTCGAGATCGAGTTCAAAACCGACCAATGTATGTGTCAATCGATATTGACGTCTTAGATCCTTCACATGCACCAGGCACCGGAACCCCAGAGGCCGGTGGTTTAACTAGTCGCGAGTTGCTAAAAGTGATTCGTTCGTTTGGTGACATGAATATTGTTGGGGCAGATGTCGTGGAAGTTGCACCTGCGTATGACCATGCGCAAATGACTGGCATAGCTGCATCACATGTGATTTATGACTTACTAAGCGTTATGGCACCGTCTTAATTCTTGACACGAAAGTTAATCAAGAAAAGCGTCGAAGGCTTCGTAACCCGTGGCATTAAGTTGCCATGGGTTAGTGCGTTCCCAGTTTTGCGCCAAGTCTAGAAGTAAATCTTCGCGGTAACGTGCGGCAGTTATTTGAATTGCGCCTGGCAATCCGCTGCTCATAACGGGTAACGGCAATGAGATGGCCGGGTGTCCCGTGATGTTCTGTAACGCAGTGGAATAGCTTTCTGGTGGCGAAAGCGCTGCTGGTGAATCTGATGACAATCTGCCATCAGCAAACCACCCAATTTCAGCAACTGTCGGTGTCAGCAAGATTGCATTGCCAGCTAGCAATTCATCCATAATTCGAACGTAGTCAAATCTGCGACGACGAGCTTCGATATATTCATCCAAGTCGGCGTTCATTCCTTGCGTGAAGAATTCCTGGCTTGCTGGATGTAGGAGTTCAAAGTTTTCTACCACCCAGTCGCGTCCTAAAGAAACCAGGTGTTCCGCAGTAGCCGTAGTGAACCAGTCCAAATCAGGATCTGCAGCACCAAAAAGCGAGCCTGGCTCTATCCAATTGACTGGCAACTTAAGCTGCGAACTAAATTCCGAAACGGCGCCGCGGAAAACTTGCTCAAGTTCCGTTGGTAAATCACCAAAATCTGAAGTTCTAGTTGCGGCATAAATCTTTGTGGGAAGTTGATTCTTGTAGTTCAAATAATCATTAGGTGCTATGCCAACGCGGCCGATTGGGTCACCTGATACTGGACCAGAAATAACTGACATTAAGAGTCGTAAGTCAGCAACTGTTGTTGCAAACGGGCCTTCAGTTGAAAAATCAATCCAATCCTGTGTTGGCCAGCGACCAATAACACCGTTTGAAGGCTTTAAGCCAACCAAGCCACAAAACGCAGCTGGGATTCGAATTGATCCCCCACCATCTGTTGCCGTAGCAATCGGAACGGCCCCAGCGCTCACTGCTGCTGCGGAACCACCGCTTGATCCACCTGGTGATAACTCTGGATTCCAAGGGTTGTGTGTCACGCCAGTTGCGCGATTAGCGGTGTAGCCCTCGATTGCGAACTCAGGAAGGGTAGTTTTTCCAACGACGATTGCGCCGGCTGACTTTAATCGGGCAACGACAGTTCCATCTACTGTTTCAGCAGGTGCATCAACTAAAGCCAAACTGCCTTTTCGAGTCGGCAAGCCAACAACGTTTTCTAGGTCCTTTACTAGAACTGGAACACCTGCAAGCGGTCCTGTTCCTGAGTTGCTTGCCGCGTCCTTTAGTGCAGACTCTGAACAATGTTGCGCCATGTAGTTAAGGGTTGGGTTACTTGATTCGATATTTTGCAGCGCCTTGGTAACTACTTGGGTTGGAGAAACTTGCTTGGCCGTTACGGCGCTTGCAATTCGTGATATTGGCCCAGTCATCTATAGCTCCAAAAGGTATTTGAGATTGACTTTAGTGCACGATTAGCCCTGACATATTTGGGCATAATAGAAATGTGAAATCGTTGATCATTGGGGCGTTAACAGCAACTCTTGCCCTAACTGCATGCAGCACTCAGAGTTCAGATACCGAAGTAACTTCAAGTGCGATACCAACTCCAGAAAGTTCAGGTTCAGATATGCAATTCGAACCCTCAGAAACCGCCCAGGCCGTTGCTGCTGAAGTGATTGGAATGACTGAAGCCGAGGCGATTTCAACAATCGAAAGCGTCAGTAGCGAAGAATTGACCTACCGGGTTACGCGCAGAGACGATGAAAGTTACCCGATGACAATGGATTACCGGCTAAATCGAATCAATCTCGAGATCGACAACGGAGTTGTCACAAAAGCTTCAATCGGTTAAGCGAGTAAGCCAGATACGAAATCAGCGGCATCAAATGGTGCCAGATCGTCTGGACCTTCACCAAGCCCGACTAACTTGACTGGAACACCTAAGGCTTCTTGAATTGCCACGATGATGCCGCCCTTTGCGGTGCCATCAAGTTTGCTCAATACAACGCCGGATACCGGAACAACTTCACTAAACACTTTTGCTTGAGTTAATCCGTTTTGACCTGTTGTGGCATCGATTACCAATAGAACTTCATCTACTTCGCCAAGCTTTCCAGCTACGCGGTAGACCTTTCCTAGTTCATCCATCAATCCTTGTTTAGTGTGAAGCCGACCAGCAGTATCGATTAATACAACATCTACTTCTTGCTCAAGTCCTGCAGTTACTGCTTCAAATGCAACAGAAGCTGGGTCACTGCCTTCGGCTCCCCTGATCACAGGCGCGCCAACTCGATCACCCCAAGTCGTTAACTGCTCAGCAGCAGCAGCGCGGAAGGTATCAGCTGCGCCGAGTAGCACATCCTTATCTTGCGCAGACAGCATCCGAGCCAGCTTTCCAGTAGTTGTGGTCTTGCCGGTGCCATTAACACCAACTGTCAATACCACTGCTGGACGATCAGAGTGGCGATCAGTTCGCAAAGATCGATCGAAACCACCATCTACAAGTTTGATTAGTTCAGCCTTTGCTACGTCATGTAGTTCACTCGCAGAGCTGGCACCGGATTTTTTGACTGCATTTTTCAGAGTCTCAACAATTCCTGTAGCTGCACTGACACCAAGGTCGGCCATGATCAAGGTGTCTTCTAAATCTTGCCAAGCATCATCGCTAATTGTTGAACCAGAAAATGTTTGCCTAAAAGCTTGCCCAAGACTTCCCTGGGATCTGCCTAAGCGTTCACGTAACTTTAGTTTTCGCACTTCCATGGACTCGGGAACATCTACCGGAACTTGCTTTGATTCCACTGTTCCTGGAATTTCACTTTCGGTTGTCTGGGTTGCACTAACCGGAGGTGCTTCGATGGGCTCGACTGGAGCTTGAACAGAGGGTTGCGAAACTTTAGTTTCAAACTTTTGTGTTGGAACACTTTGGTTCTTGCTGACAGATTTCCTTGTTAAGGCAATTGCCAAAACAACACCAACAATGGCAAGTGCTATAACGACCGAAATGACTAATGAGGATTGGTTCATCGATTAGCCCTTTGAATTAGGAATTGTTTGCCATTTGAGCATCAGCGCGCTGCTCTGGGTTGTCATGGTCATCGTGCGTAATGCGCTGGCTAATAACTTGAGTTACGCCATCGCCACGCATCGAAACACCGTAAAGCGCATCGGCAATTTCCATAGTGCGCTTCTGGTGAGTGATGATCAAAAGCTGTGAATTAGCGCGAAGTTCGGCCAGGATCTCAAGCAAGCGACCAAGGTTTACATCATCGAGTGCTGCTTCAACTTCGTCCAGGATGTAGAACGGGCTCGGACGGGACTTGAACAGCGCCACCAAGAATGCGACTGCGGTTAAGGACTGCTCACCACCTGAAAGCAGGGACAAACGCTTGTAAGTCTTGCCCGGTGGACGCGCTTCAATTTCCACGCCGGAGTTAAGTAGATCATTTGGCTCAGTGAGGATCATGCGAGCCTCACCGCCTGGGAATAGTCGCGAGAACACAGACATGAATTCTCGTGAGGTGTCTTCATAAGCCTGGGAGAAAACTTCCTGAACGCGAGCATCAACGTCGCGAATAACACTCATTAAGTCATTGCGTGACTTGCGAAGATCTTCAAGTTGTTCACCTAGGAATTTGTGACGCTCTTCAAGGGCCGAGAACTCTTCGAGTGCAAGTGGATTAACTTTGCCAAGCAGAGCGAGCGAACGTTCGGCTGCAGCCAAGCGAGATTCCTGCTGAGTTCGTACGTATGGGTAAGGCTCTGGTTCTGGATCATCTGGATTAACTTCATCGCCTGGAGCTGGTGGTGAAGGTGGAACTAAGACGTCTGGACCATATTCAGCCAGTAACTCGTCAGGTCCAACACCAAAGTCTTCGACTGACTTGTTTTCCATGGCTTCAATGCGAAGTCTTTGCTCGGCTCGGGCAACTTCATCGCGGTGTACTGAATCGGTAAGAACTTCAAGTTCTGCAGTTAGCTCGCGGATGCGCTCACGAATCTTTCGAACTTCTGCTTCTTCAGTTTGTCGAGTAGCAACAGCTTGCTCACGTTCAAACTGTGCCAACGCAACAGACTGAGTCAATAGTTCAAGCGCAGTTTCCGAAGCAACCACAACAGCCTTGGCAACCTGTGCTTCGCGACGGCGACGTTCGCGCAATTCAATAGCGCGAGCGCGAGCAGTACGTTCAAGGTTTGCTGAGTGCTCAAGTTGTTCTGCCTGAGTGCCTAGAGCTCGCACTCGTTCTTCACCGGTACGGACGGTAAGACGAACGTTGAGTTCAGCCTGGCGAACATCTTCAAGGGTCTTAACTAATGATTCACGATTCTCTTCGCTTAATTCAGAGTCTGAAATTTGATCATTTTCAGCGGCTGAGTAGCGAGCTTCTAATTCCTGAACACTGCGCAAGTCATCTTCGCGAGCTTTATTTGCAGATGCAATGGCTGCCGCAACGCGGTCTGCTTCACCAGTTGCACTTCGAACAACAGACTGCAAACTACCAAGTTGAACTGCGATTGCCGCCATGCTGGCATCAGATTCATGTAAGCGCTCAAGGGAATTGCTGACCAAAACTAAAGCAGCTTCTTGCGCTTGAGTTGCGCCCACAACAGCAAACTTTGCACGATCGACGCGATGTGCGGACGCTTCTAATTTAACCCGGGCCTCATCGATTGCTGCCTGGATTTCCACCAAACTCTGAGTGCCCTGAGAGCCACCCTGCACGAAGCCATGTCCAACAACATCGCCATCGCGAGTTACCGCACGCAGTGATTGGTTTCCATTCACAACTTGGCGAGCTTCTTCGAGAGAGTTTGTGACTACAACTCGTTGCAAGATTCCGGAAAGTGTAGAGCGTAATTCCGAATCGCAAGCGATTAGATCTACTGCATAGCGCTGCCCACTGGAAAGCGTTGGCCATTGGCTTTGATCACTTGAGTTTTGGCCAACAACTACAAGTGCTGCTCGCCCAGCATCATCGCGACGCAACATACGGACTGCATTTTCAGCTGCATCAGTTGAAGAAACGGCGATTGCGTCTGCAGCAGATCCAAGGGCTGCTGCAATTGCAGATTCCCAGCCATTTTCAATCTGCATCAAGGCAGCAACTGAACCAAGAATCCCTGACATGGTGTCGGTTGCAGCCAGAATCGCGGCTCCGCCATCGCGCCTTGCCATGCCTTGCTCAAGTGCCTCAAGGCGAGCAATTGCGCCAGCGCGTTCGCGTTCGGCTTCCTGCTCTTCAAGCTTGGCTGACTCTAACTCTTTTTCGGCTTCGGCAAGTGCTCGAGAAGCCTCGTCGTGCTCGCTATCCAGCCCAAGTTCTCCGGCATCCATACCTGCCACTTGGCTCTCGAGCGCAGTGAATTCCTGAGCAGCCTGATCCGCACGTTCGCGGGCTTCGGCTAGTCGCTCATCAAGACGCTCGATTTCAGCCGAACGCGCATCCAAACGAGATTTAGCGGCAGCAACCTGACCGGCAATTCTGGCTAGACCTTCACGTCTGTCAGCAACTGCCCGTGTAGCCGCATGTAGGCGAGCGTCTTCAGCAGCAAGCGCAGCTTCAGCGGAAGTGCGTTCGCTGATTGCAGCATTAAGGGCTAGTCGATCTGCATCTACTTGTCCGGCTAATTCAGATTCTTGAACTCGAAGTGTGTGTGCTTCGCGATCAATCTCTTCTGGATCACGGCCACGTTGAACATCTTCTTCTTCAGTTTCACCTAGGCGAACTCGTTCTTTAGCAAGTGCCATTGTGGAACGCAGACGTTCTTGCTGAGCACCTAAGGCATAGAAAGTGTTTTGGGAACGATCAACTTGTGGCGCCGATTCTGCAATGGCTGCATCCAGAATTGCCTCGCGCGCTTTCGCAGCGGTTAGTTCGCTTTCGACTTCACTGCGACGCTCACGCAATGCAGTTTCATCTGCGATTTCGGCTTCTAAAGCAGCCTTCATTTGCGTTAAATCATCAGCTAGCAAACGGAGTCTGGAGTCACGAACATCAGACTGAATTACGTTGGCTCGTCTAGCAACTTCTGCCTGTCGGCCAAGTGGCTTAAGTTGGCGACGAAGTTCGTTTGTTAGATCCTCAACGCGCGTGAGGTTAACTTCCATTGCTTCAAGTTTGCGAATTGCTTTTTCTTTACGCTTGCGATGCTTAAGTACGCCGGCTGCTTCTTCAATGTAGCCACGACGTTGTTCTGGAGTAGCGAGCAAGATGTCGCGTAGCTGACCTTGACCAACGATGACGTGCATCTCGCGGCCGATGCCAGAGTCGCTAAGCAATTCTTGAATGTCTAGTAGTCGCGAAGTTGTTCCGTTGATTGCATATTCAGAACCGCCATTACGGAACATGGTTCGGGAGATAGTTACTTCGGCATAATCAATCGGCAATGCGCCATCGGTGTTATCAATAGTTAACAGAACTTCGGCGCGACCAAGCGGCGCTCTACCGGAGGAGCCTGCGAAGATAACGTCTTCCATTTTTCCGCCACGCAAGCTCTTTGCGCCTTGCTCACCCATAACCCAGGCGATGGCATCGATAACGTTTGACTTGCCTGAACCATTGGGTCCAACAACTGCAGTGATACCTTGTTCAAAATTCAGGGTCGTTGAAGATGCGAACGACTTGAAGCCGCGGATCGTCAGACTCTTCAGGTACACGCGAATCTTTCTCGAGGTTTCGCTGGTCAGGGGAAGAGGACGCAGGCGGTGGAATTGCTTGCGCCCAGTCTATCTTTTGCCCTTGAAAACATTGGATTTGGGCAGGGAAATCAGGACCTTGACCAGGATTGCAATTCATTGAGGATATTTGCCCAGCCTTTGTAATCAACTAGCTGCGGAGTAGACCCAGCAACGGTTGGTCCAATGTGCTTGCGAAAGTCTGGGAACTGCTCGACAACTTGGGCAAAAGTGTCTGAATAAGTGCGAATTGTGAAGAGAATGTCGCCAGAATTGGGCAATTTACGCAGAGTCTGGCGCTCTCGACGGAAGTGCAATTCCTGCTCAATATTTGAACTGTTGATCACCATGGCATCCGGACTACGAACTGCGGTTGGCTGATGTAGTTCCCCGCTATCCATAACGGTCCAGTTCACTCGCCATACCGGTCGCTCAACCGTTAGCTTGTCGAAAACGTTTTGGGTGGCTGCGCCAATGGCCTCGGCATAGTGCGGAACCGGGCCGTGGATGCCAAGCAGGTTCTTGCCAATCTTCTCTCGCACATCCCAACGACTTGGGAAGCACAAGCTAGCCGCAGACAGGATCCAATCTTTGCCAACTTGCGACATAACGCAAAGGTCTTCTTGGACCAATAAGGAAGCTGCTTCAAGTGGGTGTAGCGAAGAATCAACCGAAACTTCTCCAGGCCAGCGATCTGGGAACTCGCGAGGCAAATGCTCAGTTAGTAGATCGAGGACTTCGCGTGATCCCGCATCCCCAAGTGGAAGTGAGACAAATACTTCGTCATGTTTCCGAGAAAGCAAATCTCGCTTTTGCGCCAAGTCTTTTTCGTAATCGGAATTGATTTCAATCCACTTAGTTAAATCGAGTGCGCGCGCACCAACATGCATACGGTCTGGCTTTCCGTCCACCGGCATGTATGTCATGGCTGCTCTCCTATTGGAACTATCTTGTCAGGGCAGATTTAAAAAGTCAGGCTAGTTTTAAGAATTTCGAGGCTTGCGCTGACACCGTGGACAGCGAAATGACGATCGGTTGGCAAACGCTTCGCGCACAATGATGCTGCCGCATCTATCACAAGGTTCATCTTCACGGCCGTAAGCATTTAGTTCTTGTGAAAAGTAGCCACTCTCACCATTTACGTTTACATACAACGCATCAAATGAAGTTCCGCCTTGGCTAAGTGCCTGTGTCATAACTTCGGTGGCATTGGTCAAGAGAGTTGCTGCTTGCGCCCGAGTTAGGCGTTGAGTTGGTGTCGCCCAGTGAATCTTGGAGCGCCAAAGTGCCTCATCGGCATAAATGTTTCCGATACCGCTAATCAAAGTTTGATCCAAGATTGCTCGCTTAACTTGGGTGTTCTTTTTTCTGATTCCCGTAATGAACGTTTCTGGATCAAAGTGTTCATCTAGTGGATCAAGTGCGATGTGTTGAACCGATTCTGGAATCAATCGACCTGCAATGTCATCAACCATTTCTTCAATTGCCATGCCGCCAAATGTTCTTTGGTC
>ERZ1022756.168-NODE-168-length-22242-cov-8.544373_pt1 | contig 22242 bp, 22 predicted proteins | sample MGYA00520902_ERZ1022756 | MGnify/ENA primary metagenome ERZ1022756 (study PRJEB33162, sample SAMN09537601) | freshwater metagenome | isolation source: freshwater | place: Canada:Alberta | collected 2017-07 | study: EMG produced TPA metagenomics assembly of the...
GATCTACACTATCCTCTTCGTCGGCAGCGTCAGATGTGTATAAGAGACAGCTTAACATCTGGTTACGTTTCAACAATCTGTTTTCTGGCTTCGGAGAACAATTCCGTGCAATGAACAAATGGCAGCGGTACTCGGCATACGGGCTCGGGGTTGCTGCTCTGTATCTGTTGCCGTATTGGCCTGAAGTCCCTGTCTTAGGACCGATCGTGGATACCCCGGGTACAAAGTTCGCAACTGTGCTGAACGACCAAGTCATCATTTTTGTTTTGGTCGCATTAGGTCTGAATGTTGTTGTTGGAATCGCCGGCTTGTTGGACCTCGGCTATGTCGGTTTCTACGCAGTCGGTGCGTATGTCACGGCCATCTTGACAAGTGCACATGCAAGCCTTCCGTGGTTGATGGCTTTGCCGATTGCTGTTGCGATTTCAATGTTGTTCGGTCTCATTCTTGGAACTCCGACCTTGCGCTTGCGCGGTGACTATCTAGCAATCGTGACTCTGGGCTTTGGCGAGATTATTCGTCTGACTGCAAAGAACATGGACTGGCTAGGAGCAAGTCGCGGCATCAGCAACATCAAGAAGCCGCCATCATTTTTGGGATTGAAGTTCGGTGTGTTGGATGCAAAGCCGTATTTTTACCTTGGCCTCACAATGGTGTTCATCGTGATCTTTATTCTCCATCGCTTGGAGTACTCACGAGTCGGTCGTGCATGGGTGGCAATCCGTGAGGACGAAGATGCTGCAGAGTTGATGGGTGTGAACACCTTTAAGTTCAAACTGTGGGCGTTCACGATTGGCGCCGGTATCGGTGGTCTTGCTGGTGTTCACTACGCAGGCAAGGTGGGTTTCATTAACCCAGACAACTTCCCACTGCAACTTTCGATCTTGTTCCTCGCTGCAGTTGTTCTTGGTGGCTCAGGAAACATGTATGGCGCCATTCTTGGCGGAGTACTTGTTGCATATATGCCCGAGCGTTTGCGCAACTTTGCTGACAAACGAATCTTGGTATTTGGCATCGTTCTGGTTCTGATGATGGTGTTCCGCCCCGAAGGCATTTTGCCAAAGCGTGTTGGAAATGAGCACAAGAAGCGAAAAGCCAAGTCTGGAACAGGGGAGGTGGCCTCATGAGTGACGTTCTCCTAGATTTTGACAATGTGACAATGCAATTCGGTGGTGTTACTGCTCTCAGCGAAGTCAGCTTGCAGATTCATGAGGGTGAGATTCTTGGTCTCATCGGACCGAATGGTGCCGGCAAGACAACATGCTTCAACGTCATCACAGGTGTGTATGCACCAACACTGGGCACGGTGTCTTTCGAAGGAGAGAATCTGGCCAAGTTGAAGCGTTTCGAAATCACCAAGGTGGGAATTGCGCGTACTTTCCAGAACATTCGATTGTTCTCAGAAATGACAGCACTTGAAAACGTGATGGTGGGTGCTGATGCACGCAAGAAGGCGTCGGTTGGTGGTGCAATTTTGCGTACACCACGTCAGCGTCACGAAGAGAAAGAAGCGCGAGAGCGCTCCATGGAACTTCTTCAGTTCATGGGAATCTCCGACCGTGCCGAGACAGCCGCGCGAAATCTTCCGTACGGATACCAACGTCGTCTTGAGATTGCTCGTGCGTTGGCGACAGAACCAAAGCTGCTCTGCCTCGATGAACCCGCAGCAGGATTCAACCCAGCCGAGAAGCAGGAACTCAATGAGTTGATCCTGAAGATTCGCGAACAGGGCTACACCGTGTTGTTGATTGAACATGACATGAACGTCGTGATGAAGGTCAGTGACCGTGTTGCAGTTCTTGACTTTGGTCAAAAGATCGCGGATGGTTTGCCAGCAGATGTTCGAAACAACCCAGCAGTGATTGCTGCGTACCTAGGAGTTGAAGACAATGCTTCTTGAAGTCAATGATCTTCATGTGTTCTATGGTCGCATCGAGGCCATTAAAGGCATTTCATTCACCGTTGGCGAAGGCGAAATTGTCACGCTGATTGGTGCTAACGGCGCGGGTAAGACGACAACAATGCGCACCATCTCTGGTGTGCGGTCTGTTGCACAAGGGTCCGTCAAGTTCGAAGGTAAAGACATCACAAAGATGGCTCCCCACGAGCGAGTCAAACTCGGAATCTGTCAAGCACCAGAAGGACGCGGTATTTTCCCCGGAATGACGGTTCGCGAGAACCTCGATATGGGCACGTATGTTCGCGGAGGCAATGCCGCCGAAAAAGCTGCAGACCTTGAACATGTCTTTCATCTCTTCCCACGTTTGCAAGAGCGCATCACACAGCTTGGTGGCACATTGTCAGGTGGCGAGCAGCAGATGCTGGCAATTGGTCGAGCTCTCATGAGCCGTCCTCGTTTGCTTCTTCTTGACGAACCATCAATGGGTCTTGCGCCAATGTTGATTGCTCAGATCTTTGAGATCATTAAGCAGATCAACTCTGAGGGCATTTCAGTGTTGCTGGTCGAGCAGAATGCAACACAGGCACTTCGCACAGCACAACGTGGATATGTTCTTGAAACAGGACATGTGGTGAAAGAGGGCAGCGGACAAAGCCTGCTGGATGATCCTGCTGTTCGCGCCGCATATCTCGGCGTCTAATCGCCGGCGTTTTCTACAGCGACTTTTCGAGTCGTGTGAGAAACCTCTTCACGGCTGATGCGCTCTCGCGGCGCCACATGTTCACCGGAGTATCTGATGGTGACGACTCAATTGATTGCAGAACTGGAGCAAATGCATCGCGTTGTTGCTGCAGGAAAGAACTCGCGGGAAGCCCAGCTCGTTCGCGCAACATGATCTTGACAACGAGTTCTGTTCGAACATCCCTCAGATGAGCAACAGGTTGGTCGAGCCACATTCGGGCATGTGACTTTCCCTTTGCAGTGGGGGAGATGATCACTTTGTCTGCACCGCCACCATCTTTGGGAAGTGCGCGTTTCACCAGACCGTCTGCTTCAAGGGTGTCAATTGCCCGATACACCAGTTGTCTCGAGAGCGTCCATGCTCGACCTATTTCCCCGGCGGGAGCGAGTTCTTCATGGAGAGCCCATCCATGCCGTGGCTGTTGAACAATCAATGCGAGAACAACATCTCGTGCAAGTTGAGCATCCTGCTTCGCCATTGGGCCAAACTAGCAGCGATTGGGAAGTAGTCACATTTTGACTACCATGAAGAAGATGAGACTAGTGCCTGCCTGCGTCGCTGCTGTCGTAGCGCTCTCTCTCGCAGCTTGTGGCGGAACTTCTAGTGACTCGGCAAACGATTGCACCCTCGAGGTATTTGCCGCCAGTTCTTTGTCTTCAGCATTGACTGAGATGTCTGAAAATGTACGCATTGAGACTGGATGCGACGTGACTTTCAAGTTTGGTTCATCTGGAAGCCTTGCGGCTTCTATCGACGCAGGTGCAACACCTGATGTATTTCTCTCGTCAGGAACAGGTTCCGTCAGTGCCGCCGGACTAGACGTGAATAATGCTCGCGCCCTGGTTGAGAGTCGTCTCGCAGTCATCACAAGAAAGGGAAGTGAAGCTGCGACGGAAGTGACGACAGTTGATGATCTACTCGAGAAGAAGTGGAAACTAGGCCTGTGTGCAGCCACAGCACCATGTGGTGAATTAGCCGATGCTGTATTGCTCAATGCAACGAATATCTACGGTGCAGAATCCGGCTTCAGTCGCGAATCATTGGCCGACACTGAGGCAATCAACGCATCTGATCTATTGACCAAAGTAGAGATGGGCGAGCTTGATGTTGTTCTTGGATATGCAAGCTCATGTGCGAGCAACCCAGACCTTGTATGCACCGTGATTCCAGATGAAATGAATGGGCAACAACTAGGGGAGAAGACAACGTTTTACGTGACACCACTGAGTGATTCAACTAGCACCGCACAGTTGCTCAGTTACATGAATTCCACGACGTTCACTCAACGTCTTGTTGCTGATTTTGGATTCGAAGAACTCGCACAGTGATGAAACACACTGCAAAGAGCCTGTCGCTAGTAGCCGTTATTGCAGTCGCTGTAATCGGCGTTCCCATTGTTGGTCTTTTTGTGCGTGTTCCGTGGACTCGAATGGTGGAGTTGTGGTCAAATGACACCGCATCACAAGCGCTTCTTATCACTCTTCAAACATCACTCATAGCGACAGCGTTGTGCATTGTGTTGGGTGTTCCTCTTGCATGGGCAATGTCGAATATGTCCCCGCGAGTTCGCACATTCACGCGCGCGATTGTCACGGTGCCGGTTGTTCTTCCGCCCGTTGTTGGGGGTATCGCGCTGTTGTCGGCATTGGGAAGAAAAGGTGTCTTCGGAGGCCTTCTTTCGTCAGTTGGTATCTCGTTGCCGTTTACACAAACTGCTGTTGTCCTGTCGCAGTTGTTTGTTGCAATGCCGTTTCTTGTGCTGGCAGTAGAAGGTCAATTCCGCACAATGGACCGTGGTGTGATTGATGCAGCGCGTGTCATGGGATTTGGACCGTTTCGAACATTCGCACATGTGGTTCTTCCAATGACGAAAGCGCCCATCATCGCTGGTGCGATTCTGGCGTGGGCCCGTGCTGTCGGTGAGTTTGGCGCATCAATCACATTCGCAGGAAGTCTGAGAGGGAAAACTCAAACTCTCCCGATGGCTGTTTATGAATTGTTGGAGCGCGATTGGGAACTAGCAATGGGCCTCTCAGTAGTGATGATTCTTTTCGCTGTTGCGGTGATCTTTGGTTTGCGTTCCCAGTTACTGAATTCAGGTAACGCATGAGTTTGATTATTGATGGTCGGATTCAGAGGGGAGAGTGTGCCTTTGATCTGCAAGAGGAAATCTTCCCTGGTGAAGTTGTCGCAGTTGTTGGACCGAATGGATCAGGCAAAAGCACTCTTCTCTCTGTCGTGTCCGGATTACTGCGTCTTGCAGGCGGATCTTTGAGTCTCGATGGGCGATGCCTGGATTCATCTGTTGACGGTGTGTATGTGTCCCCCGAAGATCGCAACGTAGGAATGATGTTTCAATCTCTGCATCTAGTCGGCCAATTGACAGTTGTCGACAATGTCGGGTTGGCATTGCGAGCAAGAGGTTCTTCACGAAATGATGCACGCGTGGTTGCCCAGCAACACCTTGATGCAGTGGGGGCAGCGCATCTCGCACACCGAAAAGCGTCGGAACTGTCTGGTGGAGAAGCTCAGCGCGTGGCGTTAGCCCGAGCAATTGCGACACGGCCAGTTGTGCTTCTCCTGGATGAGCCGCTGTCGGCCATTGATGCAGAGTCGAAGGAGCCACTTCGAGCCGTCCTAGAAGGCGTTCTCAGCAGCTTTAGCGGCATCGCTCTTCTCGTGACGCACGACCTCGTCGACGTTGAATCTCTGGCCTCACGCAGCATCCGCCTCGGGTCCTGACACCTTCAGTTCTGGGAATACGGTAGAAAAATTCATCTACCTGTTTACCTTCCGTTTACCTTGCCGTCTATTGGGGTACAGGTACTACTGAAAGTCTTTCCCGGTGCAAACCTTGGACGCCCCCACCGAGCCACGGGAAATTGAAACGCACTACACCAGGGTCGACCGTGTGTTTCGCGGTTTCGTGACTTCGTGCGCACTTTTCTCTCTCGTCGTTCTCGTCATGATTGCCGCTTTTTTGCTGTATCGCGGTTTTGAGATTTTTTCAGACTTTGGCATTCGTTTCATCACGACTTCAAAGTGGGACATTGGCAACCCTGAGGACACATCCACTGCTGTACTCGGTATTGGTGCAATGTTGGTGGGCTCTGTTGTTACCGCGTTTATTGCCATCGTCGTTGCGGTGCCATTTGCTATCGCTTCTGCACTCTTCATCGAGTTCTACGCACCGCGTTTGCTTCGCACCATCCTCACTTCAGTACTCGACTTAGTGGCAGCAATTCCCTCTGTCATCTTTGGTATCTGGGGTTATGTGATTCTTTTGCCATTGGTCGAAGACTGGTCGGGCACTTTGTACAAGTACCTCAATTGGTTTCCATTGTTCGATGTGCAAACGCCAATCTTTGGCCGGTCGCCATTGTTGGCTGGCCTGTTGCTATCGATCATGATCTTGCCGATTGTTACTTCAGTGGCGCGCGAGGTGTACGGACAAGCTCCACGCGACCTCATTGACGCCTCTTACGCCTTGGGTGGAACAAAGTGGGCCGGAATTCGGGCAGTCGTTCTTCCGTTCGGAAAGAGCGGTCTTGTCGGTGGTGCGATGTTGGGTCTTGGTCGTGCAATGGGAGAAACCGTTGCGGTGTATCTCACGTTGAATCTTGTGTTTGACATCAACTTCCAGATTCTTGCTTCAGCTGGAGGCAACGTGGCTTCTTTGATTGCCAACAAGTTTGGTGAAGCAACTGACTATGAGTTGAAAGCATTGATGGCTGCAGGACTTGTGCTCTTCCTTGTCACACTGCTTGTGAACTTCTTTGCCACTGTCATTGTGAATCGTTCAAGGAAAATCGTATGACCACCTATGAAGTAAGCACGGTGGTCCCCGAACCACGCCGCCCGTGGGATCACTCTCGCAGCACTCTCCTGCGTGTGGCCGTCTTGGTGACTCTCTCCGGTGTGTTTGGTTGGGTTCTCAATACGGTGACTGGTCTCAGTGGATTCCTCGGCTGGTACGTGGGTCTTGCCTTCGCTATGCCAGTCGTTGCATTTGTGGGCTCAGTGCGACACGGGTGGAACATGGCTTCTGATCGTGTGGCCACAGCAGTGATTACCGTTGCATTTGCGGCGGTCACAATCCCGTGGGTATCCATCTTTTTCACTGTGTATCAAAAAGGTTCGAAAGCATTCCATTCCAAATACCTCACGGACGACATGCGTGTCACGCCAAGTAGTGACATCATCCAGAACGGCGGAGTTGCGCACGCAATCATCGGAACGTTGATCATGGTTCTGATTGCTTCATTGATTGCGGTACCGCTCGGAATTCTTGCCGCGGTATACATCGTGGAAATCAAAGGTCGTTTTGCGAAGTTAGTGAGATTCCTCACCCAAGCAATGAGTGGCGTTCCGTCCATTGTGGCTGGCTTGTTCATCTACGCAACAGTGGTGGTTTTGTTTGGTGGCTTTAGCGCCTGGGCAGGCTCACTTGCACTTGTGATTCTGATGCTTCCAACGGTGGCCCGTACGTCTGAAGAGATTCTCAAGATTGTGCCTGATGATCTTCGCACCGCAAGTTATGCGCTTGGCGCAACACAATCACGAACAACTTTCCGAGTCGTACTCCCGACTATTGCATCAGGCCTTGTAACGGCAGCTGTCTTGGGTATTGCACGTGTTGTGGGCGAAACAGCTCCGCTGATTCTCACCGCCTCATACTTTGTTGCCAAGAGCACCAGCCTGAATGAGCCAATCGCAAGCTTGCCCATCTACATTTTCTCCAGTCTTGGACTCGGAGATGAGAACGCCACAACTCGGGCATGGGGCGGCTCCCTCGTTCTGCTCGGCGTTGTCTTCATCCTCTTTGCAATCGCTCGCACCCTTAGTACTCGCCTCGCTCGAAAGTGACCCATCCAATGGAGAACAACATGAATAACGAAACCACTGGCAATGATGTCAACGTGTCGTCTTCTTCTCTCGACTCAAGCCAGGTCGATGATCGCACCCAACGCAATGCGGAGAATCTTGAAGTGTCTCGTCGCGGCGGTCTAGAGACCATTGGTGTGCACGCATGGTTCAACAAGCATCATGCGTTGGCTGATGTGTCGTTGCACTTCCCTGAAAACACTGTGACAGGACTCATCGGACCATCGGGTTGTGGCAAGTCCACCTTCCTCCGCTTGCTGAACCGCATGCACGAGTTCATTCCAAAGGCAGCAATGGCCGGAGAAGTGTTGTTTGAAGGCGAAGATATTTATGCACCGGGAGTCAACCCGATTGAGATTCGCCGCCGTATTGGCATGGTGTTTCAAAAGGCGAATCCATTTCCTGCAATGAATATTGGGGAAAATGTGGTTGCTGGGCTCAAGTTGGCTCGTGTAAAGACAGACGACAAAGACGCACTTATTGAAGAGTGCCTTACTCGTGCCGGTTTGTGGAATGAAGTGAAAGATCGTCTGAAGGCCCCAGGTGGGTCATTGTCTGGTGGGCAGCAGCAACGCTTGTGCATCGCTCGTGCACTTGCACTGAAGCCAGAAGTGCTACTTCTCGATGAACCATGTTCTGCTCTCGACCCAGGTTCGACACTGCGCGTCGAAGAGACAATTGTTCAACTGTCGGAGACGATGACCATCGTGATGGTGACTCACAACATGCAGCAAGCGGCTCGTGTCAGTGACTACTGCGCCTTCTTCTTGTCTGATGGCGGGCCTGGTCGTCTCGTTGAAGCAGACCTCACCACAAACATTTTCTCTAATCCATCAGACCAACGCACCGCTGACTATGTGCAGGGCCGATTCGGCTGATTTTTCGTTTACCGATTGTTCACCTAATCATCTCGAACCGTTCAGCGGTTGGCAGGGTTGGTGACAAGTTGAAATCGTAAGTTCTCATTGGGAAATAAACCCTGAAGGAGACACCCAATGAAACTTCGTCGTAAGTTCGCCACTGTTGCAGCTCTCGCAGCAGTCGCAAGTATGGCCCCAGTGAGTCCAGTTCATGCTGGTACTTCAATCGGTGGAGGTGGCGCAAGCTTTCTCGCCAACATGATGGAGATATGTGCTGCTGACTACAACGGCAGCCAGTCATCTAATCCCAACACTGACACAGTTACTTATGCCTCAGTTGGTTCAAGCACCGGTAGGACAGGGTTTGCAAACGGCACGTACAAGTTCGGCGGTTCAGAGTCGGCGTACACATCCGGTGCACCAGCGAACCTCGTATATGTTCCGCTCGTGGGCGGCGCGATTGCAATTGGTTACCGCCTCGACGGAATGACTCCAGCTAACGCTCAGGTTCGCCTGACCGGTGAACTTGTAGCGAAGATTTTCGCTGGCCAGATCAAGATGTGGAATGACCCAGCAATCGCAGCCGCGAATAAGCGGACATCAGTTGCAAAGAGGTTGACCGCAACAAAGGATGGCGTTACAGCTTCTGTTGCCAAGGTTGGAACCAAGGTGAACTTCACAGTGAAGATGACGCCGGCAGCTCGTACAAAGTACAAGAACGCAAAGGTTGTGATCACTCGCACAGCACTCGGTGGCTCACCAAAAATTGTGTTGTCGGCGAAGCCAGCAGCAACATTGCTACGTTCGATCAACTTCGCAAAGAACACTGTGTACACAGTGAAGGCTGGCAAGACCACGATTGGTGTTCTCACAACCGAAAGGGTGCAAGATGGTGTAACAATCAAGTTCCCTAGCACCCCAATTCGTGTGGTTCACCGCAGCGATGGCTCCGGTACCACGAACAACTTTGCGAACTACCTCAACAAGTCGTTCCCAGCAATTTGGACAAAGCCAACAAGTGATACCTTCACCACTGCGTTCCCGGGATCAATTCCAACCGATGGTTCATTCCAGTCGGCTCGCGGTAACGACGGTCTTGCGAACTACGTTCGTGACAACAATGGTGCGATCACATATGCAGAATTGTCCTTCCTTGAAGAGCGCGGCGTGAAGGCTGCAGCAGTGCAGAACCCAGGTAAGCGTTATGTGGCTCCATCACCTGTCAGTTCGGCCGTGTGGTTCGAATCAGCAGAGGTTGCAGCAAATGGTCTGGTGACTCAGAACTTTGCAAACACAGCAGCAGATGCATACCCCATCAATGCCATGTCTTATGGCTTGTCGTCAACAGCAACTTCTGCGGACAACACGGCAGTGAAGAGTTTCTTTAACTTCTTCCTCAACCAGTGCGCGTCAAAGAAGGCAGCTTCTAAGGGATACACAGCTCTGCAAGGTGCAATCTTGACCAAGGCGCTGGCCCAGGTCGCCAGAATCAGCGCAGGCTGATAACAACTTGTTCGAAAGGGCTCGGTGCTTCGGCGCCGGGCCCTTTTGGCATTTTCTGGGGAAGTGCCCGTAGTAGTTTGGCGATGTGAGCGAGACCCGGACCGACACCCAAAACGCATGGCTTTCACCTGATGAACTGGCCATGGTTCGCCAACAGATCCCACTGGTGTACGTCGATGCTGTCCCCGTGCGCACAGACCCTGACGGACGTGTCACACACGTGGGAATGCTCCTTCAGCAGGGCGCAGACGGCCAGATCAGCCGTATGTGCGTGTCAGGTCGAGTCATGCTCAACGAGCGCATCAGAGACGCTCTCATGCGCCACTTGGAGAAAGATCTCGGGCCACTTGCGCTGCCCCGAGTTCCGCCCGAACCAGCGCCGTTCACCGTGGTCGAGTACTTCACGGACCCATCGATCTCAGGTTTCTACGATCCACGCCATCACGCTGTGAGTCTCGCCTTCGTTGTGCCGGTGACTGGTGAATGTCACCCCACTCAAAAGGCACTCGACCTTGCATGGTTCACTCCAGAAGAAGCAGTGAGTACAGATGTCATCCGCGAGATGACTGGCGGTCATGATCGCCTCATTCGTTTAGCGCTTGCCTCAGTCGGTCAACTTCCCTGAACTAAGTTTGTGGCGTGCCCGAGGGTGACGCCACGTGCAGAGCTGCTTCTGCACTTCGAACCGCATTAGTGGGTCGCACTGTCTCTCGGTTTGAATCGCCTCGTCTGATCGGACCATCTATTCGTGCAGGTGCCGCTGTTGAGCGCATCGATACGCATGGAAAAGATATTGAGATTGTCTTTGATGATGGCATCGTGTTGTACACACACATGCGCATGACTGGTGCTTGGCAGTTGTATCGCCCTGGTCAGCGGTGGCGCAAGCGTCGTCACCATGCCAGTGTGATTATTGAAACTGAAGAATGGATTGCTGTCGGTTTCAAAGCTTCAGAAGTTGAAACGTATCGTCAGTTTGATCAGACACGTCATCCGCGCGCAGGTGGTAATGGCCCCGACTTGGCGAATATAAATGCCGATGTGCATGAATGTGCATCGCGCTTGTTCCATTACGACAACCCTGACGCAACAATTGCTGAAGCGTTGCTTGACTCTCGCGTAATGACAGGCATGGGCAATGTTTTCCGGTGCGAAATTCTGTGGTCGTGCGGAGTGCACCCGTGGGCAAAGGTTTCATCAGTCCCGCAGTCCACAAGTCTTGATCTCGTCCTCACGGCTGCTGCTCAGGTACGTGCAAATAGCGATTCTCCAGTGCGCATTGCAGCCCCTGACGTTCCAGGCGGACTAGCTGTGTATGGGCGAAACGGGCAGAAATGTTCTCGCTGTGGTGATGTCATTCGACTAACAAAACTGGGCGAAAACGGGCGTCTTTTGTATTGGTGCCCAGGCTGCCAAGTCGGGTGCGAACCGTACCCAGAACTCGATAACAGCGATCCGATTGCTCGTGCGACTGATTCGCACCCGGCAGGTTCTTTGTTTGTGGGCGACGTGTTGCGCTCACGTGCTGCGTCGTAACAGCACTTTCAGTTACTGAGGCGTTAGCCGCGTCCCATGATGCGATCGACAGCAATTTCGATTGCCACTCTGTCTTCACGCTCGCCTGGTTGGCGATAACGCCCTGCGTAACCCGCCACAGCTGCAGCAACACGTGTTGGATCATCAGTGCCGCTCACTGTTCCTTCCAGCGTGAGCCAACGGCCACCGTCTACTTGAGAAACAACCGCACGTCCTCCGCGGAGTGCATTTTTGTATTTCAATGATGAACTAAATGTGATGACGCGCACAACGCGAGCATCGTGGTCATACGAGAAGCCCACTGGTACAACATGCGGTGACCCATCGGCGCGCATCGTGGTGAGTGAGGCCAAGTGGTACTCGCTGAGAAACGTGAGCATCTCTGGCGTGATGTCGTCGGGGGTGCGCATGTCAGTTGGTGTTGAGAGCGCTGAGAATGTCGACCTTTGTGGCACGCCATGCGGGGTAGATCGCAGCGATGATTCCGACAAGGAATGACATCACCATGATGAAGATGGTGGTGCCAATCGGAATCTGGAATGACGTGAGGCCTTGATCGCGGAGGGCAAAAACGATGACCCATCCGAGACCGATACCCAAAATGATTCCAGTTACCGCGCCCAGAAGCGACGTGATGACGCTTTCCCAACGCACAGTTGTTCGCACCTGTGAACGCGTCATGCCCACTGCACGCAGCAGACCCAACTCGCGTTGACGCTCAAACACCGAAAGCAACAATGTGATGATGATGCCCACAATGGCGATGATGACGGAGAGGAAAAGCAGGCCGTAGATCAGGCCAAGCAATTGATTGACCTGTCCGGCTTGCTCATCGATGTATTCATCGCGAGACAGCAGTTTCCCTTGACCATAGTCATCGACTGCCTTCTGGAGAGCTGCACGCACTTCAGAGTTGTTCGCACCGTCCTCAAGTTTCAGGTATACACCAAAGTCGAAACTGGACACTGTTGTACCCGCAAAAGTTTCACGACTAATGACTCGGTTGCCCGCAAGGTCATTGTGTTCGTACAACGCACGGACTGTGAGGGGTCGTTCGACGGCATCACCAAGGACGACGTTGATGACAGAGCCCACAGACAGATTGTCGCGCTCTGCAAGTGACTGCGAGATGAAGATGCCGTCCTTGTCGAGGCTGCTGTACGAGGCATTGATGAGTCCAATGTCGTAGTTGCCTTCGATGGTGTCAGGAGAGATAACAGTCAAGGTACGACCCTTGTCATCAATCTTGGCTAGTGCAGTACCGATACCTGACGCACTCTTGACACCATCAATCTTGCTGATGTCAGTAGCAAGACTTGGGCTGAGACCGCCAAAACCTTGGGAAGAAACACTGATTGCGTAATCACCCTTGAATTGTTCGGTGAAGATGTCAGAGATTTGACCATTGATACTTGCTGCGAGAGCAGACACTGCGGTCACGAGAGCAACACCGATAAGGACAGGAGACGATGTGCGGGATGTGCGCTTCGGATTACGTGCTGCGTTCTGACGCGCCATGGTGCCGGTGACGCCGCGGAGTGCAGCGGCTGGGCGACCAAGGAAGAGCGCAACAGGTCGGGCAACATTTGGGCCGATCACAATTGTTCCGATAAAGACACCCACGATGCCAAGACCCAGGAAGTTGTTGTCGGCTCCGCCGATGACGGCACCCACGATGGCGATACCGATGGCGATGAATCCGAGTCCAATCAGCAATTGCTTGGTGCCCTTGCTATTTGTCTCTAGTGCAGTAGCGCGCATTGCCGCCAATGGCGGAACTTTGCCTGCACGACGTGCCGGAAGAATCGCAGAGAGAACTGTGACGATCAAGCCCACGAAGATTGTTGTGATGACAGCTGACTGCGTCACAACGAGACCACCGCTTGGCAAGTCGATGCCGAGAGCAGGCAACGCAACGCCGAGCAATTTTGAAATGCCGATGCCACCAATGAATCCTGCGATGGATCCGAAGAGTCCCACAACAACGGATTCAATCAACATGGAGCGAGTGACCTGACTGCGGCTGGCTCCCAGTGCTCGGAGTAATGCATTCTCTCGTTGACGTTGTGCAGCACTAATTGAGAACACGTTGTAGATCACGAAGCTTCCGACACCGAGAGCGATGATGCTGAAAATGCTGAGGAAAATGCTGAAGAACGACAGCGCTTCACCAATGTCGTCTTGCGTTTCTTTTGTGATCTCTGCACCAGTCAGGGTTTCCACCTTGGCGGATGGATCAAAGATCTTGTCAATGTCGTTTGCGAGGGCTGCGTCTGTGCGTGTGCCGTCACCAACAACCAAGATTGCGTCGACGAATCCGGGCTTGCCCAAGAACTCTGCTGCTGTCTCAACATCAAAGAGTGCAAATGTGGCTCCGCCAGGGGATCGCACGTCTCCATAGGACGCGATGCCCACCATGGTGAACTCGCGACTGCCAGCCTGAGCGATGACCTTGACGGTGTCACCAACGACGTATCCAGCCTTCTCTGCGGAGGATTCGTCAAGTGCGACTTCTTTGGGGCCTGTAGGGAACTTGCCTTCAGCGATTGTCCAAAGAGCTCCCTTGAATTCCACTGCAACGCTGCCGAACGTTGGCGGTCCTGCGCCTTCAGTTCCAATGGGCTTTCCGTCCTTGCCCACGATGCGAGCAAATGCCTGAATGTCAGGAACTGCGTCAGCAACACCAGGAACTTCGCGAACTTTCTGCACAGTTTCAGCAGGAATACGTTGGCGTTCGATGAGGCCAAAATCGCCTTCAACAACTTCGGTTGAGCGCACGTATCCATCGATGTTTGCGAAAACATCTTGGAAGAGGTTGTTGAAAGTTCTGTCCAACGTGGCAGAAAAAATAGAAGTTCCTGAAAGGAACGCCGTACCGAGAATGACGGCAAGAGAAGTGAGCACCAGACGCGCTTTGCGTCCGAGAATGCTCTTCAGTGCAATACGAAACATGTGATTAGTTACCGAGGCTCTTCATGCGGTCGAGAACTTTTTCAGCAGTTGGTTCCAGCATTTCGCTCACGACTTTTCCGTCGGCAAGGAACACGATGCGGTCGGCGTATGCAGCAGCAACCGGATCATGTGTCACCATCACGATTGTTTGATCAAGCTGATCAACAGCCATGCGCATGAACGAAAGAATTTCTCCACCGGTGGTGGAGTCGAGGTTGCCCGTTGGCTCGTCGGCCAAAATGATGCGCGGTTCACTGGCAAGTGCACGTGCAACGGCGACGCGCTGTTGCTGACCACCAGACAACTCACTGGGGCGGTGTGTGAGACGATCCTGCAGGTGCACTGTGTTGATAACGCGTTGAATCCATTCTTCGTTGCCCTTCTTGTTGCCCAACAGCAACGGCAAACGGATGTTCTCATCGGCTGTGAGAGTAGGCACGAGATTGAATGATTGGAAGATAAAGCCAATCTTTTCGCGACGCAGTTCTGTGAGGTGCTTGTCGCTCATCTTGGAAAGGTCTGCACCGTCGATGATGGCGCTTCCTGCTGTCAACTCGTCGAGACCAGCGATGCAATGCATCAGTGTTGACTTGCCTGAGCCACTGGGGCCCATGATGGCGGTGAATTGGCCGGCATAGAAATCAACGGTCACATCGTTGAGTGCGTAAACGACACTGTCGTCCTTGCCGTAGATCTTTGTGGCTCCGTGAGTGGAAGCAGCGACGGTCAACGTGGGGGAAGTCATGGATAAAAGTCTAAATGGGCGTCAAGGCAGAACCCCGACGCCCATTGAGTCAATGTCAATGAGTTATTTATTCCCGAATGGGAATCATTTAATTACTTTGGCTGTGGCAGCACGCGAAGGTATGGCTTCACGGCTTTCCAGCCTTGAGGGAAGAGTTGCTTTGCTTCTTCGTCAGAAACGGCACCACCAATGATGACGTCGTTGCCATTGACCCAGTTAGCTGGCGTGGCGACTTTGAACTTGGCGGTCAACTGCAATGAGTCGATGACGCGAAGAATCTCGTCAAAGTTGCGACCAGTACTGGCCGGGTATGTGATCGACAGCTTGATCTTCTTGTCTGGTCCAATAATGAACACCGAACGAACCGTCATTGTGTCGCTGGCGTTGGGGTGGATCATGTCGTACAAGTTGGAAACGTTCTTGTCACTGTCACCAATCATGGGGAAGTTGACTGCAGTTCCCTGAGTCTCGGCGATGTCTGCTTCCCACTTTTCATGTGAATCAACAGGGTCAACTGACAGGCCGATGACCTTCACATTGCGCTTGTCGAACTCTGGCTTGATACGAGCCACGTAGCCGAGTTCTGTGGTGCACACCGGAGTGAAGTCCTTGGGGTGGCTGAAGAGCACTCCCCACGAGTCGCCCAACCATTCGTGGAAATTGATGGTGCCCTGTGTGGTGCTAGCGGTGAAGTCGGGTGCGGTGTCGCCCAAACGAACTGTCATGGTGTCCTCCAAGAAGAGAAGTGTTTACAGACAGCAGGTTAGGGGGGTTTTCTGTAAACCCGACAACTTTGGTCGGGAATTAATACTGAGTCGGGACGAGACCTAAATCTCGCGCCTCAAGAGAGAGCATGTGAGAAGCCAGATGGATGACTGCATCCACCTGCTTTTCGGCATCTGCCAAAGAGCCCAACTTGCCCTCAAGAGGGCCATCGAGGAACAACGTGGCGAGTCCATGAGCTTGGGACCACATCATGAATGCAAATGTGAGTGCATCTTGTGGGTCAGCAGAGTGACCGATGGTACGAGCGACCATATTGAGAAGTTCGGAGAAAGCTTCTTCAGCACATTCTTTTGCTTCAGGATGAGTTGAGAGACCTGAAAGATCTCCGCGGAACATCACGCGGAAGTGGCCGACATGTTCGCGAGCAAAGCGCAAATAAGCAGTTAAACCAGCCTTTGCAGGCGATTCAATGTCAAGTGTTCCGTCTGTTTGCACCTGCTGAAATACTTTCGCAAGAGCAGTAAAACCTTCTTGGGAAATAGCAGCAAAGATTCCGCTGCGATCTTTGAAGTAGTGATACGGCGCTTGGTGGCTGACGCCGGCACGACGCGCGACTTCTCGCATTGACAGCGATTCGGCACCGTCGGATTCAATGATGGAGATTGCTGCATCAAGAACAAGTCGACGAACATCTCCGTGTTGCTCTTGAGGTGCTGGCTTCATGACCTCAGAGTACTACTTGACATTGTCAAGAGAAAGGGCTAGACAATGTCAAGTATGAATTCATCTGATGTGCACTCTGTCGCTTATGCCCGCCGTTGGTGGGTGCTCGTGGTTCTTTCCATCAGCGTTTTCTTGGTGGTGGTGGACAACCTCATCGTCAACGTTGCCTTGCCCACACTGCAAAGTGAATTGAATGCAACGACTACATCACTGCAGTGGATTGTTGATTCCTACGCGTTGGTCTTTGCGGGTCTGTTGCTTGCCGGCGGTGGTATCGGTGATCGATACGGCCGTAAGCGCACACTGCAGATTGGCCTTGTGTTGTTCGCAGCATGCAGTGGCATGGCGGCATTCGCCGACACTTCCAGCTCGCTTATCTTCTGGCGTGGTGCGATGGGTATCGGTGCTGCACTTGTCTTCCCCGCAACACTCGCAATCATCACCAACTTGTTTATTGATCCGATTGAGCGTGCGAAGGCCATTGGTATTTGGTCGGCTGTGTCAGGTATGGCGGTGGCGTTTGGTCCCGTTGTTGGCGGTTTCATGTTGGAGCATTTCTGGTGGGGATCCGTCTTCTTGATCAACTTGCCGATTGTTGCAATCTCACTCGTCGTCGGAGCTCGATTGATTCCAGACTCACGTAACCCGAACGCACACAAGCTCGACAAAGTCGGTTTCGTTCTGTCAGTCGTCGCAATTAGTGCTCTTGTCTTCACAGTGATTGAGTCACCGCACTGGGGTTGGGGGAGTGCAAAGTCCAACCTCGGGTTTGGCATTGCTGTGTTTGCACTGATTGGTTTTGTTCTCTTTGAATCAAAGAAAGAGAATCCACTCTTGGAAGTGAAATTCTTCAAGAACGCCCGATTTAGTGCTGCAACCGGTGGTATCGGTATCGCGTTCTTCTGTCTATTCGGATTCACATTCCTTGTCACGCAGTACTTCCAGTTCGTTCGTGGATACGACACTCTGAGTGCCGGCATTCACACGATTCCGTTCGCTGTTGGAGCTGGTGTCACCGCACCACTTGCTGCTCGTGCTGCATTGAAATTCGGTACGAAGCGAATTGTCGCACTCGGACTTTTCAATATGTCTCTTGGTTTGTTGATTGCATCGCGAATGGACGCCGACAGTTCCTACTGGGGCCACGTCATCATCGGAATGGTTTTGATGGCAAACGGACTTTCATTCGTAACGTCGCCATCAACTGATGCTGTGATGGGCTCGTTGCCCCGCGAGAAGGCAGGCGTTGGATCCGCTGTCAACGACATCAGCCGCGAAGTGGGTGGCGTTCTTGGTGTGGCCGTTGTGGGTTCAGTCTTCGTGAGTTTGTACACGCCACAGTTGGTCGAAAACTTCGGAAAGATTCCTGGCCTCGTTGATTCTTTGAATCAGACGAATCCTGGCGCCTACCAGATGGCCCAAGATTCTGTTGGCGCCGCATTCACGATTGCCCAGCAAACGCCCGCAGCAATACGCCCAGAGGTTCTCAATGCTGTGAGCGATTCATTTGTTCAGGGCTTCCAGACTGCCTGCATTGTGGGCGTTGTCATGGCCTTTGTTGGTGCGCTATTTGCACTGAAATTCTTGCCAGCACGTCCAGGTGCAGGGGATTCTTAAACGATTCCTACCCGAATCAGAAATGGGCTTTCCAGCCTCGCAAGTACGATGAGGGAATGTCCTCTGAAGCCATCACAACACGCATGCTCTCTGGGGCACCTGTGCGTGATGCCATCTTGGACTCGCTTCAAAAGCGCATTGCCACTGCAGGCTCTCCGCGCATCGCGTTAGCAACTGTGCTGGTGGGCGACGATGCCCCCAGCCAGAAATATGTCGCGAGCAAACATCGCACCGCGCAGCAGATTGGTATCCAGTCTGTGCAAGTTGAATTGCCAGCCAATTGCTCACAAGCAGAGTTGGAGAAGGAAGTCGCACGTTTGGCGGCAGATGATTCTGTTCACGGAATCTTGGTGCAAATGCCGTTGCCAGCGCATCTCGATGCTGAGCGTGTTCTTGCACTGATTCCTGCAGTCAAAGATGTTGATGGATTAACAAGTGAGTCAATGGGTCGCCTCATGCGTGGACTTGATGGCCATATCGGCTGCACACCGTTGGGTGTTGTGCGCTTGCTGCAGCACTACGACATCGCCACAGCAGGAAAACACGCAGTCGTTGTCGGTCGTTCGACTCTTGTTGGTTTGCCTTTGTCGGTGTTGCTTGCACGCAAAGGCATCGACTGCACTGTCACACTTGCCCACTCGCGTACGACGAATCTCACAGAGGTGTGTCGTTCAGGCGACATCGTGATTTCAGCAACCGGAGTCGCACGATCGATTTCAGCGGATCACGTTTCGCGTGGTGCCACTGTGATTGATGTTGGCATTAGTCGCACTGAGACAGGCATTGTTGGTGACATTGATGCAGATTCTGTGATGGGCGTTGCGGGTGCACTCACACCAATGCCTGGCGGCACAGGCATCATGACTGTTGCATGCCTGATGGAAAACACTGTGAATGCGGCGGTGATGCAGGGGATTGTTTTGTGATTCGTCGTGCGCTGACACTGTGTGTCGCGACGGCATGCGCCTCCGTTTTGGTGCTGCCACAGACACAGGTGAATGCCTCGGCAGAACCTGCTCCCTTCGCAGAAGAGATTGCTCGCACGATGGTCACGTCGTCTCCACAGACAGTCGGGCCACAAAATGGCGCGTTGTCGTGGGGACTTGATCGCATTGATCAGCGAACAACTGTCTCGTCATCAGCGTCGTATGGCTTTTCCGAAGATGGTGGCGGTGTCACTGCCTATGTTCTCGACTCTGGTGTGAATGCATCGCACCCGGAGTTTGGTGGGCGTGTGAGAGACGGATGGAGTTATCGCGCAAGCTCTACTGCGCTGGCGAATTACAAAAGCGCATTGGATGCCTATGCGCGAGACCCCAACACTGGCATTAGGCCGTGCGCAAATGACGGAACGTATGCAGTCAACCCTGCAACTTTTGACGCTCCATCAAGTGTTGACACAGCGGACAAGGGACTGACCGATAACGACGGACATGGCACGCATGTTGCTGGCATCATCGGCGGGGACACCACAGGCGTTGCAAAGGGTGTCTCGATCATTCCAGTCCGCACTCTTGATTCCTGCGGCAACGGAACGCGAACAATGATTCTCGAAGCACTGGCGTGGATTCTGAATCGTCACCAAGCTGGCGAGAAGGCCGTCTTGAATCTCAGTATCGGTTTCGATAGCCAAGTGACGTCAGTGGATAACGCCATTACTGCTCTGATGAATAAAGGCATTGTTGTGATTGCTGCTGCTGGCAATGAAGCCACAACGGCATGTGGCAACACGCCAGCATCGACATTAGGGACCATTTCCGTTGGCTCTTCCACAATTACAGACACTGAGAGTTCTTTCTCGAACTACGGACAGTGCGTTGATATGTTTTCCCCCGGTTCATCCATTAGGTCGACGTATCCGTTTCTGTCTGGCGTAACAAATACATATGCAACACAGTCGGGAACGTCAATGGCTGCACCGTTTGTTTCTGGCGCAGTTGCACGTTTTCTGCAAACTATGGGGACTGCGCCAACCAACTTCATAACAGGTCCTACTGCTGCATGGAATTGGTTGAGAACTCATGCCACGTGTGGTGCGATCACATATGTGTCTCGTGCTGATGTCAGTCGAACACCTAACCGATTGCTAGCCACGCCCGACGCACCAGTGGTTGCACCTTGTGCGCCGACTTCACCGTCCACTGTCGCTTCAAATCAATCGGTGGAAGTGAAGTGGGATCAATCAGCTTCCGGTCATGGCGAACCGATCACATACACAGTCTCCTCTTCGCCAGGAAATCAGTCGTGCACAACGTCAAGTGGCGCCTGCACAGTGACAGGGCTGGTGAACGGCACGTCGTATGTTTTCTCAATAGTGGCCTCAAACTCGGTGGGCGTAAGTTCGCCGCTGTCAGTGTCTGGCGCTCCAAACGGGCCAGTTGAAATGGCGCCAGTGGTGATTCCGCCACCTGAGGCACCAGTTGAAACCGTCTTTGCAGTGTCGAACAGATCGATTTCAATTTCTTGGAGCAGTGTGAGCAGCACGCTTCCGGTGACCTATGTCGTAACGGACTCTCTTGGTGCCACAGTGTGTACAACAACAGCCACTGGATGTGTTGTAGAAGGTCTTGTCAATGGCAGGGAGTACTCCTTCTCTGTTGCAGCGCAAACCACTGTGGGTATCAGCCCTGCATCCACAGCAATCGTGGCGAGGCCGGGTTTCATTGTCCTGAAGACATCGGTGGCACGTCGGTCGAAAACACGTCTCACCACGTTCATGCGCACTGTCTCAACAGGGAAAAGAACATGGTCTGAATCTGGCCCTTGCTCAATCAAGGCATCACGACTGGTGGCACCATCGAGGAAGGGCACGTGTGTGATCCGGCTGAAAGTGGCGAAAACAAAGTTGTATCCAGCGATGTCGACAAGGGTCACAATCAGCATCAGATAGCAATTTTCTAGATACCCTAGAGGGTATGAAGATTCGTCGTGTATTGCTGGCAATTGGTGTGCTTTCCACCCTCGGTCTCTCGGCCTGTGGGTCCTCTGACGCTGGTTCAAGTTCGGATACAACCGTTGCGACAATGACCCTTGTTCCTGCGGGAAATGTCATTGATGTGCGCACTGCATCAGAGTTTGCTTCCGGGTACGTACAGGGTGCTCGAAACCTTGATATCCAGAACGGTGACTTCGAAAAAGCCCTCGAAACTCTGGACAAAGACGCCGCATACAACGTGTATTGCCGCTCTGGCCGACGTTCTGCAGCAGCTGTTGAGATGATGCGGAATGCAGGCTTCACAAATGTGGTTGACCTAGGTGCGACTGAAGAAGCTGCGAAGGCTTTGTCTCTTCCCATCGTGACCAACTAGAAATCTGACCTGAGAAATCGTTACAAAGAACGGAACCCCCCATGGCAACCATCACGCTCACACAAGAAAACTTTGAAGAAACAGTGAGTGCTGATGGCATCACATTGATTGACTTCTGGGCCGAATGGTGCGGACCATGCAAAATGTTCGGCCCCATCTTTGAGGCAGCCTCAGAGCAGTTCCCCGATGTGAAGTTTGCAAAGGTTGATACCGAAGCGGAACAAGGCATCGCCGGCTTCTTTCAGATCCAGTCGATCCCCACGGTGTTCGTCTTCCGCGACGGTGTTCCATTGGGCGGAAAGCCTGGGGCGATGTCGGCTGCTGGCTTGAGCGAATTCATCCAGATGGTGCGCGAGATCGATATGGACGAAGTCCGCAAGGACATCGCTGAGGCTGAAGCAGCCGCAGCAAATTCACCAGACGCGTAACAAAACTTACTAACATCATTTCGTGAGGAAACTCGCGGGGGATGTGTGGGGGCGCATTGCAGTGTGCCTGTTGTTGCTGGGGGTGTTTGCTATTCCCTCGGTAGCCCGACGCACGGAAGCCTCAGGCGTTGATTACTCGGGTCGCATTGCAGCGGGTGCTGCGTTTACGTGCGCCATTAAGAGCGACGACACAGTGTGGTGCTGGGGTCGTAATGATCAAGGTCAACTTGGCAGCTCAGATCATTCGGGTCTCACCGAAAGCCTGTTGCCGGTGCGTGCAGGAGTATTCGGCTACGGCGCTGTTGCGGCGCCTACGAA
>ERZ1022756.169-NODE-169-length-22241-cov-25.388038_pt1 | contig 22241 bp, 23 predicted proteins | sample MGYA00520902_ERZ1022756 | MGnify/ENA primary metagenome ERZ1022756 (study PRJEB33162, sample SAMN09537601) | freshwater metagenome | isolation source: freshwater | place: Canada:Alberta | collected 2017-07 | study: EMG produced TPA metagenomics assembly of the...
GCACCGCACTTGTAATGCGGGGGTTAGGGGTTCAAGTCCCCTGGTCGGCCCCACTGGATGTGAACTAATCTTTTTTGAATTCAGACGAAATCAGTTTGGAAGTAACTATGTACGCCTGGTCTGTCGCGGTAATCTGCCCAAATGGATAGCACGTCGTGAGGGTTAGTCTGGCATCTTCAGATGGTTGAACAATTGTTTGGTCATTTCGGTCAACTACCTTGAACTCAGTTATCTCGTAGGTGAAAATCCCCGCCGCTGTTTCTACCAGAATCTGATTGCCGATTTGGAGCTCGCCAAATCTTGTGAAAACAGTTGATCTATGACCCGAAAGAATCGAGTTATCAGCCACTCCTGGGAGGACAGACCCAACATAGTGCCCAACCCCCAAAGACAATTGCTCAGGGTTAGTTCCCTCGTATATTGGCCAGCTCGAACCCAAAGACTCTATTGTGATTGTTCCTATCTTCTCCCCGAGCAACGGGTAAGGGTCGTATTTTGCCTTGGGTGTAGGAGTAGGCGTTGCTTCTGGGATAACTGGACAGAAGCTTCCTGCATCAAATGGTATTACTACGGCAGAATCTTTCGATGAAACAATGAGATTATCTTGTGGCGGCGTTCGATCGTAGAACACATAAACCAGAAGCAAAACAACAGCAACCACGACTCCCAGAAACGGAAGTATGTTGGATGTTTCGGAACCAAGAACTCTACCTTTGTGCCTATTGCGCAAAGCTAAAAGTTACTTTCTGCCTTGGTTGCGCCTTCTCCAAATCAAGTATCCAGCTGTCACAGCGGTTATCACTGCAAGGCCTAGTGCCAGAGGAGTTAGCCAATCAAAAGCATCAGTGTTTGGTAGCTGGCCACCCGAGTCTGTTTCTGGCTCAGTTTCGGTGGCAGTTTCGATACACAAGTTGTTTGTGATTGTGTTGGTATCCAAGGTCACTGCACCATTGCTAGCAAGCAACTGGCCCGCAAAGGTAGCGCGAGTGTTGGCGGTTATGGAAGTTAGCGCCATGACGTGACCCACAAAGACAGTGTCGGTTCCAAAAGTTGCGGATGATCCGACCTGCCAGAACACGTTACAAGCGTCCGCACCATTTACAAGTGCGATGGTTGCAGAGCTGGCTGTTGTCAAGGTCGAGCCAGCCTGGAAGATAAACACCGCATCTGGGTCATTTTCTGCATCCAAGGTAAGTGTTCCAGTGACCTGGAGTGAACTTGCAGAGTTGTAAACGCCAGTGGTTAGTGTCTGACCACCCAAGTCCGCTGTCACGGTCGTCGCGGGAGTTCTGCCGGCAGCATCGTTGTATGCGGTGGTCAAATCAACCTTGGCGGCTGTTACAGCGGCGTCCACCGCTGTGTACTTTGTACCGTTAGTAACGGTGACGTCAGTGTCGCCAGTAAAAGACCCAGTTGGAGAACTACCAAAATCTGCACCCGCAGTTCCAGACGCTGTGGTTGGTCCCGTGTTTGTTATGCCAGATCCGGCCAAAACCGCAAAAGAGCTGGCAAGCCCTAAGTCCACCTTAGGTTGGGCTGCAAAGCTATTGGTTGAAGATCCTGCGGAAGCCACCAAAAGGGCCAGCGCGACTAGTGAAGAAACTGCAATTGCAGATTTAGTGAATTTAGTTTTTGTTGCGAACGAGTAATCCATTGATTTCCCCCTAGTAAAGGAGCCACTCGAATTTGAAAAGCTCTGCTATTAGCTTACCCCAGCCCCATTCGACTTAGATGGCGCCAACAATAAATGCAATAAGCGGCGCAACAATCAAGGCAGGCAGCATGTTGCCAACAGCAACAGCTCTAATCTGAAGCAACCGTAATCCAACACCCAGAAGCAAGACGCCTCCTGTTGCTGTTAGTGCAGAAACAACTGGAGCTGAAACTACAGCGCCAACGCTAAAGGCAATTAGAGTAACCAATCCTTGCCAGATTCCAACTGGAATGGCCGAGAGCGCAACACCCCAACCGAGGCTCGCTGCAAAAGCTAATGAGGCAAACGCGTCCAGAATCGACTTGGTGGCTAGTTGCTCAATACCTTGACCAAGACCATCGCTTAGCGCACCAAGTATTGCAAGCGGTCCAATGGTGAAAACCAGGGAGGCATTCACAAATCCTGTGATGAACTTCTCTTTCGAGTCTTTGGAGCCTTTGCCCGCAAAGCGCTTTTGCAGAACCGACCCCAGTTTTTCGAGGCGTTGTTCAATCTTGAGTGCAGATCCGGTGATCCCACCAATTAAGATTGCGCCGATCACAATAAGAAGAGGTATCCCTGGCCCCACTGCCGAAACAAACTCTTGATCCAGTAAAGACATTACGTTCAGGCCACCGAGCACTAAAACCACAAGCCCTAGACCATCCGTCACAACTCGAGAGGTCTTTTCGCTGAGGCGGTTCCCAATGAGCACGCCAACTAGTGTGCCAAGCACTATGGCCACTACGTTTATGAGGGTTCCAAGACCAACAATCATTTACTTTGATTCTTCGAAGGTTATGCTCACTGAGTTAATGCAGTAACGGTCTCCAGTTGGAGTTTGTGGTGCGTCTTCAAAGACGTGCCCAAGATGAGACCCGCATGCTCGGCAGCGAACTTCAGTTCGCAGGGTTCCAAAACTTCTGTCCTCCAAAAGCTCTACGGCGTCTTCAGCCTTGGGTTCATAGAAACTTGGCCAGCCACAGTGTGATTCAAACTTGGAATTGCTTCTAAAAAGCTCGGCTTGGCAACCGCGGCATCTAAAGATGCCCGTGCGGTTCTCATTTAGTAGCTCCCCGGTGAATGCCCTTTCGGTCCCGGCTTCCCTAAGAACGGTGTATTCAAACTCCGTTAGTTCTTCTCGCCACTTGGATTCAGGCTTCTGAATTGGGTAGTCCATATTCGATTTCCTTTCAGGGGCTCTAGATGCCTAATATAGAGGCTTGGCGGGAATCTCCATAAAGGACAACATGCAAGCTACAGCCGAAAAAGAGCTCGATACCTTACAAGGGATCGGCGGCAAGCACCTTGCCCCGAAAAGCGCAATTGACAACCTTTTGTCGCTACTAGCTCTTGCTGTAGTTTCGGGTTTACTAGCTGGCGGCGGGCTCTTAGGCCTTCGAATGGCTGATCTAGGATTGGTTGGCTCAGGCGAGATCACCTTGCCACAGGTTATTGCACCTACAGTTCCTCAAATTGACATCTCAGTAGTTGATGGAACCAACACCGGTCTTGCCTATTCGGTAAGCCGAAAACTCTCTAAAGCCGGTTGGAATGTGGTTATCGGATCTAGTCTGAGCGATGCAGGATCCAGCCTTCAGGCGGCCAGCGTCACCCAGATAATCATCACCAACGAACGCTACCGCTCAGACGCTTCCGGGCTACAGGCCATATTCCCCGATGCCCCCATACTGGTTTTCGGTCAGTTTTCCCACCCAGTGACGGTGCTAATTGGCACCGACTATCTGGACTAAACCAAAACCTTCCTCAAAAAACTTCTTGACTTTATTGGCCCATTCAGGGCTAGAGTAGGTAATGGTCGTAGAAAAAGCCATAGCTCCAAAAGCTTTCGGTTTAGTAATGCATTCCTGGATCCCCCGGTTTGGAAGCGACTCGGTTAGGTCCATTTTGGGCCGAATCCGCATTCAAACTAGGCAACAGGAGATACACATGGCACAAGGAACCGTAAAGTGGTTCAACGCTGAGAAGGGCTTCGGCTTTATTACTCAGGACGGTGGAGCGGACGTATTCGTTCACTTCTCAGCTATCCAGGGCGATGGCTACAAGGAGCTCAAGGAGAACCAGCGCGTTGAGTTCGAAGTAAAGAACGGCGACAAAGGCCCTCAGGCTGACGCCGTAAACCTAATCTAGGACCACCTAGACTTCACGGAAAAGCCGCTACCTTTCGAGGTGGCGGCTTTTCTAATGCCTAAACAAAACTTGCACTCTAAGCCTTAGAGTGCCAAAATTGAGTTAGCACTCAAACAAATAGAGTGCTAAACACTAACTTCGGGAGAAACCCAACATGGCAAAAATTATTACTTTCAATGAAGAGGCCCGTCGCGGCCTAGAGCGCGGACTGAACATCCTTGCAGACACCGTAAAGGTGACTCTTGGTCCACGTGGACGCAATGTTGTTCTAGAGAAGAAGTGGGGAGCACCCACAATCACCAACGACGGTGTTTCCATTGCTAAGGAAATTGAACTAGAGGACCCATTCGAAAGAATTGGCGCTGAGCTAGTCAAGGAAGTTGCAAAAAAGACAGATGACGTAGCCGGAGACGGAACTACCACTGCAACAGTTCTTGCTCAAGCCCTAGTTCGCGAAGGACTTAGAAACGTAGCAGCGGGAGCAGATCCAATCACGCTAAAGCGTGGAATCGAAAAAGCAGTCGAAGCAGTTATCAAGGAACTTTTGGCAAATGCTAAGCCAGTTGAGACCAAAGAGCAGATTGCTGCAACCGCATCTATTTCTGCAGGCGACCCAGTAATCGGTGAGCTAATTGCCGAAGCGATTGACAAAGTTGGTCGCGAGGGCGTTGTGACAGTTGAAGAGTCAAACACTTTTGGAATCGAACTACAGCTAACTGAAGGAATGAGATTCGACAAGGGTTACGTATCTGCATACATGGTTACTGACCCAGAGCGTCAGGAAGCAGTATTAGAAGACGCTTACGTTCTAATCGTTAACTCCAAGATCTCAAACATCAAGGACGTTCTTCCTGTTGTTGACAAGGTAATTCAGGCTGGTAAGCCACTTCTTGTCATCGCAGAAGACATCGAAGGTGAAGCACTAGCTACCTTGATCGTGAACAAGATTCGCGGAATCTTCAAGTCAGTGGCAGTTAAGGCTCCTGGCTTTGGTGACCGTCGCAAGGCTATGTTGCAAGATATTGCTATCTTGACCGGTGGTCAGGTTATCTCTGAAGAGGTAGGCCTGAAGCTAGAAAACACCGATCTAACTATGCTCGGACGCGCTCGCAAGATCGTTGTTACCAAGGACGAGACCACCATTGTTGAGGGTTCTGGAGACAAGGACCAGATTGCTGGCCGAGTCGAGCAGATTCGTCGCGAAATCGATGCCACTGACTCTGACTACGACCGCGAGAAGCTTCAGGAGCGTCTAGCTAAGCTTTCCGGTGGAGTTGCAGTTATCAAAGCTGGAGCCGCAACCGAGGTTGAGCTAAAAGAGCGCAAGCACCGCATCGAAGATGCGGTTCGAAATGCCAAGGCTGCAGTTGAAGAAGGAATTGTGGCTGGTGGTGGCGTTGCGCTACTACAAGCAGGCAAGACTGCCTTTGACAAGCTAAAGCTAAAAGGCGACGAGGCAACGGGTGCGAACATCGTTCGTGTAGCAATCTCCGCTCCCTTGAAGCAGATTGCCATCAACGCAGGTCTTGAGCCAGGCGTGGTTGCAGACAAAGTTGAAAACCTACCTTCAGGTCACGGCCTAAACGCCGCAACCGGAGAGTATGTTGACATGCTTGCCGCTGGCATCAACGACCCAGTAAAGGTAACTCGTTCAGCTTTGCAAAACGCTGCTTCGATTGCTGGACTATTCCTGACCACCGAAGCGGTAGTTGCGGAGAAGCCAGAACCGGCTGCTCCTGCAATGCCTCAAGGTGGCGGCGAAGGAATGGGCTTCTAACCCAAAAACAACCTTTGGTTGGCGTACTCAATGTCTCGATACTGCGAAGCAGCTAGGGCAAGTGCAACGCCAATCTCAGCTAGCTGAGCATCAACTGCGCCTGCAGTGGTTATCCAGCGATTTGCTAAGGCTTGAAATGATTCAGCCGCGGCTCCTCGCCAGGAACCCTGCAGGCTTTGCAGTTGAGCGTGCAATGACTGAACTTCGCTTTGTAGCCTAGAAATGGTCGAGTTAATCTGGCCGGTTGCCGCCAGTACCTGCTCACTGTCAACTTGAAACTGCGTCATCAAGATCCCTTCGTCGGGCATCAGGTTACCCTTTGCAGCAGAAGTTTTCGGGTCTCAATAGAGAATCTGTGAAGAACTTTCCTAGACCCAGTTGTGTCGAGTTGGCAGCTTGATTCGGAACGTAGCGCCACCCATCGGAGTATCTCTTACTTCAATTCGTCCCTTGTGAAGCAAAATAATCTCTTTCACAATTGCAAGCCCAAGACCGGTTCCTCCGGTGTCGCGGTTTCGTGAGCTATCCGCTCTATAGAACCGCTCAAATATCTTGTCCCGAAGTTGTTTTGGAACCCCATCACCATGGTCAATAACTTCGATGACAATCTCATCTTCTGTTTTATGGCCTATCCCAATTTCAATAGATGACTTGTTTTGGCTAAACCGCTTTGCATTTTCGATTAGATTCACAAGAACCTGGCGAATCTGAGACTCATTTACCTCTGCCAAAATCTCTTGGTCTTCCGCTAGATTTGCCCCGCTCAGGCTCAGAACTGAAAGCGAAATTTTCTTTGCCCCGGGCAGGTCCTGCTCAATTACGGATCGGATTAGTTTGAGCAAGTCGATTTCTTTAACTTCGAGCTGCTGGTTTTCGTCCAGTCTCGCAAGTGTAAGAAGTGATTCAACCAATGAAGACATTCTGATGGCTTCCGATTCAATCTTTTCCATAGCCTGTTGGATTTCGGCTTTCTTCTTCAAAGCCCCCTTGCGATACAGCTCCGCGTATCCTCGAACCGAAACAAGCGGCGTCCTAAGCTCGTGAGATGCGTCGGCAACGAATCGACGCATTTGCCCTAGGGTCTTATTTCTAGAGGAAACCGAGTCCTCTAGAGAGTCGAGCATCGAATTCAAACTTCGATTTAGCCTTGCGATTTCCGTATTCCCCGGTCGCTCAATCAACCTCTGGGATAGATCACCCGAAGAAACTAATTTGGCAGTCCGCTCTACTTCTCGCAGGGGACGAAGAGCCTGAGCAATAGTTAGCCAAATGCTGAGCCCACTCAGGGCCAGCAGCAAGAATCCAAAACCCCCACCAATGGCTCGATACTGCCTTAGAAGTTCGAGGTTTGTGCTATTTGGAAGCGCTACCGCTACCGATCCTTCGAACCCCCTAAATGGTTGGGCAACCACCCGCCAGCTATCGTGCTCGTCAATGGTTACCTCACCTAGGGCACCGTCTTTATCAAGATCGAATGGCACACCGCCACTTGCAAGCACGGAGGCTAGATCTAGAACCTCAAGATTTGGAATTTGGCTCTGAGACGAATCGGTAGCCATGATTCTAAATACAGTTTCTCCGTTCGCATCGAGCACAGATATCAGGTAGTCGCTAGGAAGCCTAGGCAGGTTCAACCGCTTAGCCAGAATCTTGGCTTCTATCTGTGCCGGGTTTTGCTGGGAAAGAATTGTTGCAGTAGCAGACAGTAAGTTGTCGGTGTTTTGTTGCAGGTAAGAGCGTAAGACAGTAACGGTTCCAAAACTAGAAACTAAAAGCAGTAATCCGATAATTGCTACCGAAAGGCCAGTTAGTTTACTTCTTAGAGAAACTAATTCCCAGGCACTTGCTAACTTCGAAGGCACTAGTCGTGCTTCTTGTATATGTAGCCAACACCGCGCTTAGTTTGAATAAGTGGTCGAGAGCTAAGTGGATCAAGTTTTTTTCTAAGATAAGAAACATAGGACTCAACAATTCCCATGTCGCCGTTAAAATCGTATTCCCAGACGTGATCTAGAATCTGCGCTTTGGTCAAAACTCGATCAGCGTTCATCACCAAAAATCTCAATAGTTTGTATTCGGTAGGGGAAAGTTCAACGATTACACCGTCTACTGTCACTTCGTGAGCGTCTTGATTTATCACTACGGGCCCAGCATCTATTACCGAAGGTTCTGCGTCTGCAGTTTTTGTTCTTCGCAAAATTGCCTGGATTCTGGCAACTACCTCATCGAGACTAAATGGTTTTGTTAGGTAGTCATCACCACCAACTGTTAGGCCAGTAATCTTGTCCTCAACTTCATCCCTGGCCGTCAAAAATAATATTGGGGATTGGATTCCAGCTGCCCTAAGTTTCTTGGTGACGCTAAATCCGTTCATGTCTGGCAACATCACATCTAGCAAGATGATGTCCGGCTCAGATTCTGTCACTGCAGCAACTGCCGCCGTTCCGTTGGCAGCAGTTTGAATTTCAAAACCTGCAAACCGCAAGCTGGTAGCTAGCAGGTCCCTGATGTTTGGTTCGTCATCGACGATTAGTACGCGAGTTTTGGCCATGTGATAAGTGTGACAAAGAAAACTGTGAGAAAGCTGAGCGTTTCTTGAGGATTCTAAATACTTGATACATCAAGGATTTTGTAGCTATACCCTTGCTCGGCAAGGAACCTTTGCCGGTTTTGGGCGAAGTCCTGGTCCACAGTGTCCCTGGCAATCAGGGTGTAGAAAGAGGCGGTTCGCCCATCAGCCTTTGGACGCAATAGTCGTCCCAGGCGCTGAGCTTCTTCTTGTCTGGATCCATAGGAGCCTGAGATTTGGATTGCAACTGAGGCTTCTGGCAAGTCGACTGAAAAGTTGGCAACTTTCGAAACTACCAAGGTTGGCTCGGTGCCTTCCCTGAAGGCTTGGAACAACCTCTCTCTTTCGTTAACAGAAGTTTCTCCAGTGATCTTTGGAACACCAAGTAAGCCCGCCACTTCGTCAATTTGGTCAAGGTACTGGCCGATTATCAACGTCGGCTCGTTTTTATGTTTGGCAATCAGTTTTTGAATGACCGGAATCTTGGTATTGGAAGTGGCTGCCATTCGATAACGCTCGTCTTGTTCAGCAATTGCATAATTGAGTCGCTCATCTTCTGGAAGGTCAACCCTAATCTCAAAGCACTCAGCTGGTGCTATGTATCCTTCCGCTTCGATCTCTTTCCAGGGAGCGTCAAAGCGCTTTGGGCCAATCAAAGAAAAGACATCGCCTTCTTTCCCATCCTCACGAACCAAAGTTGCTGTAAGGCCAAGTCTTCGTCTAGCTTGCAAGTCCGCAGTCATCTTAAAAATTGGCGCTGGCAATAGATGGACTTCGTCGTAAACGATCAATCCCCAGTCTTTAGCGTTTAGCAATTCTAGGTGGGCGTACTCACCCTTCCGTTTTGCAGTAAGAATTTGGTAGCTGGCGATTGTGACTGGCTTAATCTCTTTTACCGAACCTGAGTATTCTCCGACCTCATCAGCGCTCAGGCTGGTTCGTTTAAGTAATTCAGCTCTCCACTGTCTCGCAGCGACAGTATTTGTTACCAAAATCAATGTGTTGGTCTTAGCCCTGGCCATAGCCGCAGCACCGACGATAGTTTTACCGGCCCCACAAGGCAACACAACTACGCCAGAGCCACCATCCCAAAATTTTTCAACAGCCTTGACTTGATAATCGCGAATAACCCAGCCAGACTCGTTGAGCGAAATCTCATGAGGTGTCCCAGGGGTGTAGCCGGCTAGATCTTCAGCTGGCCAGCCGAGCTTTAAAAGTTCTTGCTTGAGGGCGCCTCTGGCAAAAGGCAAAACCCCGAAAGTGTCCTCCGAAATCCTAGAACCTAGCAGCCCAGCTACCTTTGAGCCCCTAGATGCCTCCAGCAAAATAGCGGGGGACGAGCAGGTTAGAAGTAGCCCTCCAGCTGGATCACGTTTTATCACCAACTTGCCATACCGATCCATAGTTTCTTGAATGTCCACCCTTACCGAGGAGGGAATAGCAAATTTGGCGTATTTATCCAAGACATCCAGGACATAGTTGCTGTCGTGGCCTGCGGCCCGGGCATTCCAAAGTCCAAGTTTGGTGATTCGGTAAGTGTGGATATGCTCCGGGGCTCGCTCTAGTTCTGCAAAAATCGCCAAGTCATGTCTGGCTTCGGCAGCTTGAAGGTGATCTACTTCCAACAGGGCAGTCTTGTCGCTTTGAACGATTAGGGGTCCCGAATTCATGCTCAACCTATCGTTATAGAGGTAATAGCTGAAACTGGAAGAGTGCGCTCAATGTCAGCTTTGCGGTCTTTCGCCCTCAAGCGTCCGTTTGCAATTCCAATTGGCTCTAGAGAAAAACTCATCGGTTTTCCGTTTATGGTGATTTCCACTTTGAGAATGCTTTTTGTTGATAGCGCTAGCTGAATCTTTCGCTCCATGTCTGATTCAGGTGCCTGGTCAGCCATTTCCAAATCCTCTTTCCTGAGCCGATTGATTTGATCAAGAAATAAGGTTTTTGGGGATCCGGTTTTGTGAATCGAGGACGGAGCAATTACTGCTCCATTTTCGTCAACTCGAATTGCAAGGTATCCGCTTTCACGAAGCGCATGGTAGAGATACTCTGGCAGTAAAGGGGAGATGATTTGGTTCTCTACTTTTTTCAAAGCCAAAGGCTTCAGCTTTGAATCCATGAGAATTTGTTTCCCGAGTAATTCATCGCTAGAAACCAAGATTGAACCAAATTCGTTTTGCGAGATTTTCAATCTGCCAAAGCGCTCAGCTGTTTCGGTCAGCAAGTAATCAACGGGCTGGGCAATTTTGGATCCTGAGAGTTTTTCAAGAAGTGTTCTGATTTGCTTCTCACTCAAACCCTCCTCCAGCCCGCAGCTAATGCTGATGGGCGAGATTCGATAGCTGGTTGCAAGTCCGATGTTTTCCGTGTCAGTGAACTTCCTGAGCGCAATCTCGACTGTGCTAGCTAACGGCCCTGGGGCCACTATAGATAAGTCAGCCTGGACAATGATTCGCTCCTGCTGAGCCGGAAGCCTTTGTTCTAGAGCTTTAGTGGCAGCTGAGAGCTTTCCGGCAAGAACTTGCTCTAACCAGCTGGCGGCAAAACCGCCGGCAGATAGGCCAATGGCTTCGGCCAACTCCGCAAGTCTGCCAATCCTTGATTGGGCCGATGAATGAGCCAGCGGAAAGCTTGCGTCAATTAGCTCAGCTAGAGCTTTTTTTGGAGTTCTCTGGTTGTTTAGGGCTAGCTCTTTGGCTCCGGAAGCCCCAATCATGGCTAACCAAGCCTGGGCGAGCATTTGCCAGCGCGTTTTTTGATCTGAATTGATCCAGCTGTCGGCAAGCTCGGTGGGGTGGAATCTCTTTTCAGATATTGTTACTAACCCGCACACCTTGGCGAGCTCCAAAATGGCCTTGACGTACTCTTTGGACTTGCCTAGATGAGTAGAGAGTCTTTTGACATCAGGAAGCCCCATCGCACCTTTTGATACCTCTTTTATCAGGTGCTGGTCAAAACTAAAAATCAGCTCAGTAACTGATTGCATCGCCTCGAAAGCGTGGATGCCGCAATCTCTATCAATTGACTCAGGCTCTGGGATGGCTTTGGGTTCGGTGACAACCTTAAGAGAAGCCGTTCGTGGATTCTCACTTAGTCGATCAGTGAGCCAGTCAAATACCACTGGCTCTTGATTACTCCAAATAAACAAATCATTTGCTAGAAAGCTAACTTGCTCTTTAGAGATTTTTTCTTTGTTGATTAAAGACCTGAGCGAACTAATCTGCGATGCAGAAATACTAGAGGCGAGCAAAGCCTGAGACTTAGGATTCAGTACCGCCTGGGCTAGGTCGTAAAAGTCTTTGAATTCGGAAAGCGATAGTGATCTTTCGTGCACCAGAATGCTCAACGCGGCATCTTCTGCCGACCTGAGGGCTAGAGCTAGCCGATATAGATCGCTCACTGTTTAGCTTCGCGCCCCTTTCGAAAACCGGCCAATACCAGAAGGGCAATTACCAAAAGAAAGCCAATCGGTAGTCCAATCAGGGGAATCTGAGCAAAGATTGCAAGGTAGCTAGTTACCCCAAAAAAGCTTCCAGCTAAAGTAATCACGATGCAAAGTAACGACAGACCAATGGTCCCGACTCCTAAAAAACCAAGCATGGTTTCCAGCCTCGAAGGGCCCGATTGCTTGGATTTAGTCATCCTTCTAGGATACCTGTCGCTAAGAGGGTCAAAGGGGCAGTAGTTTTTTACCCTGCTGACTTGGTAAAATGAATGACCCTGAGAAAGAGGTAGTCATGCCAACCGGCAAAGTTAAGTTCTTCGATGAAGAAAAAGGTTTCGGATTCATAGCATCCGACGAGGGCCAAGAGGTCTTCTTACACGTCAGCGCCCTGCTCGATGGAGTAAGTCAAGTTACCCCTGGCACCAGGGTGGAATTTGGCATAGTTGATGGCAAGAAGGGCGCCCAAGCTCTCTCAGTTCGAGTTCTAGAAGCACCTCCTTCGCTGGCGAAAATGTCCAGGAAGCCTGCTGATGAGATGTCGGTAATCGTCGAGGACCTTATCAGGCTGCTTGATAACATCAGCGGTGGACTAAAGCGCGGCAAGCAGCCAGAAACGGCCCAGAGCCAAAAAATAGCCACACTACTTCGTAAGCTGGCCGACGAGCTAGATGCTTAAGCGCCTCAAAAAACCTCAGCATCAGGCCCTAGCCGAGAAAGCTGCCAAGGAGTCGGCACCAGCAAATGGTGTTGGGAAGTTCTTGGGAACTACAGAAGACGCCTCGAAAGCAATTAGCTATCGATTCGCAGCAAATCTTGGTGGCTACGTTGGTTGGGAATGGCATGTGGTTGTGTTTCAGGCGAAAAAAACCGATGCTGCGACAATATCGGAAGTTGTGTTACTGCCAGGCAAAGATTCCATCATTGCACCCGATTGGGTTCCCTGGTCTGAACGCCGAGCTGAGCTAGAAAAATCGAAACAGGATCAATCAGCGCTTTCTGACCTTGAAGTAACCGAAGATTCCAAGAGCGATTCCAAAGACGCAGGTAAGCGCCCACCACTGGGGAAGCGGCTGCGCAAGCGTTTGATTAAGAAAAAGGATAAGAGCTAGCGCAATTGCCCAGGATGCTGTTCCGAGGATCACGGCAATCACTGAGTTTGGTTCTATGGGAGCAGGCTCTGGCTTTCGCTCAGATTCTTTTACCCAGAGCCTCATCGCGCCAGCCTTTCAAGAACGAAATCAATTGATGAAATCAATGCTTCGATATCAGCTTGGTCGGTTGCTGTGAATGTTGCAACCCTGAGTTGATTTCTTCCAAGCTTGCGATATGGATCAACATCGACAATTCCATTTTCTCGTAAGACATTTACTAGCTGGGCAGCATCAATTGTGGGATCAAAATCAATGGTTACCACCACCTGAGATCTATGGTCCGGGTTGGTCACAAAAGCGCTGGCAACCTTGGAGTTATCAGCCCAGTCATACAGCAATTTTGAGCTAGCGCGGGTCTTGGCATCGGCCCACTTTAGGCCCCCAGAGCTATTGATCCAGCGAATTTGCTCGTTCAACAAGAACAAAGTCGCTATCGATGGGGTGTTTAGGGTCTGGTTCAGCCTCGAGTTATCAAGGGCAAGCTTTAGCGACAGAAATTCTGGGATGTATCTATTGCTTGCGGATATCTGCTCCACCCGCTCTATGGCTAAAGGAGACAACATGGCCAGCCAGATTCCGCCATCAGAGCCAAAGTTTTTTTGCGGAGCAAAGTAGTAAACATCGGTGTTTTGGGCCTCAAAGTCCACACCACCGGCAGCTGATGTGGCATCGGTTAGAAAAAGAGCCCCGGAATCAGCCCCGGATAGGCGCTCGACTGGTGCAATTACCCCAGTCGAGGTCTCATTTTGAGGGTATACATATGTATTAGTTAAAGAAGTAGCACGCAGGGCCGATCTTGAGCCAGGATCTGCTTTCTGGATAGCCACTTCGCCCAAAAATGGTGCGGAAAGGGCTTTAGCAAACTTGGCACCAAACTCACCATGAACCAAGGCCTGAGAGTTTCCCTCGGCCAAGCTATAGGCGGCAACGTCCCAAAAAGCCGTTGAGCCGCCGTTTCCAAGGACAATCTCGTAACCGTCCGGTGCTCGAAATAGCTCAAGAAGACCGGATTGAACCTCAGAAACCAGGTCACGAATTGGAGCTTGGCGGTGGGAAGTTCCCATCAGATTGGCGCCAGTTGTGCCAAAAGCGGCCAACTGCTCAGGCCTAAGCCTGGATGGACCACAGCCAAAACGCCCGTCTTTAGGCAGATATTGGCTTGGAATCTGGATTTGAGGCATGTAGCACAGTTTAGTAGTCTGCGAGTTTCCCTAGAACGGACCGTGGTGGCGAGGCGGAATTGAACATCGGTTAGACTAACCGTGCTGTCAAAATCAACCCGGTTTGACGGTCGGATCTGAATCGCTTACAGCCTGAAATCAGATCTTTAGAACTATATTGTTTCGTTTCAGGATCGGTTTCCTTGGAAGCCGATAGAGCATCGTGGAGGTATTAGTTTTGGCCAGTTCTGGTTCAGGTAAACACAGAGCCGACGTTGAGATAAACGTCCTCGAGTCTTTTGAGATTCGATCAAGACGCTCTCTGCGCGAGGCCGAAAAAGCCAAGCAAGCCAAATCAGCTCGCCGCGCTCGCCAAGTGATGGAAAAATCCGAAGCCAGGGCCAGTAAAAAACAGCGCGAACTCAGCCAGCCACTTCGAGTAACTTCCCCGGGGGGCAAGCTTCGAGCCAATCAGAGCTTTAGAACAGTCTTGACCATGGTTACCGCTTCTGGATTACTGGCAACTGTAGCTTTGCCTGCCTATGCCTACGACCCGGAGATTGCCGCGATGGCAAGACTCACCACAACCAACGCCCAAGATCTTGAGCAAGACGAGAACACCCAAGGCCTTACCGTTGCGGCAGTCAACACCATCAAGTTTGTTCGTGGAGAATTTGCCTCAAAGGCAGCAGTCGACGTGCTTCGTCAGCAGGCAATTAGCAACTACCGTGCTTATAACGGACCTAGTGCTGCGGACTATGTTCAGAACCCCCCCTTCAGCACGATTAGCTCCGAGCTAGTAATGCAAGTTGCAGCTTCCTACGTTGGAACCCCTTACATCTTCGGTGGATCTAACCCAAGGGGCTTTGACTGCTCTGGATACATCAAGTTTGTGTTTTCTCAGTTTGGAGTCGATTTAGCCCACGGAGTTACAGCTCAAGCTAGGGCAGGCATTATCGTTTCCCCAGCGGATGCCGTTCCTGGAGACTTAGTAATTTACAACGACCACGGACACAGCGGAATCTATGCCGGAGGTGAGCTGATGTATCACGCCCCACAACGAGGAGACTTTGTGAAACTTAGCAAAATAAACTCCCTCGCTGAAGCTGGAGGACACTACTTCGTTCGATTGGGCACCAACTAAAACACTGCTGATGGCGTTATCCATTGGGTTTTGTTTGAGCTAATCTATATCTAACTACTTGTTGCTATTTAGCCGAAGGGTTAGGGGTTTTGATGAAGAGTGTGCATCCCAAGCATTGCTTCCAGTCTCGGCAACCCGAGCCCATTGGCCAGATACGGGGTCACTAACTTTGCGTCGTCATTTATGACGGCGCTTTTTTTATGCCCAGGCAATCAAGAAAGTTAAGCGAAAACCCACAATCCGTGTGGGTGAATTCGAAAGGAACCTGAATGCGTACCTTGGTACTCAACGCTGGATATGAACCACTTGCCGTGGTCAGCTTTAAAAGGGCTATCATCTTGGTGCTCAATCAAAAGGCCACCGTCCTAGCCCAAGCGGGCAACAACATTGTTCGAAGTGCCAGCTCAGAACACAAGCTACCCTCGGTGATCTTGCTCTCGCGTTACGTGAGAATCCCTGGCTCGAGAGTCATCCCCGTTTCCAGGAGGGGTGTGCTTCGAAGGGATAGTCATAGGTGTGCCTACTGTCAAAAATCAGCTTCTACGGTTGACCACGTTCAACCTCGCTCTCGAGGCGGAGATGATTCGTGGGAAAACTTGGTTGCCTGCTGCCTTCGATGCAACAACAACAAAGGTGACCGGACCCTAGCTGAGATGGGTTGGACCCTGAGTATTACACCTCGGATGCCATCAGGGAAGATTTGGATGGTTCGAGGCACTGAGCGGTTTGAGCCCGAGTGGAACCAGTACTTAAGCTTTGCTACCGCTGCCTAAAGTGACCCCGAGAAGAATCGAACTTCCGCACAAGGTTTAGGAAACCTCTGCTCTATCCACTGAGCTACGGGGCCAGAACTATCAAAGATACCTCAACACAAGCCGGGCCCAGCCTAGAATAACGAGCACTCAAAGTTAGTCTTGAGTTATGACCGATTCCCAAGAAACCAAAGACACTCGGCCAACCCCGAGTCTTGACCAGTGGTTTAGGGAGATTCAAAACATTGGGCACACTGACCCCTTGTCTCACTACAAGGACAACAGCTTCGGTCAAATCAATCTCGAGAAGGCCCACCCGGGTGGTTTAGCTCAGTTTGTAACAGGGCGACCAACACTTCTTTCAAATCTGGTTCGAGACTCCCTTTCTTACTCAAGGGCTCTGTCAGCAGCGAAACGGATAAAGGCCAGGCAGCTTTGCTTATCCGAAGACTTTGGTCTAGAGACTATGTATATGGCAAGTGGTTTAGTGGACCTATCAGCTGACGGCCACGATCTGAGAATGCCGATACTGCTGTGGCCAGTAAATCTAATTACCAAACACGATGACTTCGAATTGAGCTTGTCTAGAAAAGCCTTAGTAAACCCAGCCCTCGCCCCAGCCTTAGCCAAGGCTTATGGGGTAAGACTAAACACCGAAGACTTACTTTCCCTGGTTCAGGTTGGCTCAGACCCAATCCCGGTTCGAGTGCTAGATAAAATCTCATCGCTGGTTGAGGATTATGGAAATGTTGAACTTAGCCGCCTGTTAGCAATCTCAAATTTTTCCTACGCCGCTAGCGACCTAGCTGCCGACTTTGAAAACAAGGACCACCCGAATCTCAACATTTTCTTGAGTAAGTCCTCGGTGAACGCAGACTCTTTTGAGCAAGGCGTCGCCGATCCCATTTTGGTAACGGATTCTGACAGCACTCAAACAAGGATTGTTTCTAGAGCTCTCGCGGGCTCTAGTTTCGCCGTTGAAACTTTGCCTGGGTGTGGCTACACCCAAAGCGTGGTACTTCTTATCTCCGCACTAGCGCACCAGGGCAAGAGAGTGCTAGTTGTCGCTCCAAGGACCCAAACTCTGAACGAATTAGCCTTCAGAATGTCTCAAATCGGGCTGGCCGGAGTGGGGATTCGATCCAACTCCACTTGGCTAGACATGATTGGCGCCATATCCCGCAATGAAAAAGCTAAGCCAGTTAATTACAGCGAGCTAGCTTCAAGACGAGATGTTGCCAGAGAGAAGATTGCTGGCTACTTCGGATCGCTTGAAAAAGTCGATGGAGAATTAGGCGTCAGTATCGAACAGGCCATGGAGGAGCTCGCCGGACTGGCGGCAACTCCGAAACCTCCAGTAAACGAAGCTAGGATCGACCCCGACCATATTGGTCGTCACCGAGACCTAACCTTCGCGACCACGTTGCTTATTCAAGCCCAAGAACTTGGCATGTTTGACGTTGGCCCCTCCGATTCGGCCTGGTTTCTTGCCAAATTTGATAACCCTACCGAAATACCTGCGAAGGTGGCCCTAGCAAAAGCTCTTCACGAAAACACCTTTGACGCCCTTTCGGAACAGCTAGCTCAGTTTACGCGGACTGTTGAATTCGTTCCCGCCAAAACTGTTAGCGATTGGGTTGAGTATCTAGAGTTGTTCGTTGGACTTCGTCAAAGTTTGGACACTTTCAAGCCAGAGGTTTTTGACCGTCCGATCACAGAGCTTATTCATGCCACGGCACCAAGAAAAGATAAGTCAGTAATGAGTGGCGCCAATAGACGTAAGTTGAAAAAGCTTGCTAAAGAATATTTGCGACCAGGAATGCACGTGTCCGACATGCACGAGGCCCTAAAGGCAATTCAGGCCCAGCGTGATGCTTGGGGCAGGAACTGCTTGGTAGCCAAGCCACCTCAGGTCCCGCTTGGAATCAAAGAAGCTCAAGTGGCTGTGGCAACTTTTGTGAAAGAACTAGAAATCTTGCAGCCTCATCTCAGCCAAATCACTCTCGAGGCCAAGCTAGTTGAGCTACCACTTGATGAATTGAGATCCACACTTCAATCTCTTGCCAACCAGACCAGCATTTTGGACAATTACGAAGAACACCTTATGACTAAGCAACGCTTGGATGAAGCTGGTCTTGGTTCGCTAGCGGTTGCGCTAGCCAATTTACACACAGCAAAGCAGGACATAAAAGCAGAACTCGAGTTGGCCTGGTGGGGCTCAGCTTTGGAGACGCTGATTGAAAGATCAGGCGGTTCGCTAGTTGGTGACCACCAGCAAGTAATTGAAAACGAAGAGAGTTTTGCGGCTGCCGAGACTGAGTTGATTTCCGCTGGGGCGGAAACTGTTTCTTTCGAGCTGGCTGGAAGATGGAAAGCGGCTCTAGAAAACTTCCCCTCGGAGGCTCAGACCTTGAAAGAGCTACTAAAGCTTAAAAGAGCAGTGCTGTCTGAGGTATCCCAACTAGCGCCTAACGTTTACCAAGCAATTGCACCGGTAGTGATGTGCTCTCCCTACGAAATACCGAGGGTCTTATCCAAGACCGACCGGTTTGACATCACCTTGGTTCTAGACGGCGCCGGCTCATCGGTTGCAGAGAATCTGGCGGCCCTGGTTCGGTCAAACCAGGTCATCGTCTTTGGAGACGACGCCATTGCCGCAGCCTCGGGCTTTAATGTCGAGTGTCTGCCAGAAGAATCTTCTTCCAAGCAGCTGCCGGAGTCTATCTTTACCGCCGCAAGGTCCTTGATGCCAGTTGAAGTTCTCAAAAAGAGCTACCGAAGCTCAGGCCAGGCACTTGGAGAGTACATCAATCGTGAGTTTTACCAAGGCCGAATCATTTTCGAGCCCACCGCCTCAAGCTACTTTGGCGCATCGAATGTTTTGCTGGAAAAGATTTCCGCGGGGCCTTCGAGTCAGCCAGAAAGCTCAGATCATGAGCTAGCTAAAACTATGGAGCTGATTTTCCAGCACGCCCAGTTGAAACCGGAAGATTCCCTGCTGGTAGCAACAGCTAGTTCCAAACATGCTGATCGCCTGCAAAGCGAGCTTCGCTTAGCCATGCAAGCAAGGCCGGATTTGAACCCATTTTTTGAAGGTCACGGTCGCGAAAAGTTTGAAGTGACCACCATTGAAGATTTAGCCCACCGAATATCTGACCGCATCATTTTCTCGGTTGGCTTTGGCAAGGACGGAAATGGCTTAGCCCCGAAATCCCTAGGGCAGATATCTCACCCAGAAGCTAGGCGCTATCTGGCAAACCTGTTGGTGTCTGCCAGAAAACAAATCACCGTAGTCAGCGCCTTGGAGTCAGCGGACTTAGCCGACGACAAAGGCGCTGGAGTCAAAGTGTTTCGAGAGCTTTTGGAGGCCATTTCCAAAGTGCGGACGCCTAAATTTGATGCAGAACTTGACCCGATGATTGCTGATCTGGCAATGCGACTAACCAAACTGGGGGTCAGCACCAGAACTAACTTCTCATCCAGATTCAAGCTCATAGCCTCGGTCCAGTCCAGGGTTGCTGTCGTTGAGCCAGACTGGGGTCTTCTTGGCTATAACATTTCCGAGCGCCATCGTCTTCGCCCCATGCTTCTAAGGTCCATGGGCTGGGATTACATCAGGGTTCCTAGCTTTGAGCTTTTTGCAGACCCAGAAGCAACCGCAATCTCCATAGCCTCCAAGTTGGGAATTGAGCTGGAGAAAAAGCCGCAAGCACTATTTGATTTTGAGCATAAGGCGTTTGAAGATACCGCTTTGGCTTGGGGGGATTCAAGTGGGTCAAACGACCAGAGGCTGCTTGAAGACAAGCCGCCACACTGGGGCTAGTCCGCTTTAGTCGGTGTCGCTGGTTTTTCTGGCCTCGAGTCGGTTCGATAAAAACCTGAACCTTTGAAACTCACACCTAACTGACCATAAACTTTCCGAAGCTCACCGCCACAATTCGGGCACACAGTTTCAGTTTCGGCTGAGAACTCCTGCCAAAGGTCAAAGCTATGCTCGCAACCTTTGCACAGGTAGCTATAGGTAGGCATTTAGTTTTCTCCAGATGGATGGGAACTATCTAATGTTACCGCTTAGAGGTAGGGCAAAGGTTTTTGTTGGAAGAACTACCCAATTCACGGGTTCATCATGGCTCTCAGCGGGAAGGCTAGTAACAAACTCAGATTCATAGACCATCGCTACTGTGATACCCAAATAGGTCTGTAAGTAGCGATCGAAGTATCCGGCTCCTCTACCGAGTCGTTGACCTGATTCGTCGATTGCTATTGCCGGAATGACAAGAAGCTCTAGTTCCGAGCTTGGCACTTCTTTACCCACGGGCTGCTCGAAACCAAGCTTTGTGTGCTCGGTTGATTGCCCTAGTTCAACAAAAACCATTGAGCCATCGTCTTCAACCCTGGGGCAGGCCAGCACAATCCCAGCTTCTTGAATGGCACTTATGAATTCACGAGTTGACGGCTCTGAGCCAAAAGAAAGGTAGCAGCCGATGCGACGCACACCTAGATCGGAGACCAGCTTGATCAATTGCTGGGCAAAACCAGATTGAGTTTCAGAAGATTGGTCGACTGATCGCTTGGCGAGTATTGCTTGACGAAGCGATTGCTTGTCATCCGATACATTCGCACTCATGCCACTAATCTAGCCATCGTGGCCCTATCTTTTGCTCTGACTCACGCCGACGTCAAGCTACGTATCGCCAAGATGAGAGACTCCAAAGCTTTGGAAAAACTCATCCTGGGAAACCGTGAATGGCTAAGACCCTGGGAGGCGACCAACCCTGGGGCGCCCAACTCATTCGATGTCAAGGCTCAGCTTCGAGGCCTGATTCGTCAACTGGACGACGAATCAGGCATTCCCTTTGTCATAGAAGTTGGTGGAGTTATAACAGGCCAGCTCAACGTGGCAAACATCATGTATGGATCTGTGTCATCTGCTGTGCTTGGTTATTGGATCGCCCCTGAAGTTGCCGGCAAAGGGGTTACTCCAATTTGCGTTGCACTAGCCACCGATTATTTGATGAACCAACAGGGTCTTCATCGAGTTGAGATTGATGTGCGGCCGGAAAATGTCGCTTCGCTTCGAGTGGTGGAGAAACTAGGTTTCAGGTACGAAGGAATCAAGCAGCGCTACATTCACATCAACGGTGATTGGCGAGATCACTATATCTTTGCTCTAACGCACGAGGAGATCCCAGAAGGATTACTGAATCGGTTTTTGAGAAAACAGGTTCCTACCCAAAAATACCCCTGGAACTAGCAAATCAACACGCCCAGCCAAATCCGCGACTGCCAGAGCATACGTCCCTAACTTTGAGGTATGGATCAAAGCGCAGCACTCGGAGGGCTGATGATGTTAGTCATCGCCGTCTTGTGGGTTGCTGTCTTTATTCCGTCTTGGTATCAAAACAGAGTAGACAAAGAGCACAACGCTAGAGAGTCTTTGCTTTTGAAATCCAAGGTAAGGCAGATAAAGAATTCGGAGACTGCGCCAGTTGACTCTAAGCTTTGGCTTGCGACTAAGCGTTCTCGAAAGCTTTCCAGAACAAAAAACGTGATGTCGGTCATGGCCGCCCTGGCACTATTGGGGTCGGCCACAATTGCGTTTTTCGCCCTCCAAACCCCGCTACTTTTTGTAGCATCCGGTCTTGGTTTGCTAGTGGGATTGTTCGCGCTGCTGGTTGCGATAAAGGCTTCCAGTGAAACTAGAAGGTTACAAATCCAGGTTGCAAGGTCTCAAACCGAGCAGACACTGAACCTAGCCAAGAGCTGGAGAGAAGCCATTCTTCCCAGTATTGGCGCGGAAATTGACCCTAGAGCGTGGACGCCAAACCCACTACCCTCACCTGCATATAAGAGTCGAATCGGTGAGCTCGAAATACCAATTGTTGCAACCGTTACCGAAATTAATGCTTCGGGGAAGAATTTCGACACGCAAGACGAAATAAATAAAATTTTGCGTAAAAGACGCGCTTCAGCGTAATTTCGTGCTAATTCACTAGACTTTTAATCAATCTAAACAGGAGAGCAAAAGAGTGAACACATTTGATCGAGTAGCAAAACGAGTATCAAAAAGAGTAAACAAAATATTCCAAAACAACGTGAAGCCAGTTTCAAAGGCAGTGGGCGACCTAGCTCACGACATTGCCACTGAGACTGTAGCTGAAGTGAAAGAGGTAAAGAAAATGGCAGTAGCCAAGAAAAAGACTGCAGCAAAGCGTAAGCCTGCTGCAAAGAAGACCGTAGCAGCGAAGAAGCCAGCTGCGAAGAAGACTGCAGCAAAGCGCAAGCCAGCTGCTAAAAAAGCAGTAGCTGCTAAGAAGCCAGCTGCTAAGAAGACTGCAGCTAAGAAGCCAGCTGCTAAGAAGACTGCAGCTAAGAAGCCAGCAGCGAAGAAGACTGCAG